>CEWG01054304.1_pt1 | contig 18742 bp, 15 predicted proteins | sample 361411 | NCBI WGS metagenome assembly CEWG01 (sample SAMEA2622173, study PRJEB7988) | marine metagenome | biome: marine biome (ENVO:00000447); feature: surface water layer (ENVO:00002042); material: "saline water (ENVO:00002010), including plankton (ENVO:xxxxxxxx)" | depth 5 m | reverse complement strand
ATTTGATTTTTATTTCCTAGTATACTGAATAATTTAAATAAATTACACTGATCAGGATTCTTGGGTTCGTCAATAGATTTACTGTCTGTCTTAATACTCATTATTTGACTACGTAATTTTTTTTCTTGAAGAAAAATATTGATTGTATTATTTTTAGACTTACTCATTTTCTCTCCATCAGTTCCAGTTACATACTGAGTATTTTCCTCAATTTTAGGTTTTGGAAGAACAAAAGTTTCACCAAATTGGTGGTTAAAACGAGAGGCGACATCTCTAGTTATTTCTATGTGTTGAAGCTGGTCTTTTCCCACAGGTACGAATTCAGCATTATAAATTAAAATATCTGATGCCATTAACATTGGGTATGTAAATAGACCGCAATTTACATCTCCTAAATGGTCTGATTTATCTTTAAAAGAATGTGCCAGCTTAAGTCTTTGATAAGGGAAAAAACAACTAAGAAACCAAGCTAACTCTGTCACTTGAGCTACTGCACTTTGTCTGAAGAAAATTGTTTTTTCAGGATTAAGTCCACAAGCTAGCCAAGTTGCTGCAGTAGCAAATGTATTTTCTGACAGTTGATGACAATCCTTAATTTGCGTGATTGAGTGCAAGTCAGCGATAAATAGAAAAGATTCATTCATTTCATCCTCAGCCATTTTTATAGCAGGAATAATAGCACCAATTATGTTACCTAGGTGCGGGATTCCCGTTGACTGAACACCTGTTAAGATTCTTGCCATTTTTGCAGTTTAATTCCTTGCAAAGATATTTTTTTTAGTCTTTCGCACAAAGTTTGTAGGATTTGGATTCTTCATCCGTTTTTTAAAAAATGTATTTTTATAAGATGATTAGGGTTTTAATTATACTATGGCGAATTTGGTTTTATTTTCTGGCTGCGGTACCAGTAGTTTTGATGTTTCCTCTTTTAGCATTTATTCTTATTCTTCCAGATGGATATCGAACTTTTTTTTGGATTGCTCGTAATATTTGGTCTCGCTTGGTTTTATTTGGTATGGGATTCAAAGTAAAAATAAATAATATGGCAGAATATGATAATAAGGAAAGCTGTGTATTTGTTGCTAACCATTCAAGTTATATAGATATAATGTTAATGTTCATTTCTGCTACTAAACCTTTTGTTTTTGTTGGAAAAAAAGAATTGGTAAAAATACCTTTTTTTGGATATCTATATAGGAGAGCAGCTATTATGGTGGACCGAAGCAGCTCAAAGAGCCGTTTTGGAGTATATGGTCGTGCTACAAAAGTTTTAGAAAACGGCTTCAGTATTTGTATTTTCCCAGAAAAGGAATACACCGACGAAACTATACTACTCAATACTTTTAAGCAAGGGGCATTTAAGCTTGCCATTGAGCATCAACTAGAGATTTGTCCAATGGTTTTTTTAGATTGTAAAAGAAAGTACCCATGGTATACTACACATGGCTATCCTGGGACGTTAAGAGTAGATATTTATCCAAAAATTACCACCAAAGGATTGAGCGAGGAGGACATACCATCACTTCAGAGGAATGTTTATAACAAAATTAATGGTGCACTAGAAAATGATCCTCAACAGAAGGCTATTGAGGCAATAGCAGTTTGGAAAAAGATCAAAAAAATAAGCTAGATAACTATTCCCTCAATTGGTATTAATTTTTGATTCATACCTCTCATTGCATTTATTAATTTAAAGCCTTTAAATGCACTTAGTTCTTTAATTCCAATATTTCCAGTTTTTATTTTGCCACTGGCCAAAAGCCTTGCTCGACAAGTTCCTTCTAATAGAGGAACTTTTGGAGTAATCCATTCACTCCCATCGAAAAAAATTAAATTGGCATACGAACTATCTGTAATTAGACCATTTCTTACTATAATAACGTCATCACAACTTCCTTTTTTAGCAAAGAGTTCATTTAATTTTCCTCGCTGTCTTAATTTCAATGAGTATTCTAAATTAATTGTATGAACTAATCGAATTGTATTAATTTTTTTAAAAGTATATTGTTCAAAATGAATTTCCCGCTCTTTTTCACCATATAAAACTTTTAGCTTCACCCTCCCCATTTTAAATTCTTTGGGAATATAAACTTGATCTAATAAATTAAATTGAGACACTTTGCCAAAATATTTTTTATATGCCTTTTGATAACGAATTTGGTGCCATTTCTGGTTCAGAATTTTTCCATTTATAACACAAATGGACTCAAACAATGGGAACATATATTTTTTCTATTAGTTCATTATATTCTGAATCCAACTCACTAAGGAAAGTAATGCCACCACCACTTCTGTAACGTATTTGACCTTTTTGTTTTTCAAGGTACCTTATATTCACCGCACTTTCAAGATTCATTCCATCATAATAGCCAAAAACCCCAGTATAATATCCACGTTTTTCTTGTTCTACTTCTCTAATAATATCTACTGTTTTTTCCTTTGGTGCACCACATATAGATCCTGCAGGAAGCATTTTTAAAATCAACTCTGGCAATTCTTTTTCCCAACCATTAAGAAGTTTACCTCTAATTTCTGAACTGGTATGGTAAATTTCTTTTTTGTGTGTTTTTATCTTATCGATATATCTAAATCGTTTTACTTGAACCTCTTTTGCCACTTTAGATAAATCATTTCTGATTAAATCTACTATTGTATTGTGTTCGTTAATCTCTTTGGTATTTTCTTTTAAAGTTTTTTGAGCATCTGGATGACTTGCGTCTATAGTGCCTTTCATTGGGAAGGAATAAATATATCCATCTTTGATTTTAATAAAGCACTCAGGGGAATATATCACAAATTGATTTTTACAGTATAGCTTATAAGGAGCCTTAGCTAAATGAAAAGTATGTTCCAAGCTCAATTGGGTATTAATTTTAGATGGAAAGGTCAGATTTAGTAAAAATGTGTTGCCTTGATATATCTCTTTTACAACTCTTTTATATGCTTTGCTGTAAAGCTCTTTTGGAACTGGATCAAATGATAGAGGGATTTCTTTTTCATTAATCAGTAGTGGCTTGTAATTTTTAAAGTTTTTAATTTTAAAATAAAACCCTAGCTCTTCAGCTTTGTTTGCTGGACAAACAATTGGATTTTCTTGTTCAAAATCAATTAGAAAAAAGAAGGCTTTTTGGGCTTCAGCTAAAGCCGACATTTCTGTTTTAAATCGATCTAATTTCAATGCCTATTTCGGGGGTTTAAATCATCATTCTAATGCTTTGACCGTATCCATAATTTTTTTTTCCAACTCTTCCAACAACTCTGGATTATCCTCAAAAAGGGCTTTTACTGCATCACGACCTTGCCCTAACTTAGTGTCCCCGTAGCTAAACCAAGAGCCACTTTTCTTAACTATTTCATAATTAACTCCAAGGTCTATAATCTCACCAACTTTTGAAATCCCTTCTCCATACATAATATCAAATTCTGTTGTGCGAAAGGGAGGTGCTACTTTATTTTTGACAACCTTTACTCGGGTTTTATTCCCTAATACTTCTGCATCTCCGCTTTTTATTTGAGTTGACCTTCGAATATCTAAGCGAACAGAGGCATAGAATTTGAGTGCATTACCACCAGTTGTTGTCTCAGGATTTCCAAACATTACCCCAATTTTTTCTCTTAACTGATTTATAAAAAAAACAGTACAATTTGTTTTACTTATAGAAGAAGTTAGTTTTCTTAAAGCCTGGGACATTAACCGAGCATGAAGCCCCATTTTTGAGTCACCCATCTCCCCCTCGATTTCACTTTTGGGAGTAAGTGCAGCAACAGAATCAACCACAACTACATCAATTGCACCAGATCTAATTAGATTATCTGCAATTTCAAGCGCTTGCTCTCCATGGTCTGGCTGTGAGATGATTAACTCACCTAGATCTACCCCAAGCTTTTCAGCATAAAATCGATCAAATGCATGTTCAGCATCAATAAACGCAGCAATTCCTCCTTTTTTTTGACATTCAGCAATTGCATGAAGTGTTAAAGTTGTCTTACCTGATGATTCCGGCCCATATATTTCTATTACCCTTCCACGAGGATAACCGCCAACCCCAAGGGCAAGGTCGAGTCCTATTGAGCCTGAGGAGATAGCTTCTACCTCTTCGATAGCCTCATCACTCAATTTCATTACAGCTCCTTTTCCATAGGTTTTGTCTAGTTTGTCAAGTGTTAATTGGAGCGCTTTCTTTTTTGCTTCGTTTACTTCTGGCATAATACTCTTTTTTTTCACGAATTTACTACTTCTAACTATTGTCATCAATAGAGTATGAAAAGGATTATTAACAATATTAAATCAATTTATAAATATTTAACATTTCTGTTATTAAAAATGAAATCCACCAAATCGGTATGGTTAAAAATTTTATAAAGAAGTAATCATTAAACTTCTTAAAAATGGTAATTTTCAAATTAGTTGTAGTAAATTTTCAAAGACCTTAATTAGCATTAATTTTATAACTTTACAACTCACACATAAAAGCTAAATAGGGTGCAACTGTATAACAAGCTTAGTGCTGAAGAACGAAGATCTTTAATCGAAGCAGCCGGAACCGATCGCTTAACATTATCGTTTTATCAGTACCATAAAATTCAAAATCCAAATTTTTTTAGGGATTACCTGTTTTTTCATTGGAACTCTATGGATGTTTTAGGAAGGATTTATGTTGCAAAAGAGGGAATAAATGCCCAACTATCATTACCTGCACCTCAATTTAAATCTTTTAAAATTTTCTTGGATGAAATAACTTTCCTTAAGTCTGTTCGACTAAATATTGCATTAGAACACCACAACGAATCTTTTTTAAAACTCACTATTAAAGTGAAGGACAAAATCGTAGCTGACGGGTTAGATGATTCTACCTTTGATGTAACAAAAAAAGGGATACATGTTAATGCAGTACGGTTTAATGAACTGTTGTCAGATAATGGAACAATTTGTGTAGATATGAGAAACCATTATGAGAGTGAAATCGGGCACTTTCAAGGGGCTTATACCCCAGACGTAGATACTTTTCGGGATTCTTTACCATTAATTGAGAAGGAACTTGCTAATCAAAAAAAAGACAAAAATCTTTTGATGTATTGTACTGGAGGGATTCGATGTGAAAAAGCAAGTGCTTATTTTAAACATAAAGGTTTTAGAAATGTATTTCAATTAGAAGGTGGTATAATAGAATACGTTAGACAGGTAAAACGTGATGGAATTGAAAATAAATTTATTGGGAAAAATTTTGTCTTCGATGAACGCCGGGGTGAGCGGATAACTAATGACGTGATTTCACTGTGTCATCAATGTGGTAGATCTTGTGACTATCATGTGAATTGTGCTAATCAAGCATGTCATTTATTATTTATTCAATGTGAAAGTTGCCAAGAAAAAAGACAAAGATGTTGCTCAAGTGAATGCCAAGATATTCTTAGTTTGCCTGAGGAGAATCAAAGGCAACTGAGGAAAGGTTCACATAACAGTAATAAAATTTTTAAAAAAGGACGTTCTAAAGTCCTAAAATTTAAACATTAAATTAAGTTTTTCTATTTTAGGGCTAGCTATTAATAGCCTTACTTTTGTAATTAAAATTAGTTGATGAGTTGTGCTTCATGTACTGGAATTCAAATCGGTACTCCTAAAGGTTGTAAAAATAATGGAACCTGTGGAACAGATAGCTGTAATAAACTAACTGTTTTTGATTGGTTAGGGAACATGCAATCTCTTAAAAGTAAAGGTACCCAAAAAACTGTTGAGGTTCGTTTTAAAAATGGTCGAAAAAAATTTTACACTTTACCTGATCGGATTAAAGTAGTTGCAGGTGATCCAGTTATAACTGAAGTTGAAAATGGATATGATTTAGGTTTGGTGAGCTTAACCGGCGACTTAGTAATTTTTCAAATGAAAAAGAAAAAAATAGACCTAGAAAGTGACCAGGTAAGTAAAATTCTACGTAAAGCAAGTCAACAGGAAATTGATATGTGGCATTCGCTTAGAAATAAAGAGCCTCAAATTCAAAAACGGGCAAGAGAGTTAGCTATTGCATTAGGATTGCAGATGAAGATCTCTGATGTAGAATATCAAGCTGATGGGGAAAAAGCAACTTTTTACTATACAGCAGATAGTAGGGTTGACTTTAGACAGCTAATAAAAGATATGGCTAAGACCTTTTCAATAAGAATTGAAATGAGACAAATTGGACTTCGGGAGGAAGCTTCTCGATTAGGAGGAATTGGCTCTTGTGGACGGGAACTTTGTTGTTCCACATGGCTGACTGATTACCGAACAGTATCTACTAAATCTGCTCGTTATCAACAATTGTCACTCAATCCCATAAAACTGTCTGGGCAATGTGGTAAACTTAAGTGCTGTTTGAACTATGAATTAGATGCGTATAGATCAGCTTTAAAAAATTTTCCAAAACCTGAGGTTAAGCTTGAAACTGAAAAAGGAATTGGAATTTTTCAGAAAATGGATATTTTCAAAGAATATTTGTGGTATACATATAAAGGAGACTGGATGAATTGGCATAAATTATCTTTGAGTTCAGTGCTAGAGATAATTAAAAAGAATGACAATAATGAAAAAGTTTCAAGTCTTGAGGAATACATTGATAATTTTAAAGATTTATCTGAAAAAAAACTAGAACCGAATTTTGAAAATGATATCGGCCAGTATAGCGTTAATCGCTTTGATTTAATTCAAAAAATGAAAAATAAAAGACGAAAAAAACGTAATTAAAATAAGCTATATAAAAATGCTCAAAAGTTTTATTCAATTAATAATTTTATTTCTATTTACTTCATCATGTGAAGACCCAAAATTATTTATGGAGTACAGGAACTTTGCTGATAGGTGGGCAGTCAACGATAAAGCAGTCTTTAATATAAACTCTATTTCAAAACAAGAGGTAAATCTTTTTATTTATGTGAGAAATGATTATCGTTATCCTTTTTCTAACCTATTTTTAATAGCCACCCTTAAGGAAGGAAATAATTTAGTTGCTAGAGACACTTTGGAGTATGCAATGTCTGACGAAAAGGGAGCTTGGTTAGGGTCAGGGTTTTTGGAGCTAAAAGAGAGCAAACTTTTATGGAAAGAAAGCTTCCTAGTAAAAGGTGAGAAACCAATAACTGCTGAAATTGAACATGCTGTCCGATTTAATGGTAATGAAAATGGAATTGATGCTTTAGAGGGAATTGTTGGAGTTGGCCTGGCAATCGAAGCTATTCGAAATCAAAATGAATAAACATAAAAAAATACAATTTAAGAAAAGAGATTTCCGAAAGTACATTGTAACTTTTTGGGCGATTTTTGTTTTGGGGCTTTCAATTACTATTGGAATTTTTTTATTTGCTGCGAAAGGTTTTATGGGCCCTATGCCTCCGTTGGAACAACTTGAAAACCCAAAAACTAATTTAGCGACTCAAATCTTATCATCTGACGGCATTGTATTAGGAAAGTTCTATTTCAATGATAACCGAACTCCAATAGATTATAATGAGTTACCCGAAAATATTATAAACGCGTTAATTGCAACTGAAGATGAACGTTATCGTGACCACGCAGGAATTGACTGGCGGGGGACATTAAGAGCGATATTTTATTTAGGTAAAAAAGGAGGAGCAAGCACTATTACTCAGCAATTAGCAAGGCAATTGTTTGTTGGTGTGCGCTCCCGAAATAAGAAAGAGGCAGTTATTCAAAAAATAAAGGAATGGGTATTATCTGTTCAGCTGGAGCAGCGTTACACCAAAAATGAAATTATTGCAATGTATCTCAATATTTATGATTTTGGTTATAACGCAGATGGTATAAGATCTGCGGCAAAGATTTTTTTCAATGTCACACCTAAGGCCCTGCTTTTGGAACAGTCCGCTACACTTGTAGGAATGCTTAAAAATTCATCCCTTTATAATCCATTGCGCCGACCTGAATTGGTCAAGGCTAGGCGTAACGTCGTATTTAATCAAATGCTGCGAAATAAAATGATTTCCCAAAAGGAGAAAGATTCACTTTGTAATATTCCCTTAAAAATTGAGTATACTCCAGAGTCACATCGCGAGGGGTTAGCGACATATTTTAGAGCTTATCTCCAGGAGTTCATGAAAAAATGGATTAAAGAAAATCCTAAATCAGATGGAAGTTATTTCAATATCTATCGTGATGGCCTAAAAATATATACTACAATTGATTCTCGATTACAATCTATCGCTGAGGAGTCGGTTTCGAAACATATGAAAAATTTACAAAAAGAGTTTTTTCTTCAAAATACTCCCAAGGCTAATCCAACAGCTCCTTTCCTTGACTTAAGACTTGGCGAAATAGATACTCTCTTAGAAAAGTCAGCCTACAGGAGTGAACGATGGAGAAAAGGAAAAAATGCAGGTATGGATAAAGATGAATTACTAACTACTTTTTTTAAGCCTACACCAATGGAAGTATTTAGCTGGAAAGGTGAAATTGACACTATTATGACGCCAATGGACTCAATCCGCTATTATAAACATTTCCTTAGAGCAGCTATGATGGCAATGGAACCTCAAACAGGACATGTTAAGACTTGGGTAGGAGGTTATAATTATAAACACTTTCAATATGATCAAGTAAAGCAGGGACGAAGACAAATTGGATCAACTTTCAAACCTTTTCTATACTCTACGGCAATTGACCAATTAAAACTTTCTCCATGTGATAAATTACCAGATGCCTTGTATTGTATTGACCAAATGAAGCATGGGAATATTGATCCATGGTGTCCAAAAAACTCTGGGGATAGATATGGCCGTGTCAGGACATTAAAAAACGCTTTGGCTAACTCAGTTAATACCATTAGTGCTAGAATAATGGATATGGTAGGTCCTCGACCAGTTGTAGACTTGGTAAAAAAAACAGGGATTACTTCTTTTATACCTAATGTTCCCTCAATTGCTTTGGGGACACCTGATATTAGTTTATTTGAGTTGGTTGGTGCATACGGTACTTTTGCAAATCAAGGGATATTTATCAAACCAATTGTGATTACAAGAATAGAAGATAAAAATGGCATGGCCTTATTTGAAGTTGTCCCAGAAACTCGAGATGTAATTAGTGAGGAAGCTGCTTATGTAACACTAAATTTAATGGAGGGTGTTACTCAACATGGATCTGGTGCCAGATTAAGACATGCAGGACTTGAAAAAACAAACTATATATACGAAAATACTGTCACAGGATACCCTTATATTTTCGAGAATCCTATTGCTGGCAAAACAGGAACGACACAAAATCAAAGTGATGGCTGGTTTATGGGAATTGTACCTAATTTGGTAACTGGTGTTTGGGTAGGCGGTGAAGATCGTTCTGTTCATTTTGAAGAAATTGGATTTGGACAAGGTGCGACTATGGCTCTACCAATTTGGGCACTTTTTATGAAAGCAGTTTACGAAAATGAGGAATTGGGGATTTCTCAAGAGGAATTTCTTGTGCCTGATATTGTGAGTATACCCTTGGAGTGTGACGAATTCGAATTGGAGAGTGAATCTAACAAACCCATTGAGCCTAAAGCAGATTTAGAACAATTAGGTTTTTAGAGAAGAATTATAATTTAGTTTTTTTAAAGAGACTTGATTTGTTTTTGCGAGAAGTCAGATAGAACAAGGCGAGCTGTAATTTTTGCATTTTCAGGCAATAGTGTTTCCCAATGCTCAGTATTTTTCCAATGTAATTTTCTTAATTGTCTACAAGCTTCGGGAGAATAAGAAGAAATTATTTCAGCTTTTTGATTTAGAGCTTTGTCCATAAGTTCAATATTTTGACTTAAATGGGCATAAAGTCCTTTTTCCAACCCCCAATTTGCAGTTTTCCATTCTGAGCTATCTAATGACAAATTTGTAAAAGAAGTATTTCCAATTTTTCTAGATAACGCTGGCTCAATAACATATGGGCCAAGACCAATAGACAGCTCTGTCAGTTTTATAGAGGAATTTTCTAGAGCAAATGAATAGTCACATGCAGAAACTAAACCTACTCCTCCGCCTACTATTTTACCATGTACTCTTGCTAGGACAAATTTTGACATTTCCCTAATTGTATTTAAGAGCCTAGCAAAACCCATGAAAAAATTTATACCTGATTCAATATTTTTAATCGATTTAATCTCACTCAATGAAGCTCCTGAACAAAAAGTAGTTTGTCCAATGCTCTCAATTATAATTACATTGATGTCTGAGTCACCTTCAGCTTTATTCAAACTGGAAACTAAATTTTCCATTATCTCTGAATTGAGACTATTCCCTTTTGGGTGGAAAAATTCAATCCTCCCAACTTTATTATCTTTTTTGAGCTTTACAGTACCTTCCATTAGCTTTCAAAAATAGCCAAACTATTTTATTTTGGCATGACCTATTTAATTCAAATGATATAATATGAATTAATGAAAATGATGATTAAATTTCACCCACTATTTATTTAATGAAAAAACCGGGCTTTAAATTATTATTTGGAATATTTTTTGGTATAAAACTTTGTTTAGCCCAAAGCTATATTAATCTATCAGTTGATAATGATCTTTTTTTCATGAAAGATCGTTATTATTCAAGTGGGATTTTTATAAGTACTGGAAAACTGAATAAAAATCAAGATAAATCAACAAAATATGTTCATTGGACTTTAGGCCACGAGATTTACACCCCTTCTGTACGTTACACAAAAGAAGTTAAATATTATGATTATCCATATGGAGGTTGGTTATTTTTTGAAAGAGCGGAGGAGAGAAATCTCAACTCAACCACTGCGAGGATGTGGTCAATTAAATCAGGAATCACAGGGAAAGCTTCTTTGGCTCCATTTTTACAGAATTTATATCACGATAAAGTTTTGGGTTTACCAGATGTTGCTTGGGAGCAGCAAGTACCCCAACGTTTTCATATCAATATCAATGGCCTGTATAAAAAACGGATTAACCTGTTCGACCAAGGGGCAATATTAACCGATTTTTTAGGGAATTTAGGCACTCAAAGAATAGCGATTGGCTCTACTATTGGTTTGCTTTTGGGGACTTCTAAGGTTATTTCATTTACTCATAACCCTTTTGAAATGCGGGAAGCAGGATTTGGATTTTATATTGGCACTAGGCTTGAATACCGATTTCATGACTTTATGATATCTGGGAGTTTATTTGATGATAAAGCGCCTTTTACATTAGATGCTATTCCAATGAAAAAAAATGTATTGGCTGGACTAGCATTTTATAGAGAGAGATGGCAGCTTCAAATACTTTGGAATAGTAACTCTCGTGATAATACTTTACAAAAAATTAAAGCACATTATTACCTAAATATTTCTATCTCAAGACTATTTTAAATTTTCATGATTATTTACTGAAATTTGAAAGATTTATATTTAGAAAAAATACCATTTTAAGTTACGTTGCCTTCCTGTTAGGGCTCAAAATTAAAAAATGAATCCCGAGTAAAAATCCATTGAAGTTATTTTTTTGAAGATTATTAGTTAAAGTTGAATTTTTAAAAAATCTATACTCAAGAGATAAATGAAATTTTTTCCAAATATTATATTGAACCGCAAAAAACCAACCAAATGCGTTTTTAAAAATATTATCGTTGTAATTTTTAGTTAGTTCTTTCTGGTTAACTATTTCAGAATTTTTTGCCTCAATTACGTAATGGTAAAGCAATCCAGTTTCAAAATGAGTTCGCTCAGTAGGAAATACTCTAATAGCTAAAGGAAAACTAAGGTAACTTATATTGTCATAGGTTCCATTTTCTTTGAGGTCATATTGATAATTCACAGATAAAAATCCTACCCCAGTTGAAAAACCAATTGACTTTGAGTATTTGTATTGTATATTTCCCCCAAAAGCATATCCAATTTTTGGGATTGCAGCATCTCCTTCGGGGCCAATATTAACTGCTTTAAAATTTATGTCAAAGTTCCATTTGCGATATCTATTTATGTCAGGACCTTTTTGATATTGTAATAAAAGGTTTGCATCTCCTTGAGTATAGGCAAAGTCGGAGATATTTAAAAATATAAAAATCCAAAGAACTCTATTAAGAATCATATATTTTAAATATAGTATAATAAAAATTTAAAACTACATTTGTTTTTCAACTATTAGTTAAACGTAAAATTTCACCCAAATCAGTGAATCTCTCAGGAATTTTTTATCTACGATGTTTAATTAATCCGTGTTGATATATAAAAAGAGTTTAAATTTCTTTTAAAAAAAATATTTTAGAAAACTCTATTCCTTTTTCTCCACCAATAAGCCAATGAGGAGCCAGAAATATTCATCCACGGGCCAAAGACGGCTGGTGCAAGGCCTACTGTAGATACCTTTCCCATTTCTAATGCAATACCTGAGGCCAGCCCTCCATTTTGCATTCCCACTTCTAGAGCTATAGTCCTGCAATCCTGTTCATTCATTTTTAATATCTTACACCCCCAATAACCTAAAAAGTATCCAGATAAATTGTGAATTATTGCGGCAATTATCAAGAAGAATCCAATTGAAATTAGTGAATCCCTCCCAGCAGCTGTAATTATGGTGATAATTAGAGCAATTGCTGTCATGGAAATTATAGGCATTACTTTGTCAAGCCAAATTATTTTCCCATAAAAAAAATAATTAAATATTAGTCCAACTAAAACAGGCAGAATTACCATTTTTATCATACTTATCGACATGTCAAAAAAGTCAATAGGTATAAATGTACCGGCAAGTAACTTCATCAAAAGTGGGGTGATAATTGGGGCAGATAATGTTGCAACTGCAGTTAGTGTTATTGAAAGAGCTAGATTTGCTCTTGCAAGATATGCCATAACATTTGAGGCTAAACCACTAGGAGACGAGCCTATTAAAACAATACCTGCAGAAATTTCAGGTGGAAACTTAAATAAATAAGCAAGTGAAAACCCTAAAAAGGGCATGATGCTAAACTGACAAATTAGTCCAACAATTACACCTTTTGGCATTTTAATAATACCATAAAAGTCTTTAAAACTCATTGTCGTTCCCATTCCAAACATTATAATCTGTAATAATGGAATAATTAGTAGTTTGAGTTCAAATGAACCGATTTCTATGAAGCTTTTGGGATAATATAGTGACAAACAAATAGCAGCTAGAATTATCATTGTGAAGGAGAACCCTCTAAATCTTTCAGTATGTCTAAAAGAAAATGCTAATGCAAGAAAAAACAAAACTAATATAGGCCCCAGTAGATCAAATTTCTTAAAAAAAATAACAGTCGATATCAATACAAAAACAATAACAAAAACAGTAATAATCAAATTTGATCTATTTTTCATATTCAAAATACCAGGTTGGTAAATTGTTTAAATTATTTTAGTAAAAAACTATTATTAAATTAAGTAAATAAAGCAAGAATGAAAAAATCCCTACTCTCCATAATTTTTTTGTTTATGATATCTGGCTTGACCAGTTACTCTCAAGATCCGCTCAATGAATCATTTTTTAGAAGAAAAGTAATCTTTGAACCCTCAAAAGATGATGATTATTATACTTATAGAATACCATCTTTAGTTTGTACTAAAAATGGGACACTTCTTGCCTTTGCTGCTGCTAGAAAAAATCAAGGTGGTGATTGGGACCCAATTGATATTGTTCTAAAAAGAAGTACAGATTATGGTGAAACATGGAGTTCTATGAAATTAATTGCAGGTGGAGGTAAAATTCCCTATGATAATGCCACTCCAATTGTTGATAATCAAACGGGAATTGTTCACTTATTGTATCAAAGTAACTATGAAAAGTGCTATTATACTTTTTCAAAAGATGATGGAAAATCTTTCGAAAAACCCGTTGAAATTACTAAAATAGTTGAGGGTTATAAGAATTTTTATAATTGGATAGTAATGGCTCCAGGCCCTGGTCATGGAATTAAAACAAGCTCGGGAAGATTAGTTGTTCCATTTTGGCTATCCGACGGTAGTTCAAAAGAATTTGGCCCAGATAAAAGAGGCCATAGACCCTCTATAGTAGTATCTGTTTACAGTGATGATGATGGTAAAACATGGAACCGAGGAGATGTAGTTGCTGAAAATAGTGATGAAGTTATTGTACCCAATGAGACATCTGTAATTGAATTAGCTGATGGTAGGATAATGTTTAATATAAGAAATGAATCAACAAATTTTCGAAGATTGGTATCCTTCAGCAAGGATGGTGCTACTGGATGGACTCCTCCAGAATACGCAGATGCTTTCTTTGAGCCAATTTGTTTTGCCAGCATGGTTAGATACAGTAAAAAACCATCTAATAAAAAAAACAGAATTCTTTTTTGTAACCCAGATAGTAGAAAGACTCATGTCAGCGCAAAAGTTGGTCATACTAAGTTATCTGCAAGGGCTCGAATTAGGTCGAACTTAACAATAAGAATGAGCTATGATGAGGGAAGTAGTTGGCCAGTTAAAAAAGAAATTGATCCTGGAATATCCGGTTATTCTGATCTTGCAGTTACCCCAGATGGAATGATTCATTGCTTCTACGAGGGAGGGACATTAACAGGCTCTCATTATAAGAATGCATGGATGTCCATAAGTAGCTTTAATATTGAGTGGCTAACAAATGGATTAGATTTTTCTGAGAAAGTTTATTTAAATAAATAATATGAATATATTTTGTTCGGTTTCCTTAAATGAAATTCAAAAAGATTTTTTAAAAAAAAAAATAGATGATAATTTTTTTTTCTTGGAGGATTCAAGGGAAAAGTCATTTGAAAATTTCATGAATTGTGAGGTTTGTTTTGGGAATCCCGAGGTAGATTGGGTAAAAAAATCAAAAAACCTTAAATGGATACAACTTGAATCCGTAGGTTTTGAAAAATATACCAAGATTAAAATACCTGGTTTAAAAATTTCAAATTTGAGGGGTTTCTTTTCAATCCCAGTTGCTGAAACTGCATTAGCTGGAATCTTGAGTTTAAAAAGAGGAATTTACAGGTTGTCATCTCTGAAAGACAAAAAAAAGTGGTTAGGTTCGAGAATCAGACCTACACTTAATTTATTAAACGGTTCAAATGTATTGATATTAGGTGCTGGGTCAATCGGGTCAAAAATTAAAACTTTTTTGGAAAAATTTAATTGTAAAATTCTAATGTATGATAAATTTAAAAATGATGCTGATTTAATAAATATAAATGATCTGGACATCCATTTGCCTGATGTTGATATTTTAATCGGGTGTCTTCCCGAGAATGACGAAACAAGGCAATTACTTGACAATTATAGAATCAACCTATTGAAAAAAAGTTCAATAATAGTTAATGTTGGAAGAGGCTCTTTAATTGATGAAAAGACACTTATCAAGAATATTAAAAGTGAGAAATTAGCGGGAGCTTTTTTAGATGTAACTGACAAAGAACCAATATCTGATGATAGTCCTCTGTGGTCCATTCCAAATATAATTTTATCTCAACATTCAGGAGGTGGATATGAGAGTGAAGTAAATGACAAAATTCTTTTTTTTAAGGAAAATTTATCTAGATATAAAAATAAAATTTTACCAAAAAATATTGTCTTATGAAAATTAATCAGGTAAGACCAATTTTACTAAGTTGTCCATATTCAGACATAAATAAGAATTTTGAGGTTATAAAACATTTAAATTCAGGTTATAAAACTATTGGATTAGTTGAAATTAAATTAGAGAATGGATTAAAAGGTTACGGAGAGGGTTATTTAGCTGTTTTTGCTCCCAAGGTATTTACTGAAATAGTCAATTTAATTAGTCCTTATCTTATAGGAGAAGACTGCAAAAACACTAAAAAATTAATTGAGAAAATAAAATTAATTACTGGTTATTGGAGCTATCAAGGTGCAGCCCAACATGTTATAAGCGCAATAGATATTGCAATTTTTGATTGTGTAGCACAAATCCATGGAATCCCTCTATTTAAACTATTAAATAAAAACTCTAAAAATTCAATAGAGCTTTATGGAAGTGGCGGGGATTCTATATCGCCTGAATCTATTGATGAAGAATTTAATTATTTAGAAAGTTTAGGAATTTCAAATTTCAAAATAAGAGCAAGGAGATCAGATATTTATAAATCTAGGTATGTCCTTAGAAAAGGAAAATCAAAAGGTGTTAAGATTGCTATTGATATGACACAAAATTTATCAATTCCTGGAAATACTGTAAATGAAGTAATTGAATTCTTTAGCAAAATTCAAGATCAGATTCATTATGAACTTTTATTCATGGAGGAAGTTTTTGGAATTGAAGGATTAGATAATTATGCAAGTTTAAAAAATAAGCTATCTGTGAAATTAGCTGGAGGAGAAATTGTAACGAATACTTATGACATGAAGCTTAGAATTGATAAACATCTTTATGACATAGTTCAGCCAGATGCATCAGTAATTGGAGGAATAACTGCAGTAAATGAAATATTTAATTTGTGTAATAATAAAAAATCAGATGTATATGTTCATACTTGGGGTGGCCCGGTAAGCATGTTGGCAAACTATCATGTAGCAATTGCTAATGAAGGAAAAATGGCTGAATGGCCAATGCCAAAATATAATGTTAGAAATGAATTAGTAAAAAATCCATGGAAAATATTAAATGGAAAACTTATTATCTCTGATCAACCTGGGCTTGGGATATATTTAACAAATGAAATTGAAAATAAATATAAGTTTCGAGAAAACTCTTTTTATAATTGTATTGGAGACGACTCAAAATTTATTGATGATAAAATCTGGCAGTAAGTTGAAAACAAGAAATTAGTCACATAATAGAGTGAAAACCTTTTGTGAAATAAATTATCATAAGTGTCAGAGCCAAGTACATTATTAAAAGTTGCCACTTTGGGATTTGCATTTTAATTTATTTTTGCGTTCACAGTGTAACTTCCTGGTTTCAACTCCAAAACAACGTAATTATCTAACTTTTTTTGAAAACTTATATTCGAATCATTTTGAAAAAATTGACCATTCTTCCAAATTTCGTTTTTATTTACCTCAATTTTAAATGATTTATTTTTTTGAATTGGTACATATAGTCTTGAAGTAGAATTCTTTGGAATAATAGCTTTGATTTGTAATCCTACTTCTAATCTTTTTTTTCTAATCTTTTTAATTTTGACATTTATATCACCCGCTAAGGAAGGAACTAACCCTTCACACCATTCTAAATCATATAAATTAGGTTTAATTTTAAATTTTTCCCAACCAGGTAAAATAGGTTCAATACCTAGAACTTTTTCAGGAAGAAGAGCTGTTGGTCCGGCACACCAAGCGTGAGATTTTGATCGGCCCAATTTTGGAATCCAATTTTCAAACCATGCACCATTAAAATCATTTCTATTCATTTGTTCTCCCCAGTTTTTTCTAATGTAATCAAGAGCCCATTGGCCCTTCCCCTCGGAAAACATAGAATTTAGAAGCCAATAGGAGAATGATTGTTCACATGATTTCCCTTGAGCCTCAATAAATTTTACCAAAGAAGATTTATAATTTTCATCAACAAGTCCGTATTTAAGAGCATAAACTTGTGTTTGTTGGGTAATTCTAGAACTTTCTAAGCCATCTTTAAATAACTTTTCATTTTTGAGCCACATAAATTTTTGGACTGATTGTTTTATTTTTTTAGCTTTTTCATACCATAAATTAGCCTGATTCATATCACCAATTATATTATGAGCTAACCATGCCGCTGAATTTAATGCACCAAAATATAGGCAATTCATTGCAGTGTTCTCTCCATCAACATCCATTTTAAAAGTATCGGGATGATCTAAAACAACCCAACCTGGTACTTTTCCTAATAGCTTTCTTTCGTCAGATTCAAAGCTTTCAAAATATTTCAATAGTAATTTTAAAGTTGGATATACTTTTCTGACTATTTCATGATCTTTATAAAACATAAAGTGCTCTCTTAACATAAGAACCCATTCTAATTGATAATCAGGAATATAAGTAGATGTTTTTGGACCCAAACGATAGTCAGTTGGATGGCGACCACGAATAGCACCTTTATCAGAAAATCTTTGGGAAAATGCACCACTTAGAATACAATAATCATGTAATAATTTTATGTTAGTATCAAAACTATAAGCTGAATAGCGAACCAAATAACGACTATCTCCTGCAATATATTGCGTTTGCTCACGCCAAGGTGTATCCATCCAGGTGTCCTGAGCACAAATTTGCATGGTCCACCTGCCAATTTTCCATATATCATTTAGTATACTGTCAGAGGATGAAAAATATCCTCTATTTTTTACTGGAAATGATCTAAATTTTGCTGAAACATTCTCAATTTTAATGTTTTCATTTTCTTTAATAGCCAAATATCTATATGCCCTCCAAGTAATAGGGTGCCAACTTTGAAGTCCTTTTTTAGTGATATATGAGTCTGTATAATTTACATTGTCAGTCATTAACGGAATGCTATCTTTTCCTAGAGTTTCGGCTGTTCCAATTTCAATGGTTAACCCTGATTCTTTTGCATTAGCAACGAAACGAGGATATGCTGTGATGGCTTTTCCAAAATCATAAATATGAAGGCCGTTTATACTCCATTTTCTTTTAGGGGTGATAATTTTAAAAAAAGTACGCTCCCTATTAATTACTACAATCTTATTCCATGGATCTATGGGAGGAACTCCAATTTCAGTAGCATTTTCCCAATTCGAATCATTAAAATGATTTTGCTCCCAACCATCGTATTCAAGCCTTGCATCGTACTTCTCTCTCCTTCCAATCGTGTGATCAATTTGACGGTGATCTGTT
>CEWG01026674.1_pt1 | contig 18755 bp, 9 predicted proteins | sample 361411 | NCBI WGS metagenome assembly CEWG01 (sample SAMEA2622173, study PRJEB7988) | marine metagenome | biome: marine biome (ENVO:00000447); feature: surface water layer (ENVO:00002042); material: "saline water (ENVO:00002010), including plankton (ENVO:xxxxxxxx)" | depth 5 m | reverse complement strand
CTGTCATTTAGTGGTAGAGTTGTCTATGAGGGAAGTGATATACCAGTTCCAAGAGACATTGGAATTTTGGTTGAAGTCTTCGACGGTGAACTGATTTGGAGTGATGGTTCATTAGGGGATGGCGGAGAATTCTTGGTAGAAGTGCCTCTTTCTTCCGCGCAATCCCTGCAATCTTCGCCATCTCGAACATGTCTAATTTCCATAACCAATATTCCTGGTGAAGGCGAAGATATGTCTAACCAACTCGTATCTACAACTTTACAGGTCATTGTTGATGATTCATCACCGCGTGTAGTTCGTAGAATCTCTCCATTGAATGTGATAGACATATCGATTAATACTGATTTGACAAGGGTGCCAGTAGAATTTTCTGGAACCGAAGACGCTGATTTAACCGGTTCAATTCAGACCGTTCATTGGATTATGAAAGATTCGAGTAAAACTATTACCATCGGTTCTGGTTCAACCATACTAGGGATGCAGCAAGACGGACAGAAGGTAATTTGGTCTGGAAACTTAGATCTAACAGATAACGGACGAATTGTGCCTCGTTCAGGTGACTTCGTCGGTTTCTATCTTACTGGATGGGACGCGGCTGGAAATCAATTCCCTGAGGTATCAAATTCCGAGGCCAGTCCAATTCCTGAATTAGCATCAGATGACTCAGATTTTGAGAGGCAATGGGTTAGACTTGGAAGTCTGGGGCCAGAACTTAGTATCGAAAGTATCTCTTTATCAGACGATCATGTATCTCCTGGCACCAAGGTAGATATTGAAGTGATTATTCTCAACAAAGGTGGTTCTACAGACTCGCCATTCAGGGTAGCATTCTTCTCAGGCGATACACAAAAACCGTTTGAAACAATTACCGTTGCAGGAATTGGTGAAGATGAGAGATTATTGCTATCAACAATGTGGAAAGCTGAAGAAGTTGACCGAGTAAGAGTTATTGTAGACTATGAAAATTTCATCATCGAGGTGAATGACAATGACAATAGCGCCGAACATTCAATCGATGTTGCTTATTCAAAATATTTCGGTTGGGTTGACGCCCCTAGAGAAAATCCATTAACATGGATATTTATTATCTTGACTTTAATCACTTTGACTGTGGTAATTTCTGTAGCATCGAAAACCTCCCTCGACTTTTCAGATGGGGCGCTGCAAGAAGATTATGGATGGGAAAGTGATGATGAACACGAAGAACTCGATGACCTTGAAGAAGACGATTATTGATATTTTTTTGAATAAATATTACTACAAATCCTCAAAAGTAGTAGACTAAAGCATCCTCCCTGCGGGTGGGGAGAGTATGTCAAATGTATTTTCCCTGCTACATCCAAAACTGCACAACAGCCTAAGTGATAGAGGTTGGAATGCTACACCGATTCAGGAACTTTCTATCCCCGAAATAATTACCGGAAAAGACAGATTATTGATTGCTCCAACAGGTTCAGGAAAAACCCTTTCAGCAGTTTTACCAATAATTCATCGATGCTTAGAAGAACATTGGGAACCTTTGGCCGTACTGTACATTACACCATTAAGAGCCTTGAATAGAGATATCGATCGAAGACTGAGTGAAATCGCTGAGTCCGTCGGACTAAAAGTTGGAATTAGACACGGAGATACAACTCAAAGTGAAAGAAGTCGTCAAACTCGTAAGCCACCCCACATCTTAGTTACGACACCTGAAACATTTCAACTGATGTTCACAGGTAAGAATTTACGGGAATTACTCAAAACGGTTAGGGCAGTGATTATTGATGAGGTACATGATTTGGCGGCTAGTGAGCGAGGATGGCAACTTTCTATTGGTCTGTCTAGACTAGAAGCGCTATCAGGTAGGAAGGTCCAAAGAATAGGACTATCGGCAACAGTCGGTAATCCTGATGAGGTTTCAGAGTGGCTTTCCAGTACGGATGGCAAACCTATCATCGCAACAGGGCAAAGAACAACAGAATTAATTGTTGACACCTCTTTACCTGAGGCTGAAGATGAAGTGGGAGGAATAGAATTATCTTTACCACCTAGAGCGCATGCAACATTTAGAGAGATGGTAGAGATTATCAGACAAAGCCCACCATGCCTTTTATTTGTTAATAGTCGTAATGATGCTGAGACGATTGCAAATAGATTACAGAAGATGGCTCCGGATGTGAAAATTGGTGTACATCACGGCTCACTAGCAACCCAAACCAGAATTGAGATGGAAGAACAGCTACGAACTGGAGAACTATCTGGTTTGGTTTGCACGTCGAGTCTTGAACTGGGTATCGATGTCGGTAAAATAAGCCGTATAATTCAGATAAAGAGCCCGCGTTCTGTCGACCGGATGCTACAAAGAGTTGGGAGAGCTGATCACCGTCTGGGCGGTATTGGTGTTGGAAATATCCTCGCATGGGATTGTGATGAAATTTCTGAATCAGTAGTAATTGCAGAACGTGCAATGAAACAAGAGATAGAACCGGTAGAATGGAGGAACTCTCCCAAAGCAGTCGTTGCCAATCAGTTGGTAATGATGGCTCACTCTTTTGGGGCTTTTCCTATTGATGAGGCTACTGATATATTGTCCAAAACTAGTCAATTCAAAGAATGGACGCGAGAAAAAACCGAATCAATACTGGCAGTACTTGCTGATGGCTGGATTTTAAGATTCATTCCTAAACCGGAAGAATTACCATGGTACAGATGGCCTAAAGCAGTCTATGAGTTGGCAAGAGCCGAGTCAAAGCAACTGACTTTACCCGATGAAAGGCCCTTATTTTCTGTACCTGATGATGAGATTAGTGATGAATTAAAGAAGATTAAGGTAAAGGTACCTAAAAGATTCCAGAAAGGCTGGTTTTCAACTGCAGGGAGAACACGACAATGGGTCACTAATCATCTTTCCATGATTCCAGACAAACAATCCTATATCGTTAGGGATAGTGTATCCAGAAAAAGTATTGGTTCTGTTGATGAGGCATTTGTACTTTCATTAAATGACTCTGGTGAAGACGAGGATGGAACAACTCGTAGATTTGTAATAGCGGGTAGGACATGGATGATTATCGATGCTGACCCTGAGAAATCGGAATTACTTGTAGTGCCGGTTTCTGACCAAGCAAAGGCGCCGCAATGGGTGGGAGAGTTACCTCCAGTTCCCCCAGATATTGCCAGAGATATCGGTCGTCTGAGGGCAATAATTGCCAGTGACTTGGGTATTGAATTGTCCGAACCCGATATGTCGAGTGAAAAAATTGATACATCTCAGATTTTCGCTAGAAGGAAAACCCAAATCTCTGATTATCCACTAAACCAGTATGCCTTAGGAATGTTAAGTGAAGAGATAGGAACTCATGTTTCCAAAACCGGCAGCCTACCTACTGACCGAACCATCACGATTGAAGAAAGGAATGATGCAATAATCGTAAATTCTTGTCATGGTTCTAAGATTAATGAAACGCTTGGACATCTAATTTTAGCAATGGCATCTACCAAGTCTGGTCATTGGGGTAGGTTAATTGTGGAACCAACAAGAATCGGTTTGCAGGCTAGTCAAGTTAAGGCAGAAGATATAGTAGGTTGGCTTAGAAATACCCCGCCAGAGGCATTAGAAGGTGTCCTAAGTGTGACTCTCCCTAATTCGCGACAGGTGAGATGGAGATTTGCTCAAGTTGCGAAAACCTTCGGTATTCTAAGGCATGGAGTCGACCCACGAAAAATAAATCTTCAAGCCTTACTTAAAAAATATCGAGGCACAGTAGTTATGCAGGAGGTTTTAGAGAAGCTATTTTTTGAAAGAATGGACATCGATGGTTCGAAAGATCTGTTAAATGCAATTCAACAAGATATCATTCAAATCGAGTTGACCCCATCTGGGCCACTCGGAATTTCTAGACGTTCGAGCAGAGACCTGTTATTACCCAATTGGGATAATGCAGCAGTCAGAGAAAAATTGAAATTACGGCTAACCAATGAAAGAGCAGTTCTGTGTTGTTTGAAGTGTAAGGCTAAAAGGCGGTTTAGAGTTGCTAGATTTCCCGATTTGAAAGATAAAAATATCTGTATAAAGTGCAGAGGTACCATGCTGGCCTGTTCTAGAGAAGGGATGGAAAAAATGCTAGATTCATGGATTGACTCAGAAGAGGAGTCTGACCAAATCAGGATGGTTAAGAATGCAGAAATAATTCAGAATAGAGGTTTCGATGGAATACTTTGTTTGATGGCAAGAGGTGTTGGAGAGGCCACAGCACAACGTATTCTTAGAAAAGTTCCAAGAAATAACATCGAGAATTTATTGAGAACTATACATAATGCTGAAATTGAATATGCTAGAACTAGAAGGTTTTGGGGCTAGTTAGCCGAATCTTGTAAATTTATTCGTTCCGCTGCTTCTACTACATCACCCTCTTGCCACCAGTCAACGGCAATAAACGTGGGTCTTTTGCCATGCTGATTCCAACATTCATTTGCTCTTTCAACCAAGAAATCAACATCATTTGCCTCACCAGCCTGAGTTGGGTCAGCAAGTCCAACAGCATTACTCAGCCAGTTATTCATGTGGTAAACTTGTTGATTACCGTCTCCTCTTAACACATCACAATTCATTTCAGAAGTACTTCTCTCACCATAATTTGTAGTCCAACTATGTGTTAAGAAATCATGAATCCATGGCTGGTTGGAATCACTACCCTGTTCCCAAAAAACTACAACATTCGTATTATCATCAATCATGGTCTGAAGAGTGGGCCACGGCTCGTTAATTTCGTGAATGAACACTTTTTTCATAATCCCAGAATCAATGAAAACCTGTTCTAAGTGTTCAGGTTGAACATAATTTTCAACTAATATTGTAACTACATCTTGTGGTTCAGATTCGATTTTATCATTTAGATTAGAAAGCCAATCTACGGCACTTACATTCCCATAATGACAAGGACTTGCTCCTCTAGAATCATCTCCATGGCAAAGTTTGACCTTACCTTCACTCTCGTCATTTAATGTTTCATAGTGTGTGTCTATCATGAAAGCCCTAATTCCTGCCTGCCATTGTGGATTCAATCCTGTACGGTGATTACTGGCAGGATAAAATATTCCATCATCTTCAGTCGCAAAGGCATTATGGGTTTCTGGAAATGTTACATTGTCATAAGTTCTTAGACAAAGAATTAGCAAACCATTACACGGTTTCGTTGGCTGAATTTCGGGTTCTGGCTCAGGTTTGGGCTCTGGTTCAGGTTCAGGTTCTGGCTCAGGTTGGGGTTCGGGTTCTGGCTCAGGTTGGGGTTCAGGTTCTGCATCAATTGCCGAATCATCATTTTCAGATTCGTTTTTTCCTAGGGGATCTGTTGGATCGATACAGCCAGAAAGTAGCAAGAGCGAGACAACAAGTAGAGCATTGAGTGTCCGGCCCATGCACCTGCGATGATAATACTAGACATCAAATCAGCGGTTAAAGGTCAACAATTCTGACTGAAACCCCCGCTTCTGAAATCATGGAGTTTGAAATATTGAAATCTTCAATCCACCTCTCTGGAATCTCACCAGGATTTGGATAAACAATTTGTTTTATTCCAGATTGTATTAATGATCGAGCGCAGCGCGAGCATGGAGGCCAGGTTACGTATGCAGTGCTGCCTTTTAATGATACACCGATTCTAGCTGCATGCATAATTGCATTTTCTTCGGCATGACAAATCAACGGATACTTTTGTGCTCTATCCAGTAATCTCTCATCATTATCTTCAATTCCTCTTGGAAATCCGTTGAACCCTGTCGATCGAATTTCTCTATCCTCTCCAACAACAACACACCCAACTTTAGTTGATGGGTCTTTACTCCAGTTGGAGATATGCTTAGCGAGTTCAATAAATCGTTGGTCCCATTTCGCACTCATGCCCTCACCAGTCATCTTACGAGGCCGTCACCTATGATTGCTTCGGCAGTAGTGAGAGGTGTTCATCACTGTCCATTTCTAGATATCGTAGAATATTTCCCTGCAGGTATAATGAGCCAAGACTGACAATCAGTCCATTCTCTAAAGGATCATTCGATTCGATAAATTGGAGGACAGAATCGACTTCTTCGAATTTAGAAATACTTTCAGTAGGCCAATTATAATCACTCAAAATGTCCAATTCTACTCCAGGATATCTACCTCCATGGGGTTTTGTTAAGTAAATTTTACTTGGCGCCACTGCACTACATAGCTCCAATATAATGTCAATCATCGAATCTAAATCATTTTGCGGAGAGGTACCAAAAATAAGTGTCCACTTTATTTTTCCATCAACTGTCGGAGCAGATGATTTGATGAGATGTAATAGTTCAGGTAGGATCCGTGTTAGACCTGAAGGGTTGTGAGCTGCGTCGAGTAAGTATGAGTTTAAATTATGACTAAATTGTTGTAACCTTGCCGGCCAAATCAACTGATTATCCGCCTCTTTTAGCTTTTCATTTGGTAGATCAACTGATAACAGTACTTCATCGACTAAAATAAGTGCTTCTTCACGAGTAGAAGTGTTTTCAGGTATTGCAATAAATTTAGCATTAGCAGGTATTTTCTGTTCATTTAGGGTGATATTTCCAGCGTTTTGTATCTCACTTGTAACCGCTTCTCGAAACTTTGAATCATACATTTCTCTGATTATTATGGGTTTATTTGGTCTTGCAATTGCCGCTTTTTCAGCAGCGATGTCTGCTATATTATCGCCTAGAATGTCAGTATGCTCACGGGTAATCGATGTCAAAAGGCAAACATCTGCAGGAACGCATCGGGTTGCGTCAAATCTGCCTCCAAGTCCTGTTTCCAAAATAATCACCTCGACCTCAGAATTAAATGCACAAACCAATGATACGAGAAATGTGACCTCGAAAAAAGTTAGATTTATGTTATTCACATTGTTCCTATTCGTTGACAAGTGGTGAATTTCTATCAGTGCATTATCGAATTCCTCTTCCGAAATAGGTTTGCAATTTATTCTAATTCTTTCTTCTACACGAGATACATGGGGTGATGAAAACATCAGATTTGAGTGACCAGAAAGGGTTAGGGATGCAGCCATTAGAGCACATGCGGTGCCTTTGCCATTACTTCCTGCAACATGGATGATTTTTTTGGTTCTGAAATCTAAATTTAACATTTTAATTATCGAAAATGTATTCCTTAGGTCAAGAGACATGCCATTTTGTTTGGTCATTTCTAACCAACCCCTGATTTCCGACATATTCGCTCAAATTGCTCCATGCGGTTTCATTCAATAGCACCTCCGATTAATCGATTTGTTTTCGCCCCCTTAGGGGGCGAATCTCCGAGACACTCAAAAGCAACATAGACTACGCAATACTATGAGCGAACAGTTAGAACCCACTTCTGCTGAAAATCAAGTCTCGCCGGAGTTCGCTCAAATCGAAAAAGAATTATCATCTGAAACTTCAGTTTTTTCATTGATGAGGGAACAAATGAAATCAATGATTGGTATGATGGCTATGTTCATCCTTACCATTGTTATTTCTTTGTTCATTAGACCTTGGTATGATGTTGCTGAATTACATGCCTTTGGAGAATCGGGTGCTACTCAGGCAAGATATATCTTCCTTGAACTGGTGATGATATTTATCTTTACAGCCTTCGTAATTATGCTTGCTAGATACAAAAAAGATTGGCTCATCAAGTATGGAATAATGGGTGTATTAGCGATCGCTTTGATGTATACAACAGTCCCACTTGCTCACATGTTCGTCATTGATTTTGATGTTGAAGATTTTGAATATACGGGTGCCTATGAAATTGAATCAAATTATTTAGTTGACGTAGGCATGGACGGATTTATTGCTCATGAATTACTCGGTAATAGTACTAATTGGGAGGACTCGATAAGTTTCTGGAATCAAGAAAGTTTGTCAACAGGACAGCCACAATGGACGTATAATATGTCCAGACTACCCGCAGATGACTCCCAAGCATTGCGCGTGGTAAAGTCAGAAACCCACTTCACATTTACAAACGGTGCATGGGTTACATCTGTTGATATCTCAAATGGAGATATGATTGAGAATTATGCTTGTCACAATGTTGAAAACGACCAAGTAACAATTGGTTTAGATATTGGTAATGGATACACAAGTTGTGATCTTGCAGTAATTGTAGATGGCGGAGTGTACACATTTTCGACAAACGGTGATGTGGTATTTCATCGAACCTTTGAAGCTAGCCCTGGAGTAATGGCTTATCAAGCAAAATGGGGACTCCCCCCTAGTGTCGATATTAGGAATGAACTAATAGATGCAACTATGATTGAAGACGAGCGGATGTTGTTGGTCACCAAGTCTACTGCTCTGGTTCTGCACTTACAAGAGAATTCAGAATCTCCACCAGAGGTAGTCGACCTTCAGAAAATAATTTTCCAATATGATAGTGATAATAATATTACCAGCGCTGACTTTGGACATTCCCCTTGGTCGAAAAATAAAATTTCGTCTAACATGGGTGATGAAGGAATATTAATAATCGGAGAAGATGATGGTACGATTTCAGGATGGGAATGGCAAGATAATTTGCCCAATGATGTAGGGGCTTTCACCGTTCAAGAAAAGATGAAACTGGATGGATTTGTAGATTCGGTTCAGAACGTGCAAATTACAGACTTAGATGATTCTGGGTATACAGACTTGCTAATTACCTCAAACGAGTACGCACATTGGCTTCATACTAAAAATTTGAAAAATAAAATTTCTTTCTCAGTGGATGAAAACTTCACACTAGGTGTGTTTGGTAATAATAACTCGAATGAAGTCAAATTCTATTCCATTAATGCAGATTCTAAATTTGAAATTATCAGCGGTGAGGTGACCGATGAAATGTTTGTATTAGAGGGATTGCAGTTGTATGAAATACCGTTTTATTTGGGAATTTTTGTTGCAATCTTATTGATGATACTCCTCTATGTGCACAGTGAATGGTATGTCGTTAACACGGTTGGGGTTCTTGTCGGTGCTGGAGTGATTGTAATGCTCGGTGTGGCTTTTGTTCCAACCTTGATAATCATATTCATGATTCTTGCCGCAATTTATGATGCATGGGCTGTTTACAAGTCAAAGCATATGCTTGAATTAGCAGACACGATGATTGGTCTACAACTACCGATTTTATTGGTTGCTCCACAAGACAAAGGATATTCATTTAAGGATGAGAAAGTTTCGATATCTGATAATAATCCGGTAGAATTACCTCCTGTATCCGAAATCCCCGGTAAGAAAGTGAAGGTTAAGAAAAATAAGGAGGCTATGTTTATGGGACTTGGCGATGTTATTTTCCCTGGTATGCTAGTTCTTTCAGCAGTACAGTGGCTCGATTCAGATTATGGATTTAAAATTGCAATGTTCACACTGCTCGGCGGATTGATTGGTTACTTTGCTTTGATGACATATGTTGCAAGGGGTAAAGCACAGGCAGGTCTACCTCTACTCAACGGTGGAGCAATCCTAGGATATTTCATCGGCGGATTGATTTTTGCTGGAACTGCGATTTTTGAGTTAGGAATTACATGGTAGGATAGATATGCTTGGAATTCATATGTTTAGGGAACATCCGGAATTAATCCGGGCCGACCATGACAAAAGAGGAATCGATCACGATAAAATTGACCAAGTTATAGAACTCGACAAAAAGTGGTTGTCTTTACAACACGAGACTAATCAACTTCGTCAAAAGAAAAACACTGCCGCCAAAGGAATCGGTGAGGCCAAGAAATCTGGAGACAATGCTCGAGCCGAACAAATTCTAAGTGAGGTGGCAAGCCTCGGTCAAGAGATTTCAGTGTTGGAAAAACAAACCGGTGAGACAGTTGAATTAAGAGATAAAATACGAATGTCCATACCCAATATACTTCATCTTGACGTGCCAGTTGGTGAGGATGAGTCGGGTAATACATTACACAGTGTACATGGAAAAAAACCTGAATTTAGTTTTCAACCCAGAACTCATAATGAATTGATTGAGATGAATAAATGGGTTGACCTCAAAAGGGCTGCCAAAATTACCGGTAGTCGTTTCTTTTTCCTCAAAGGAGATTTGGCAAGATTAGAATTTGCTCTCCAACAATATGCTGTTGATTTTATCCGTAATCGGGGCTATACTTTTGTCCAACCACCTGTGATGATGAATCGGCAATCGTACGAAGGAGTTACAGATTTAGGTGATTTTGAAACTGTAATGTATGGAGTTGAACCTGATGGCTATTACATGATTGCAACTTCTGAGCATCCGTTGACCTCGATGTTCATGGGTGAGACAATCCCTGAAGAACAATTACCATTGAAGATAGTTGGAGTCTCACCTTGCTTCAGAAGAGAGGTTGGTTCTCATGGGCAATCAGATCTAGGTATTTGGCGTGTCCATCAGTTTACCAAGATTGAACAGATAATCATTGCCAAACCAGAAGAATCATGGGAGTTACAAGAAGAATTGTTGCAAAATTGTATTGATTTATGGGATGAACTTGAAATCCATTACGAGGTAGTCAACATTTGTACCGGAGATATGGGTACTGTTGCAGCTAAGAAATATGACCTTGAAGCTTGGATTCCGGGCGCACAACAATACAAAGAAATTGTATCTTGCTCTAACTGCACTGATTACCAAGCGAACCGATTACAGATTCGTTATGGCCAACCCGGTCATTCAGGGCAACCAATAGCCCATACTTTGAATTCGACGGCAGTTGCAACATCTAGGGCTTTAGTGGCAATCATGGAGCAGAATCAAATGGCAGATGGCAGAGTTGTTATCCCACAAGTGCTAAGACCTCTGATGGGTGGACAAGAAATTCTTGAACCTTGTAATTGGGGATGATTACAAGTCCAGTAATCCAGCATTACGTATTGCTTCTAGGTTCATATCACCAGGCATTCCTAGGTCCACAGGCATGCCACCAATAGTGACGATTATCCCGGTCAGATGGGTAAATAAGCAGGGTGGAAAGTCCCTTTCATCTTTGTATTTAGATAGTAATTTCCAACCATTACTACCTTTTGCTTTTGCTCTATCTAGAGTATCTTCCATTGAGTGGGCAATCCACCCATTTGCCTTCCATGCATGTTTTTGCAGGTCTTTAGTGACCAATGCGGGAGCTGGTGCAACTGTATGTCGGTATGGCCAAGCCTGAACCCAATCAAGCCCGGAATCAATCAACCATTCAATACCAGTCGGTTCACTACTTGCGGAAATAGTTTCACCGATAGATTCCAGATATCTCAGTACACTTCGCAAGTGTGGATGTCTTGAACGCTCTTTTGCTAATGATTCTGCTATATTTGTGGCTGTGTTGATTCTGCCCTCATCTAAGTGAAGTAAACTTCTCACTACGTCTGCATGAGGCCACTTTTTAATGTCATATTTTTTGATAAAACGCTCAATCATGTTCAGTGCTTCGCCAGACCGACCTTCAAGTCTTAATCTAGCAACATCGCCTAAAATCAATAGTTTATCTTCGGGAGTATTTCTCATGGTTATCGATGATAATGCAACATTTTGTTCGAATCTTTGTACAAGTTCAATATTCCTTTTTGTTAGAGGGTCTAGGGTTAACAGAGACGCAACTGATGGGTTTAATTTTCGTTTTTTAGGCTGTAGTATCGATGCTACCCATTTCAGTCTTGCAGATTCAACATCATCATCTGGAATCATTTCCAATCTGGGTTTTGCTTCAGCCAAATCTCTCTGACTTAAACTTGCAGCAACCAGAATTAATCTTGCTATTTGTGCTTCTCTACCGCCTCTTAATGCGAGAATAGATACAGCGTTATTTTCAGCATCATCCCAACGCCCCATTGCTGCGTAAATTTCCATCATTGCGTCAGTTTTTCTGACTAAATCCAATCCTTCTAATTGCTCTCCGTAACCTTCCATTACCGTGTCGATTCTAACCAGTGCGCGATCCCAATCGTCTTCCATAATTAGGTTCCTAATCGCTTTTTGCTTAAGATAGATTACATCTTCTAATTGGGCCATTCTTACACGATCTTCCCCGACGGAGGCGTCAAAAGAAATATCTTCTAAACTGGAACCAATCTTTCGAGAACGCGCCCAGATTACAATAAAAGCAACTTGACCGCCGGATGATAGCATCCAAGTCAATTCTTCTAGAGCATCCTTAGTCAATGCGGTGCACACACTGTTTTCCCAGATTCCACATTGTTCACCTTGCGGAAGAAAACTAGAATCCCAGAAAGTTATCATCGCTAAAGCAAGTAGCAGCATTGATTGTCCGGCAAATCCTGTGAAACAGAAGTTGAGTACCTTGGCTTGTTGTGAGCGCTCCGCTCTAAGAAGACGACTATCCGCTAATTTTATGCCACCCTTTCCTGAAACATCTTGAACATCTAAAAATAGAATTCTAGCAACTTCATACACGAACAAGAAACCAATTAGGGCAACGTTAAGTAACAGGAATAATAAGACCATAGTGACCATGGGCACTCTAATTCCATCTTCAGGAATAAATGAAAAAAGTTCTATTAGAGTGAACCCCAAAATTCCGCCTTCTTCCATTATCGAGGATTGAGGGCGATACTCTGGAAGGTCTAGAACTCGATCAGAATGTGTGAACATGTTAGGGTCAATCGATAGAGCAATGATAGAAACGATAGTGTTCAGTGCTACGTAAGGCATCGCAATTAGGTTGATATTCACGATTAACGCTATCGCTTGTTGCTTGGCATTTGGTTTGTGATTATGAAAAGCAGAGGCTTCCCCTTTAGCAATTTTTTGTGAGGATTGTCTCAGGGCTTGCCAAGAAGACCCTAGAACTCTGCCGTATGCGAGAATTGCTGGAGAGAAAGCAAAAAATGTACAGATGCTAAAGATTCTGAATCCTGGAACTTCGAGTATATCCAGTACTAACCCCAATGCCAATACCAAAGCCATCCATAGTATTGTCAACAGAACATAGGAATAACTTCTCCAAATATTGGAGTCTTGCAATGTGGCTTTTCCTTGTCCTATCGGTTTAATTACCTGAGCGCCAAGTGACGAACCGCTTGAAATTATTGCCGGAATTGCGATGAAACATAGGCCAATCGAAATCGATAATGCGTGATAACCTTCAGAAAGGTCATAATTAGTCATCATAAACTCAAAGAATAGAATCAGGGCACCGGTCAGTGCGAAAAGATAGGTCGTTACGCCGAATCTCATACCTTGGGTCTTCAACAGATTTTTGACATCTTCAACGCTTGAGGTTACATTGTGCACTTCATATCGTTTTTCACCTGTTTGAAATGCTACTTGCAGCCCCCTCAGTTGTCTTGGAACGACCTGTGTCCAAAATAGCCATGAAGTAATCCCAGCAAGAATGAAAGGGACCATAATGATAGGTGATATTTCATTAATTATTGGCGGTGCAGCGATATTATCACCTCAACTTTATTCATCATTAACCGCTAAACTGGGGACCGATGTTTTATTGGAAATTTCCTCTCCAATTTGTGCGATGAAGTCATCAAGAGGAATCCCCGAGACCTGATCACCATTTCTTGCCCGAAGGCTGACAGTTCGACTGTCTTTTTCGCCATCTCCAAGTATTATCATGTAGGCAGGTTGTAATTTACGATGAGTTCTAATTTTCTTACCAATTGTATCATCCCCATCATCTATCGCAACCCTGATGTTGTTTTCTTTGAGCACTCTCGCAACTTCGTGGGCGTACTGCTTATGCTTTTCAGAGATGGTAATGATATGGCATTGTGTAGGGGTTAACCAAGTTGGGAATTTTCCAGCAAAATGCTCAATCAAAACTCCACAGAACCGTTCCATAGATCCGAAAGGTGCACGATGAATCATTACCGGACGATGTAATTCACCGTCACTTCCTTTGTAGGATAAATCAAATCTTTCTGGAAGATTATAGTCGACCTGTACAGTACCTAGTTGCCATTCTCTACCAATTACATCCTTCACCACAAAATCAATTTTTGGTCCGTAAAATGCTGCTTCTCCTTGTTCTTCAGACCAAGCCACACCTAGTGATTCAGCAGCAGCCCGACAGGCCTTTTCCGCTCTATCCCAACGTTCAGGTTCGCCGACATATTTTGATGAATCAGGGTCTCTAAGGCCAACTCTGACTCGGTAATCTGTCATACCTAGTTTATCAAAAATAATCTGTACAAGTTCAATACAGCCTAGTACTTCCTCAGCAATTTGTTCTTCGGTAACAAATAGGTGAGCATCATCTTGAGTGAATCCTCTAACTCGAGTCATACCGGATATTTCACCAGATTGTTCCCATCTGTAAACAGTTCCAAATTCTGCAAGTCTTAACGGCAGGTCTCTATATGAGCGCGCCTTTGACGAGTAAATTTTGACATGGTGAGGGCAATTCATTGGCTTGAGCATATATCCTTGAATGTCCCCAGTTTTCATCATATTTGATAACTCGGAGCATGAACAATTTTGATCGGATAATTTTTTCATCAAGTCACGTTCAACCAGCGGTGGATATTGCGAGTCTTGGTAATACGGGAAATGTCCAGAAGTTCTGTATAAGTCTAGTTTACCAATATGTGGGGTGAACACTTGAGAATAGCCCTGTCTACGGAGATGAAAGCCAATAAAATCTTGTAACTCTTGTCTTATTATCGAACCACGCGGAGTCCATAAAATCAAGCCCTGCCCAACCTCTTCATCGATATGGAATAGTTGTAAATCTCTTCCCAATTTTCTATGGTCTCTCTTTTTGGCCTCTTCCATTCTGTGCAAAGTTGCCTTCAATGCATCTTTAGTTGGCTCAACGATGCCGTAAATTCTAACCAGTTGTTCTCTTTCTTGATCACCTCGCCAATATGCAGATGAAACGCTAGTTAATTTGCAAAACATAAGCCTGGAAGTATTTGGTACGTGCGGACCAAGACATAGATCGTACCAGTCGCCTTGTTTGTAAATGGTTGAACCACCACCATCTTCGATTTTATCACTAATTATCTCTAATTTGTATGGATTATTGCGGAAGTGGTCTTGTAATTCTTGGTCATTCAACTCAATTCTTTCAAGAGTGAAATTCTTCCTTGCTAATTCTTGCATTTTTTTCTGAATTGGTTTCAAATCAGCCTCAGTAATTGGTTCCATTGCAAAATCATAGTAAAATCCCCGATCGACAGGAGGTCCAATCGTGGGCTTAGCATCAGGGTATAACTCCATTACTGCTTGAGCTAATAGGTGGGCAGTACTATGCCTAAGGATGTACATTCCTTCTTCAGAATTTGACAAGATTCCCTCAACACTGCACGATTCAGTTAACTGATGGGACATATCTTTCTCAATTCCATCAACCTTAGCCGCTAGGCAGCCATGTTTCCTTCCAAGTGCGTCAGTGACGACTTCAGCACAAGTAATACCTGAAACGTATTCATTTACAGTCCCGTCTGGTAAAGTGATGTTAATCATCGACAATACATCCTCTCCTACATCTTAGGGGGGTCGCTTATCCTTCATGAAACCGCCGCACTAATTTCAATGTCAAGTGGTCAATTTTGTGATGCTAAGAAGGGTAAGTATTGAAGAGTAGTAGGTTACACATATTACCATGAGCAAGCGATTTGTTTCAACAATTGTTGTGTCTTTTTTGATAGTTTGCTCTCCGCTCTTTGCTTCAGCGCAAATATCTACTGCCGCAGAACCCCAAATCAATGTCTTGTGGATTTTAGATGATAGTGGAAATAATGCTCATGCTTATCGAGTAACATTTGCAGATAATGCCTCTTATGATGCGGAAATTGAGATACATCATGAAAGAAGTGGTTCTATGATTCCCACATATATTCAACAAGAATGGAAGAGTGTTGATTCAAAGCGTGTTGTCGATATATTGGTTAATACTACTATGCAGTTGAGCGATGAAGTACACATAACTGTTCAAATTAACAGTGTTGATGGGCAGCCGATTATCCCAGTTGTTGCTGAAAGAGAGATTACAATTGGAACATGGAACCAACCGATGGACGACCACGAAATCATGTTATCAACTGTCTGGGATTTGGACCAATCTTATGGTAACGAAGACGGCGACCAAGGCTTCTTTTTAGATTTTGAAGGGCAAGGTTGGCAAAAGCGAGAAGGGGAAATAGTAAACTCGTGGGAGCTCGGTAATGGTTCTCTAATCACTATTGAATCTACAAATGGTTCCACCAACAACCTGTCACTTATTCTTGACTCAATTTGGAAGAACGAGACAATAGTTGGCGGGGTATTGACTACTCAAATTTTTGATGCAAGAGGGCATGGATTACTGAACCTCGTTGATGATGATGGTGAAACACAAACCCACATTTTGGCTAATGTTTCGGATGCCTGGTTGAACCGTTCAATGGTTGAAGACAGCATTTCGGAACGGTTGAGGCTTGAGGCGACAGGTATTCTTAATGTCTCATCTGGGGAACAGTCAAATGAATCTTCGACAACTATTGATGGCGAAGTTAGCGTATTTTATTTTGAAACCTGGGATGAAAATGGAGTTCGAAGATTACAAGATCAACAATTTGAGGCACTTGCTGAATTGGTGATAATTGAAGAAGGCACTCGATTAGATATTTCACTGGACGGTCTAACATCATCGGAAAGATGGGAAGATGGCATTAGAACTTTGCATAAAGAAGAACTAATTGGCAGCGGAACATTTGGATTCGAAGAGCAAGATAACGAATCCTCGGTAATGATTAACGGAACTATTTATGATTTTCATACCCTAATTGAAGACGGGCTCACAAAAATCGATGATTTACACGTTGATGGTGACATCACGGGGGATGTTCAAGGGTCCTTTGGAATTGTCCGCTACATCGAAGAAACAGGCAATCAAGCAAATGCAACCGGTGAGGTTTTCCTAGTTAATGTGATACATGAGGAAAGTTGGTTCAACTTAACCGGGGTAAGTGGCGGTAATTTCTTTGATGGTGCCGGGATTGGGGCAAATCACAACGAGTCTTGGGATTACCAAGTAGTGCAATCAGAATGGGATAATCGTACGGTCAGATTGGTTTGGGAAGAAACAGGTGCGGACGCATCCAGCGGAGATGAATTGCCAGAGAGAAGTCCGATTAGAAAAAATGCTACAGCTCCAGAATCAGAAGAGGGTTTAGGTGATATCACAATATCCAGAGAAACCGGATTAATGCCGATCCCGATGGTTCCCGGAGATCACATAAGGCTCAGCGGTCAAGATGGTTTAGTATTGATTGTTCAAGCAGAATCTGTTACCAACGACCCCAGAGATGGTCACAATTTCCATGTTGTTACCTGGACTGGAGTCTATGAGGGTACTAGTGGCGGTTACGCATCAGGTTCAATAGTTAATCAAGGTCCACTAAAAGGTCTAATTTCGAGTGTTATTAGGACTCTTGAAATCCCGTTTGGAGATGAAAATGAAACAGCATATCTCAACGAAACCCAAGTACTTGAGAGAGTTCTGTCGCCATCAGTAGTGACAATCGAGGAGAATACAGCTCCATTGGTAGGGGATATTTACTTGCAACAAGGAATAGTGATTGGAGAAGGCGGTAGCAGTTCATTACTGGTTGCGAATGTTACAGATGTCGATTGGAACATCGACCAAGTCATCGCCGACCTTTCTCCAATCGGCGGAGGATTTGTTGAGATGAATGACCGGGGATTAGATGGAGATCAAGCAGTTGGCGATGACCTTTATTCAACAATTATTTCAGTGCCAGGGTTGGAAATTGGTTCAATTGAAATTAACATCACTGCAACCGATAAATTTGGTGTTACTACGCAAGGGGTAGACGAAATTGAAGTTGTGAACCAAGCGCCAAGACTAACTGCTGTTGAAATTTTACCCAGTGTCGGGTACCGAGGTACGATACTTGTTGTAAACGCCGAAGCATACGACGGTCATGGGGTCAATAATATCACTATAGATTTACGAAACTATGGTGGTGGATTAGTGCCATTAACCGATAATTCAGGGGTTTGGACTGGGCAAATCACGATACCTGAAAGTATGCCACCAGGCTATCAAAATGTAGAATTTATCTTAGAAGATGGCGCCGGTAAAATCGGTACCTCAAGTGTTTGGTATCAAGACCAACCTGATATTCTAGATCCTCGGGGACCTCACTACATTTCTGACGAAATCATAGTGCCTGTAGAGATAAGAGTACTAAATTCCGCTCCAGAGATTACAGTTCCAGAGAATCAAATAATCACTAGGTCTGAAACATCTACTACTGAAATACTAGAAATTCAAATTTTTGATGCCGACGGAATTCTAAACGCTAGAGCAGATTTAGGGGTTTTTGCTCCTCTAGGTAACGATAGGGTTTGGACAACGATGTATGATGATGGTACTAATGGTGACCGAGTTGCTAACGATGGGAATTTTACAGTACTACTCTCTATTAGAAGCAGTACCCCTCTTGGAACCCATGAAGTTCTTGTTCAAGCGTCTGATAATTACGATGTTGTTACATCACAAGTTCCACTCTCTATCACCGTAGAAGATCAAACTTCGATTGTACCAGGGCTTGATGAAACATCGGTCTCGACAGAGATGCTGTTAGGCATTTTTAGTGTCTTGGTTATTGCAATTATTGTCGTCAGCGCAATGTTGCTTAGAAACAAGGATGGCGAAGATTTAGGTGGCGACAGGTTCGGGTTTGAATAAATTTCAGTTAAGGGATAACAGTTTATACCTCCGTTCAGTGGGCTGGTTACATCTGCGAGCGTAGTGTAGTGGTTATCACCGGGCGTTGCCAACGCCTGA
>CEWG01045908.1_pt1 | contig 18835 bp, 16 predicted proteins | sample 361411 | NCBI WGS metagenome assembly CEWG01 (sample SAMEA2622173, study PRJEB7988) | marine metagenome | biome: marine biome (ENVO:00000447); feature: surface water layer (ENVO:00002042); material: "saline water (ENVO:00002010), including plankton (ENVO:xxxxxxxx)" | depth 5 m | reverse complement strand
AAAAATATTTTCTAAGGAGTCAATGCTAAAGCTCAACCTCTCGATGTTTTGCATTTTGTAAGTATTGGTATACTTGGTTTCATCGAGATCCACATTATTGAAGTCTCGCAAGTCGATATTCATAGTGTAGGTGCCAAACGACACACGAGAGTGGGGATATCGTTTTTTAAGTCGGCTAGCACGTTTGGTTTTTAGTTCTTCATATCGATTACCATTGGTCAAAACCAGTTGAATTCCATCTGAAAAATCAGCATTTTTGAGTTCCCCATCTTCAGATTTGACAACGATGGTGTTTCGCAAATCAGCTGTTTTTTGATGAATAATCACATCAGTCATAAAACGATCGTTTCGACCGTATTTCTCTTCTACTTTGATATTAATTTTACCTAAATCGTTGAAAACACCCTCTGAAATGGCTAGGGCAGGTTTAATTTTTGCCAAGTTTTTTCGAAGGTTATAGGTTTTAAATTCTGCATAGGGCACAACAGTATTTGCAACATAAAAAGCAATTCCACTGATCAGTATGCAAACGACAAACAAACTTCGCATGGAACGTGTCAGCGAAACCCCCGCCGATTTTAATGCTGCAAATTCATAATGCTCTGCCAGGCTGCCATAGGTCATAATGGAGGCCAACAATACTGTTAGGGGTAAGACCAGTGGGATTAGTTTCGGCGAATAATACAGTAAAAAACGAAGTAAAACAGTGATGTCAAGCCCTTTCCCTGCAAATTCATCGATGAACACCCATACTGTTTGCACCACGAAAATGAGCATCAGAATCAGAAAAAAACTGATAAATGTGCGCAAAAATGAGAATAAAATGTAGCGATCAAGTACTGGCATATCTAATACCTATCAATGTAATAGTTTGAATATTTATCCTTATCAAACACAAAGGTTTCAGGTGCTAGGGGTTGGTTGGCAGTAAATTGTTCGATCACAAAAATCGTATCTGTGCCATTAATACCCAAATCGATGATTTTATACAGCTCTTTACTGCTGGTATCGATACCTAATAAAAGATATTTGGATTCACTTTCTGTATCAGTTGGAATCAACTTTACATAACGAATATCACGACCACTTACGCGTTGCTCAATGTCCCATTGCAGCAAAAAACCTTCTTTGTGAAAATCAAAAATTTTAAGGGGGTCGAGTGGAGTGTCCAAAGCGTCTTTTTCTTGGATGATGACCTCTTCATTCAAATCATCGATGGTGTAAACAAAAGTGCCATCAAAGATCTGTTGTATCCCGAGTATCGTTAAAATATACTTGTCTTTTGCAACAAGGATTTCTCCTTCTTCTTTTTGCGAGATGCCCTCTGCAGTGTTGTCTAACTGATAAGAAAAACGCATTTGCATCGTATCATAACTGGCATACACCTCACTCACCTGATCTAACAACGCTCTGCATCGTTGATCGCCTTGCGAATAGCCAATTAAGGATAGGAGAATAAAGATGTAAATAGACTTACTTTTAAGACTGTTCATTTTCTAAAAATTCGTGTAATGAGATGATATCCCTAAACATAACTTCACGTGCTTTACTTCCTTCAAAGGGTCCTACTACACCAGCAGCTTCCAACTGATCGATGATTCGTCCCGCTCTGTTGTAGCCCAACTTGAGCTTTCGTTGCAATAAGGATGCCGAACCTTGTTGGGCATTGATGACAACCTCTGCAGCTTCTCGGAACATTGGATCACGATCGTCTATATTGTTGTCTAAACCACTTTTTTGTTCGTCGCCTTTGTATTCTGGCAATTGATGGGCATTGGGATATGCCCTTTGTGAACCTATAAAGTCAGTGAGTTTTTCAACCTCAGGTGTATCAACAAACGCACATTGCAGACGTATCAATTCGTTTCCTTGGATATAAAGCATATCCCCACGTCCAATCAGTTGTTCAGCACCGCCACTGTCTAAAATAGTTCGTGAGTCAATTCTAGATGTCACTCGAAATGCTACACGTGCTGGGAAGTTGGCTTTAATAACTCCTGTAATTACATTCACAGATGGGCGTTGGGTAGCTATGATCAGGTGGATTCCTACTGCTCGCGCCAACTGTGCCAAGCGTGCAATAGGTGCCTCAACTTCTTTACCTGCTGTCATAATCAAGTCGGCAAACTCATCGACAATCAAAATAAGATAGGGGAGAAAGGCATGCCCATCGTTGGGGTTGAGTTCTCGTTTTTTAAAGCGTTTATTGTATTCTTTGATGTTGCGACACATTGCATTTTTCAGCATATTATATCGATTATCCATCTCAATACACAAAGAGTTCAGCGTATTGATCACCTGACGATTATCAGTGATGATCGCATCTTCTATATCTGGCAGTTTAGCCAAATAGTGTCTTTCGATTTTGTTGTATAAGGTCAATTCAACTTTCTTTGGATCCACCAGTACAAACTTGATTTCAGCAGGGTGTTTTTTGTAGAGCAATGAACTCAAAATTGTGTTGAGCCCAACTGATTTTCCTTGTCCAGTTGCACCTGCCATCAACATATGAGGCATTTTTGCCAAATCGACGACAAAAGTTTCGTTGCTGATTGTTTTTCCAAGTGCAAGGGGTAATTCCATTTCAGCTTCTTGAAAACGTTTGGAACCAACCACTGAACGAAACGATACGATGGTTGGTTTTTTGTTGGGTACTTCAATCCCAATCGTCCCTTTTCCAGGGATGGGCGCAATGATTCGTATCCCCAAAGCTGATAGTGAAAGCGCAATGTCATCTTCAAGGTTTTTGATTTTTGAAATTCGTATACCTGCAGCAGGAACGATTTCGTAAAGGGTCACTGTTGGTCCTATTGTTGCTTTGATATCAGCAATACTGATCTTGTAATTGTTGAGTGTTTCAACAATTTTTTCTTTGTTTTCCTCTAGTTCTGCTTCATTAATCGTGATGCCCTCTTCGTTATAGGCTTTCAAAAGCTCGAGAGTAGGCTGGCGATATTTGCTCAACTCAAGCGTCGGATCGACTTCCCCTTGCTCTTGCACAAGCTTTTTTGCCAACTTCGCTTCTGGTTCCTGTTCAATTGGTTGATCAATTGTCAATTTGAGTTCATCTGATTCAGACGGATTTTTTTTTGTTTGTTTTGTGGTTTTGTTAGCTGGTTTTGCTGTTTCTTCTTCAGACAGGTTGACTGGCTGTGCAGCTGTCACTTCCTCTTGGTATTCCTTAATTTCTGGTTTGAAAGAATAAAAAGCGTTCCTAATGTTTTCAGGTGTGATCTTCAAAATCAAAACCATAAAAGTAATGCAACCAAAGATCAAGATACATGCCAGGCCAATATTTCCAATATAATCGATTGTAAACCTAGACATCTCAACCCCAACCATACCACTCAACATTGGGAACTGTGGTATAATAAAACTTATTAAAAGTGATACCCATACTGAACTTGAAATGGTCCACGACCAGATCCATAAGGGTCTTTTCCAAGGGCTACCGACAAATAACCGAATACCAGTGATTAAGAACATAAACACCAGTACAAAAGAGCCCAATCCAATGAATTGATACAATAAAAAATGGGAGATGGTTGTGCCGAATTTGCTTGCGATATTATCTGTTTGGATTTTACGATCTGCAAAATCTCCCAATACACTTTGGTCATTTTCCCAAGTGAAATAGTAGGAAACCATCGCAGCAAGTAACACCAGAGATAACAAAACAATCGATAATCCAAAAAGGATTTGTCGCTGACGTGATTGAAATGTCGGTGTTGTCATGTAACAACAAAATTACGGATTCTAAAACAGAAAAACTGTTGTTATGATGATCGTTGTTTGATTTTAATCTGAAAGGCTGCAAAAAGCAAGGTCATAAAAGGGCTCAACCAATTGAAAATCGCATAGAAAAAGTACTGCGATACATCCACGCCCAATACACCCGACTGATAGGCCCCGCAGGTATTCCAAGGAATCAAAACAGAAGTAACAGTACCAGAGTCTTCTAGGGTTCGACTTAGATTTTCGGGTGCCAACCCACGATCCTTAAATGCCTTTTCAAACATTTTACCAGGTACTACTATTGAGAGGTATTGATCTGAAGCAGTGATGTTGATCGCCAAGCATGACGCCACAGTACTTGCAAACAGTTTAAAGGTAGATTGGGCCATGCTGAGCAGTGCTGCACTGATGGTTGACAATGCACCAATGGCATCCATCACGCCACCAAATACCATTGCACAAATGATCAGCCAGATGGTGCCAAGCATCCCTTCCATACCACCTGAATGAAAAAGGTCTGTCAACGCAGCAGAAGTAGTTTCGATCTCTATTGAAACAGTAATGGCATCGATAATCACCTGATAAGTGCCATATAAACTGAGTGTTGATTCCCCATTGAGGGATAACAATAGTTTTTGCTGAAAAATCAATGCAGCAATTGCCCCCAAGAAGGTACCTACAAACAATGCCACAAGTGGTGGTGTTTTTCTCACAATCATCACAATGACAATGATGGGTACGATAAATAGCAACAAATTGATTGTAAACACTTCGTTCATCGCTGCGAGGAGTTCTTGTGAGTTGGCAGCGCCATCTTCACTAAATCCAATGCCAAGGATGATAAACACCACAAGCGTTACCAAAATACTCGGTACAGTGGTATGAGTCATATAGCGAATATGGGTAAAGAGGTCAGCGCCTGCCATGGCAGGCGCGAGGTTGGTTGTATCACTCAAAGGCGACAGCTTATCGCCAAAATAAGCACCTGACAACACTGCTCCAGCGACCATCCCTACAGGAATACCAAGTGCTTTTCCAATGCCGATTAGCGCAATCCCCACTGTTGCAGAGGTTGTCCAGCTACTGCCTGTTGCCAATGATATCAATGCACAAATGATGACACAAGCTGGCAGAAAAATAGATGGATGTAGGATTTGTAAGCCATAATAAATCATTGCTGGAATAACACCACTGATGAGCCAGGTCCCTGCCAATGCCCCCACAAACAGAAGGATGAGTATGGCACCAGTGACTGATTTGAGGTTATCTGCCACCTTATCGAGCATGGTTTGATAGGAAACTTTGTTGCTAAAGCCTACTATGGCTGCCACAGCACCTCCAACGAGTAGGATAAACTGGTTGGAGCCAGACAGGGCATCATCGCCATAGACGATGACATTAAAGGCCAATAGACATATGAGCACGATGAGTGGGATCAACGCAATTTTGAGAGATAGTGAGGTCTTCATAAGTGTTTATTGTTTGGGTTGTAAGGGGAGAGACACCTCAATTTGTACATTTTCATCGATTTGTTTTCTGACCAAGCTAGGAATTTCGATGGCATAGTCAGATGTTTTGACAACAAAGGAAGATTCCAAAGTGATGAGACCATCTGTTTCGGAGATGCGCCCCTCAACGTTGATGGTGTTTGTCATGCCATGCATGGAGAGTCCACCAGTGAGTTGCACAGTGAGTGGTTGGTTGGAAAGGGCGTTCCTATCAAAATTGAGAATAGATCCTTTAAAACTCGTTTTTGGGTATTTGTGACTCTCGACATAGTTTTCGTTAAAGTGTTCTTCCATAAGAGCAAGGGGAAAGCGAAAGCCACGTACAAGTGCAAGCACTGCCAATTCGCCTGTTTCAATGTTAAGCAATGCCGATACAGTAGTATGATTGGCTTCTATAGGCTCAAAGGTGGGCTGGGATGCCTCAAAGGACATTCTCCCCGTTTTGGTCATGTACTTTGACTGTCCAACAACAATGAAACCTGTTAATAAAAGAAAGATGGGGAGTGCCTTTTGCATCATATTGTATTCTGCTTTAAAGATACAAAAAGGATTGGGGGAGTAGTAAAAAAGTTTTTAAACAGTAAAACCCATATCTTTACCAAAACACGTAATGGCAAATAAAACACTCACATCAGTTTTGGTGATAATTCTCTTGGCAGTTGGGGTGTATTTCTACGCCTATAAAGACCATCGCAACATTGCCAATGAAGGAGCAGTGTTTGCCGATACTGCACTGGCAATCAAAGATTCACTCGCACAAAACAATGAAGCCTTTTTCAATCAAACCCTAGAAGTTTCAGGGGGCGTGACAGCAGTTGAGGACAATACCCTCACACTCAATGATGCCCTAGTAGCACAATTTGAAAGCAACCCAACAGTTACAATCAATCAACAACTCACTCTTAAAGGTCGTTGCATTGGCTATGATGATTTGTTTGAAGTGGTAGTGCTCGATCAATCCATAATTTTGGATTAGGTTGTACACCAATTTCCAGTTCGCTATATTTGAAATAGACGAAACAACAATGAAACAACTATCCATTCTCTTTTTACTTTTCTCATCTTTTGTGGTGGCTCAATCCGACCTGCTTAATGAATTGGACACAGAACTTGATATGGGGCCACTTTATGCCGAATCTGCCTTTAAAGGATTAAAAATCATCAACCTCGAATCGACCAAAATGGTGGACAAAGGAGAGATGTATTTTATCGTGGCGCATCGCTTTGGCAGCATCCAAAATGGCTTTGATGACTTCTTTGGACTCGATGTTGCCTCCAACAAACTCCAGTTGATTTATGGGGTCAATGGCAATATCAATTTTGGTGCTGCGCGGTCGTCTTATCAAAAGACCTACGCACTCCACACCAAGCTTCGTTTGCTACGCCAGCAAACAGAAAAATCTCCTGTAACCATAGGTGCCTATGGTCAAATCACAATTAATAATCAACTCGATTTGGATCGTAATCCCGAGTTGGATTTTAATCACCGGCTGACTTATACTGCACAAGCACTGATCTCTAGAAAATTCAACGAAAAACTATCCCTACAATTTACGCCAACCCTGATTCATAAAAATCTGACTGAACGTATTGTAGAAGATAATTTGCAGTTTGTTATTGCTGCTGGGGGACGTTATAAACTCACCAAACGTCTGAGTCTCAATATGGAATATGGCTTGATGACAAGTCGCCTAGAGGAACTTAATTACAACAATCTGATGTCTATTGGCCTTGATATTGAAACTGGAGGGCATGTCTTTCAACTGCATTTCACCAACTCACGAACAATGCTCGAACACAGTTTTTTGACGGAAGCAACAGGCGATTGGTCAGAGGGAGATATTCATTTTGGATTTAATATCAGTCGAGTGTTTGATTGGTAGTCGCTTTCGTGTTACTTTTGTATTATAAAGAAACAAATTATGTCCTCATTTGACGTTGCTGTTATCGGATCAGGCCCTGGGGGCTATGTAGCAGCCATTCGCTGTGCGCAGTTGGGACTTTCCACTGCCCTTATCGAAAAATATGATAAACTTGGCGGTACTTGCCTCAACGTGGGTTGTATTCCTTCCAAATCCCTTTTAGACTCATCCCATCATTATGAAGAGTCGATTAAGAATTTTTCGACCCATGGGATCGATGTAGTAGGGGAGATCAAAGTGAATTTGACGCAAATGATGAAACGAAAATCAGAAGTCATCGATCAAACCACCAAAGGGATTGACTATCTGATGGATAAAAACAAAATCTCTGTTTTCCATGGGCTTGGCAAGTTTGTCGATGCAACACATATCGAAATTGCTGGCAAGAAAAAACAAACTATCGAAGCCAAACACAGTATCATTGCTACAGGTTCCAAACCTGTTGTTTTACCATTTGTGAAATTGGATAAAGAGCGCATCATCACTTCAACAGAAGCCCTTTCTCTAAAAGAAATCCCAAAACACATGGTTGTGATAGGTGGGGGGGTGATCGGCTTAGAGCTCGGACAGGTATATCGACGCTTGGGTGCTGAGGTCTCTGTCATTGAATATGCCGATCGTATTACGCCAATCATGGATAGTTCTCTCTCAAAAGAGTTGATGAAAGTGATGAAAAAACAAGGGGTGAAGTTCTATTTGTCACATCAGGTCAATGCTGTCACTCGCAAAGTTGATGCGGTAACAGTCACTGCCAAAGACAAAAAAGAACAAGAGGTGTCCTTTACAGGCGATTATTGCTTGCTTTCAGTGGGTCGTAAGCCCTATACTGAAGGGCTAGGCCTCAAGGCTGCTGGTGTCGTGGTCAATGAGCGTGGGCAAGTGGAAGTGAACAAAAAACTCCAAACCTCTGTGTCTAACATCTATGCCATTGGTGATGTGGTGCGCGGTGCCATGTTGGCGCATAAAGCAGAGGAAGAAGGGGTGATGGCAGCAGAAATCATCGCTGGACAACAACCACATATCGATCATAACCTAATTCCAAATGTGATATACACTTGGCCAGAAGTTGCTGCTGTAGGCAAGACCGAAGAAGAGTTAAAAGTTGCTGGAGTGGCCTACAAATCAGGTCAGTTTTCGATGCGTGCACTGGGTCGTGCCAGAGCGAGTATGGACACTGATGGTTTTGTAAAAATCCTTGCTAATAAAGAAACAGACGAGGTGCTAGGCATACATATCATCGGAGCACGTGCTGCCGATTTGATTGCACAGGCAGTTACTGCGATGGAATATAGAGCATCTGCTGAGGATATTGCACGCATGAGCCATGCACATCCAACCTATGCCGAAGCGATGAAAGAAGCTGCTTTGGCTGCCACTGAAGACAGAGCATTACACGTCTAAAGCGCTTATTTTTCGAAATATGTCGTAAACTTCTCTCGAATGGCATCGAGTTCCAAGTTGCCAATACTCCCACGATGGGTGTGTTTTGCCATTTTGGGTGGTATAAATTCCCCTTTGTTGATGGCGTCACCAATTTGCACATAAGCATCTCGAAAAGGAATCCCTTTTTGAATGAGTTCATGCAAGGCTTCAACACTGAAAATATGAGCGTATTTATCATCTGTGAGGATATCACTTTTGACTTGTACCTCTTTAATATTTGAAGTCAAAATCGATAAACAAGACTTGATGTCATCTATGGCATTCATGATAGGGCCTTTGAACAATTGCATCTCTCTGTGATAACCACTTGGAAGGTTGGTGCTCATCATTGACAACTCATTGGGGAGTGCTTGTAGCTTGTTGCATTTCCCTCGAATGAGTTCAAAGACATCAGGATTTTTTTTGTGAGGCATGATACTGGAGCCAGTGGTAATATCATCTGGAAAGGAGATAAAGTCAAAGTTTTGACTCATGTACAAACACACATCCATCGAAAATCGACTGAGTGTTCCTGCTAGACTGCCAATGGCTTGTGCTAGATTTTTTTCGAGTTTCCCACGACTCATTTGTGCTGCCACAACGTTGAACTTGAGGGCATTGAACCCCAAGGCTGCTGTTGTGTCGTCGCGATCAATGGGAAATGAACTGCCATAGCCAGCAGCACTCCCAAGTGGGTTTTGATCACAGATAGTGTTGACTGCATTGAGAAGCAGCAAATCATCTGCCAACATCTCTGCATAGGCAGAAAACCACAGTCCAAAAGAAGAGGGCATGGCAATTTGCAAGTGAGTATAACCTGGTAGTAATTGATCTTTATGCTTGTCAGCAAGTGAAAGGTATTGATCAAAAAGCGCTTTGATTAGTTGTTTGATATCTTGTATCTCATCTTTGAGAAAAAGTTGCATGGCAACGAGAACTTGATCGTTTCTCGAACGAGCAGTGTGTATTTTTTTGCCAACATCACCATATTTTTCTGTGAGCTCAAACTCGATTTTTGAATGTACATCTTCAAACGCCTCAGAGATGGTAAATGTTCCTTTTTCGACATCTTTGAGCAAGTCGTCAAGGCCTTGTGTGAGTTGATCTGCTTCAGATGCTGTGAGCAATCCAACCTTTCCTAGCATTTGTGCGTGTGCTTTCGATGCAATGATGTCATAGGGCGCTAAACGCATATCCCATTCACGATCATCACCAACAGTGAATTGGTCGATGTGATCTCTTACTTTGATACCTTTTTTTTGCCAGATTTTCATGATGTAATAACTTGATCGAGCAATTCGATGTACAATCGTACTGCTTCTTTGATTTCGTCTGTGTATATAAATTCGTCGGCTGTGTGTGACCTAGTCGAGTCACCTGGTCCGAGTTTTAGTGATGAGCAAGTCAATGCTGCCTGATCGGAGAGGGTAGGAGAACCATAGGTATTTCTTCCCATCGCAACACCTGCAACGACCAAGGGGTGTTCTTTATCGATTGATGATGACTGTAATCGCAACGAACGAGGTGTTACCTCACAAGGCGCCTGACTTACGATGTCTGCAATTTCTTGATTGGTATAACATTCATTGACTCGAACATCCAACACCAGATTCACTTGTGAAGGCACAACGTTGTGCTGACTTCCTGCATTGATTTGAGTGATGGTGAGTTTGACAGGCCCGAGTGTATCAGATACTTTGTCAAACTGAAGGTTTTGAAACCACTGCATCACATCCATACTTTTCAGAATGGGGTTGTCGTTGTTGGGGTGCGCTGCATGACCAGCAGTCCCTTTGACTACTGCGTCGAAGACCACAAGACCTTTTTCAGCAATTGCCAATTGCATCTGAGTGGGTTCTCCAACAATTGCAACGTCAATGTCTGGAAGGTCTTTGAGCAAGCTGTTTAAGCCATTTGGACCAGAGCTTTCCTCCTCTGCTGTTGCAGCTACAATAAGGTTATATGTCAAGTTTTCTGCTGCGTAAAAATGCACAAATAGTCCAAGTAATGATACCAAAGCACCACCTGCATCATTGCTACCCAGTCCAAACAGTTTTCCATCGATGATTTCTGCCTTGTGAGGATCACGCGTATAGGCCTTATTGGGTCGAACTGTGTCGTGATGTGAGTTGAGCAGCAAATTGGGTTTGGAAGGGTCATAGTGCTTGTTCAAGGCAAAGACATTGTTTTGTATACGTTGGGTTTCAACCCCTTTGCTGTGCAACCAATTTTGAATGCAATCGGCTGTTTGAGACTCTTCCCCAGAGAAAGAAGGTATCTCGATCAATTGCATCAGCAACTCAATCACATCTTCTGCCAAGTGGTTTGTACTCATTTGATCAATGTTGTTTTAGAAGCCTGTTCATCGTGTACAGCTTCAGGATTTTCAATTGTTACGACGTGCACGCCATTTTGAAGTGCTTCAGCAGCATTGTTCAGCTTTGGGAGCATCCCATCTGCGATGATTCCGTCGTTGTGAAGTTCGTCAATTTCTGTGATTCGAATGGTAGGGATTACACTGTTTTCGTCGTTGATGTCTTTCAACACCCCTCGATGCCCAAAACAATAGTGTAAATGCACCTGATAATCTGTAGCCAAAGCACTGGCAAGAGCTGCAGCGATGGTGTCAGCATTGGTGTTGAGCAACTGTCCTTTTTGGTCGTGAGTAATTGCACAAAACACAGGTGATAAACCAATTGATAAGATGTTCTTTAGACTGTTTATATCAACTGATTTGATGTCTCCAGCCCAACCATAATCGATGTCTTTCACTGGTCTTTTTGTAGCACGAATCACATTGGCGTCGGCACCTGAAAGGCCAATGGCGTTGGTGCCAAATTGCTGTAGTTTCGCGACCACTTTTTTATTGGCTAGACCTGCATACACCATCACAGCAACATCTAGGGTCGCATCATCTGTGATTCTTCTTCCATTGTGCATATTGGGTTGTATGCCCAGCTTTTCACACAGTTCATTGGCTTGTTTCCCACCCCCATGAATGAGAATTTTATGTCCAACCAAGGCATGAAAAGAAGACAAAGCAGATGCCATCAGCTTTTCATCTGACAATAACCCACCCCCAATTTTAACAATATGAAGCTTATCCATTGGTTAAAAATTCTTGTAATACTGCTTGTGCTGCAAAGGTCCTGTTGTTGGCTTGTTCGATAACAAGTGATTTTGCATGATCCAACACACCATCTGATGCAACCACATTTCTTCTGATGGGTAGGCAATGCATAAAAAAGGCATCATTGGTTTGTTTCATCTTTTCACGTGTCATCATCCATTTGTTGTCTGTACGTAATATGGCACCATAGTCAGTGTATGAACACCAGTTTTTGACATAGACAACATCTGCGCCTTCAAGTGCTTTTTCTTGGTTATATTCTACCTTATGATTGCCCACAATGGCAGGGTTGAGGTCATAACCCTCTGGATGAGTGATGACAAAATCTGCTTTTGTGTGATTCATCAAACCTATAAAGGAGTTGGCAACTGCATGTGGAAGTGCCTTGGGATGTGGTGCCCAACTCAACACAATTTTTGGCTGTTTGACAGTCACTTGCTCATCGATGGTCAGGCCATCGGCCAATGCTTGCAGTGGATGTGCTGTAGCACTTTCCATATTGATGATGGGAACAGAGGCAAATGCTGCAAATTTTCGAAGCACCACTTCCTCTTCGTCACGTTTTTTATCTGTCAGGGACGCAAAAGCACGAATGGCAATAAAATCACAGTATTGCGATACAACCTGTGCTGCTTCCTTCACATGCTCGGATCGAAGACCACTCATGATGGTTTCGTTTTCGTACTCTATCGCCCATGCTTCATTGCTAAAATTCATCACCATGACATCCAAACCTAGGTTTTTAGCAGCTTTTTGGGTGCTTAGACGTGTGCGCAAACTGGGATTAAAAAACAACAATCCAATCGTTTTGCGTTGACCCAAATGCACGTGCCCAAAAGGGTCTTTTTTACAACTTTTTGCAAGTTGAATGGTTTTGATTGGGCTTGCCAAATCGTTTAAAGTGATAAAATTCTTCATTGGTGACATATTTGTAAAGCCTTTATGAGTTGATCCAAATGCTTCTTTTGTACATTGAGAGGTGGTAATATTCGAATCAGGTTTTTATTGCTGCTCCCACCTGTAAAAATACGATGATTGAATATCAATTCTTTGCGCAATGCACCCACTTCTTTCTCAAATTCTAGTCCAAGCATCAGTCCCCTGCCTTTGATTGTTTTAACAAAAGGAAGTGTTTTTACTTTTTCTACAAAAGACTCGCCCATTGCCTTGGCGTTATCGCATAGTCGTTCTTTTTCCAGCACCTGCAAAACAGCAAGTGAAGCGCTACAAGCAAGGTGATTTCCCCCAAAAGTCGTTCCCAACATCCCATATTTGGATTTGATGATTGGGTTGACAAGAATACCTCCAACAGGAAAGCCATTTCCCATCCCCTTGGCAATACTGATGATGTGTGGCGTAATCGAATATTTTTGATAGGCAAAAAAATCACCACTTCGTCCAAAACCAGATTGGACTTCATCAGCGATGATGCAAACATTGTGTTTGTTGCAAAGTGCTTCTATTTGTTTAACAAAATCTGTTGTTGGCTCGTCCAAACCACCAACCCCTTGAATGGCTTCAAAAATTACAGCGCATACATCTCCTTTTGCGAGTTCTTTTTCCAGTGCTTTATCATCATTGAAGGGGATAAAGGTAACCTGCTGTTGGGTGTTGAGAGGTGCTTGTATGTTTTTATTGTCAGTGGCTGCCACAGCTGCACTGGTACGACCATGGAAGGCGTTTTGAAACGCAATGACCCTTGGCTTTCCTGTGTGAAAGGATGCCAATTTAAGGGCATTTTCATTTGCTTCAGCACCTGAGCTACACATAAACAGCTCATAACCAGCACAACCCGACTGTCGATTGATTTCGGATGATAGCTTCTCTTGCAATGGATTTTGAACAGCGTTGGAGTAAAACCCAATTCTGTTCAGTTGCTTTTTCAACATTCGCTTGTAGGTTCTGTGTCCATGTCCGATAGAGATAACAGCATGACCACCATACAAGTCGAGATATTTGTTCCCTTTCTGATCATAGACATACACCCCACGTGCTTTGGCAGGCTCTACATCATACAGAGGATATACATCAAATAGTGGCATGATCTACTCTTTACTAATCACATTGATTTTATTAAAAGACGCAACAATTCCTCTGATCAAAGAAGAACTCAGTCCCTGATGTTCCATCTCATTTAGCCCTTCGATCGTACATCCTTGCGGAGTTGTGACTTTGTCGATTTCTTGTTCTGGATGTGAGTTTGTTTCGATGAGCAGCGAAGCAGCACCTAGAGCAGTGTGCATCGACATTTTCATCGCTTCCTCTGCATCGAATCCAAGTTGTACACCACCCTGCGTTGTGGCACGAATCAATCGCATCCAAAAGGCAATCCCCGAGGCACAAATAACTGTTGCAGCACGCATATGTTTTTCGTCAATGATGATACTCGTACCCAGAGCATTGTAAATCGCCTCTGCAATTGACAATCGTTCCTTTCCCTTCTCATTGGCACATAAACAGGTCATCGATTTGCCAACTGATATCGCTGTGTTTGGCATGCTTCGAATGATGTACTTGTCATTGCCAACAACTGCTTCCATTTTCTTGATTGAAAAACCAGTTACAGTAGAAATCAGTACATGTTTCTCTGTAAATAAATCTTTATTTTCATCAAGAACATTGCTGAGCTGAGAGGGCTGTACAGCAAAAATGATAACGTCAGAAGATGAAATCGCTTCTTTGTTGTCAGTTGTGATATGAGTGTTTTTATATTCGCTCCAATCTGCAATAGAAGAGGTGTTGCGTTTGGTCAGGTATAGCTGGGTGATGATGTTGTTGGTCAGTAGCCCTTTGGCTATGCTCAACCCCAAGTTTCCAGCGCCGATAATTGCTATTTTCATAAGTGATTTTATTAGTGAACGTTTGCTTTTAGTTGTAATCCTGTTGTCTGTGGCCATGAAAACATCAAATTCATGTTTTCAACCGCTTGTCCTGATGCTCCTTTGAGCAGATTGTCCAAGCAGCTAGTAATCAACAGCAAGTCATTGTGTTTGTGTAAATGAATCAGGCAGTTGTTGGTATTGACCACCATTTTTAGACTTAATTCTTTCTTACTCAAATGTGTAAAGGGATGATTGGCATAATATGCCTCATACATTCGATAGGCATCATTTATATTCCCATCAAAAGTGGTGTATGCACTAGCAAAAATCCCCCTTGTAAAGTTTCCACGAATGGGCAAAAAATTGATATTAGCAGCATCTGATTGAAGTGCTTGTATGGTTTCGTTGATTTCTCCCAAGTGCTGATGCGTGAATGGTTTATACCATGACACATTATTGTTTCGCCAACTAAAGTGGGAAGTGGCAGAAGGTTTTACACCTGCACCTGTGCTTCCAGTGATGGCATGGACTTGTACATCGTTTTGCAAAAGGCCTTCGTTGGCAAGTGGTAGAAGCGCCAGTTGAATGGCTGTTGCAAAGCAACCTGGATTCGCAACTGCTTGCGCTGACTTAATGGTTTGTTTTTGATATTCTGGCAAGCCATACACATAGGATTTTTCCAGATAATGTTGGTCTTTTTGCAAACGAAATTCATTGCTTAAATCAATGATTTTTGTATTGTCATTCATTGGGTTTTCTTGCAAAAAAGTGCCTGACAACCCATGACCCAAACAAAGGAACAACACATCCACATCTGGATTGATTTCGTCAGTAAACTGCAAATCTGTTTGTCCGATCAGGTCGTTATGTGTATCTGTCAAATAGGTGCCAGGTCGAGTGGTGCTATACACAAAATCAATACTGACCTCTGGATGGTTGATCAACAATCGAATCAATTCGCCACCAGTGTAGCCAGAACCTCCAATAACACCGACTGTTTTTTTAGCTGTTGTTGACATGCTTGTATATTTTAGTTGCGTTGGCTGTTACAGTGATAAACCCTTTGGCATCATCACTAGTCCAGTTGAGATTCATCTCCCCATAACTCCCAAAAGAGGAGTCCATAAGGTCATGTGGCGATTCGATGCCATCAAGCGTAAATCGATAGGGGTGAAGTGTGACAAACACTGTCCCTGTCACCATCTGTTGTGAGCTTTCCATAAAGGCTTCAATATCCCTCAATACAGGGTCTAAATAATGCCCCTCGTGCAGGTGCATGCCATAGAAGCTAGACAGTTGTTCTTTTTGTTGTTGCTGCCATTTGCTCAATGTGTGTTTTTCAAGCAAATGATGCGCCTTAATAATAAGTAGTGGAGCAGCAGCTTCAAAACCAACACGCCCCTTGATACCAATAATCGTATCCCCAACGTGGATATCTCTTCCGATGGCATAGGCAGATGCAATGGTTTCTAATTTCTGAATACATAAAACAGCATTCATTTCCTCGCCATCAATCCCCGACAATTGTCCCTTTGTAAAATGTAGGGCGATTGTTTTGGGTGTTTCGTTTTTCAACTGACTAGGATATGCCTCTTCAGGAAGTGGGTCTTTGGATGTGAGTGTTTCTTTCCCACCTACACTCGTCCCCCAAAGACCTTTGTTGACAGAGTATTGTGCTTTGGTCCATTCCATTTCAACACCATGGGATTTGAGGAATTGAATTTCATCTTCTCTCGAAAGTTTTTGATCTCTGATTGGTGTAATAATCTCAATATCAGGAGCTAGAGTTTGAAAGATAAGATCAAAACGAACTTGATCATTACCAGCACCTGTACTCCCATGCGCAATATGAGTGGCGTTAATTGATTTGGCATAATTAACGATTTCAACTGCTTGCACAATCCTTTCAGCACTGACAGAAAGAGGGTAGGTGTTGTTTTTCAAAACGTTGCCATAGACCAAAAAGCGTATGACTTTTTGATAAAATGTATCAACAGCATCAATCGATTGATAGGATGTAGCACCCAATGCCATCGCTTTTTTCGATAAAACATCGATCTCGTCAGCGTCAAAACCACCAGTGTTTACACTCACTGCATGTACCTCATATCCCTGTTGACTTAGGTGTTTTACACAGTAAGAGGTATCAAGACCACCACTGTAGGCAAGGACTAATTTTTTCATGATTTTTTCTTCTTTAAAAATAATGATTGTTTGATTTTACTTAAGCGACTCATCACAGCATTGTCATAGGTTTTCACATTATTATTTTCATCTGCTTTTGGGTCATGGAGCATGCCTGTACACAAACACATTTTACGATCGGTTCTGGTGAGTACGTCATAATTTTTACAGGTCTGACACCCCTTCCAAAACTCAGGGTCATCTGTCAATTCAGAAAAGGTAACAGGCTTATAACCAAGCTCATAGTTGATTTTCATCACAGGAAGACCAGTGGTGATACCAAATACTTTGGCATCAGGATACTTTTCTCTAGAGTAATCAAAAGTTTTTGTTTTGATGGCTTTTGCCAATCCCTTTCCTCTGTATTCTGGTGCTACGATCAACCCTGAGTGCGCAACATATTTGCTATGTCCCCAAACCTCGATGTAGCAAAACCCTGCAAAAACATCACCATCTAAAGCGATGACAGCATTTTTGTTTTCTATTTTTTTGACAATGTACGCAGGCGTACGACGAGCGATACCTGTTCCTCTAACCTGCGCCGAGGAAGCAATGAGCTCTGATATTTGTTTTGCATAATGAATATGCTTTTTGCCAGCAATGACAATATTCATTTTGTCGTGAATTTGATTTGATAAAAAATATGATGATGAAGACGAAGCTGGACGCACCATAGCTTCCAAAAGACTATATACCCCCAAAGGGGCGACGCGGGCGGCGTGTGTTAAACGAGATGTGTCTTTTTAAAATCACGGCGCAAATATCACAAAAAATTATCAATTGAAAAGGGTTTCCCAAAAATCTATTGATTATTTTTGTTATAATTCTAACAATCAGTGTTCCTTGAAGCGTAGTTATTCATGTTTTTCCCATCCAGATTTACAAGTCTTAAAGCAACAGCTTCTACACTGGTCGAAGCGCTATGCAGCCACTGTTCTTTTGGACTCCAATGACTATCCACATACCAAAAATCAATACGATTTTATACTGGCAACAGACCCTTTGTTTCATTTTCGGCAAAACAGCAATAATGCCTTTGAAGCCCTACAAAAACAGATTGATATCAGAGAAGATTGGCTCTTTGGTTACTTGTCTTATGACTTAAAAAATGATTTAGAAGCGCTAGAATCCAAACACAAGGACTCCTTAGAATTCCCTGAGCTTTATTTTTTTCAACCCAAACGATTGTGGATCATCAAAGGCAGTCAAGTAGAGGCTCATTATGTATCGTCTTGTGATCCCGAAATGGACTGGCAGTCAATCACAAATGGTACGTTTGAACAAACAGCATCAGGCAATGAAATTGCACCATTTCAGTCTCGTATATCAAAAGAAGACTATATTTCTAAGGTGTTGAAACTGCAACAACACATCGCAAGAGGTGATATCTATGAAGTCAATTTTTGTATGGAGTTATATGTCGAAAACGCCAAAGTTGAGCCACATGAGCTATTCCAACAGCTCAACAGCAATACCAAATCTCCTTTTGCGAGTTTTATTCATCTTGAGGATAAATACCTGCTCAGCAGTTCTCCTGAGCGATTTTTAAAGCGAAAGGGGAATATGTTGATATCCCAACCCATCAAAGGAACAGTGAGACGTCATGCAGACAAAACAAAGGATGCTGAGGAAGCCATGCATTTGCAACAAAATCAAAAGGAGAGATCAGAAAATACGATGATTGTTGATTTGGTACGTAATGATATGTCTAGAATCGCAAAAAAGGGGAGTGTTGAAGTCAAGGAACTCTGCAAAGTGTATCCTTTTCGATATGTTCATCAAATGATATCGACAGTTGTGGCAGAGTTATCGTCAGGAATTAAGGTAACAGAGGCAATTGCAGCGTGTTTTCCGATGGGCAGTATGACGGGTGCACCAAAATTACGCGCCGTGCAGCTTATCGAGCAGTATGAAGTCAGCAAAAGAGGGCTGTATAGTGGGGCAGTTGGCTATATCGACCCCAAGGGTGATTTTGATTTCAACGTGGTGATTCGTTCGATTTTGTATCGATCAGATACTCGATATTTATCGATGCAAGTTGGAAGTGCCCTCACAGCATCATCAGACCCTAAAAAGGAGTATGACGAATGCCTGCTAAAAGCAAAAGGGGTG
>CEWG01090786.1_pt1 | contig 18901 bp, 26 predicted proteins | sample 361411 | NCBI WGS metagenome assembly CEWG01 (sample SAMEA2622173, study PRJEB7988) | marine metagenome | biome: marine biome (ENVO:00000447); feature: surface water layer (ENVO:00002042); material: "saline water (ENVO:00002010), including plankton (ENVO:xxxxxxxx)" | depth 5 m | reverse complement strand
TTTCCTTCAGCATCACTTGAAGTTGTTAAGTTTGTTCCTCCAAGTATCTTTATGTTTTCACTTTGTTTGACAACTCGCATTGTGGAATCATCAGCACCAATGCTAAACAAGTTGTTTTCAATGCTTGTAAATCTATTTGTAATTGTTGTTGCAAAATTTCCGTCATTGTTAAGTGCCGCGGATAGTTCGTTAAGTGTGTTTAATTGTTCTGGAGCACTGTTTACTATACCAGCGACTTCTGTATCAACGTAACTTGTAGAAGCATAACCTTGTGTAGAATGATCGCCCCAACTGTATGCTGTGTTCCAATTTGTTGCTTCAGTACCTGAAACGTTTGCACTAGGTATAATACCATTTATACCATCTACAAGTAACGTGCTGTTATCAGCAAACACAGATCCAGTTAAATCACCATCAAAAGTTGGAGATGTCATAATGGCCGTAGCAGTTATACCCGGTGCTTCAATATTGGCATTAAATTCAGCAGTACTGCCTCCGATTGTTAATCTTGGTGTATTAGCATCGCCTACAAAAAATCGCTGTCTATTCTCTCCGCCGTTGATATTTTGTATGTGAATACTGTTTGCCGGTGCCGCATTATGTTGCCTTGCGTAAATTCTTAATTGATGAGTTCTACCAAAGAAAAACTCACCTGTTTCATCTCCAAGGAAATTAGTGTTATTACCATTGTAGTTTATATAAGCATCGTCACCATTTCCAAGATATATGTAATCACTGTCTCTTAAATGAATATTACCTTGCATATTAATAGAAGATGGTGTTAATGCATTAGAAATAGTTCCACTTACTACACTTGCAGGAATCGTTCCACTTACTCCGTCAACAAGTAGTGTGCTATCATCTGCAAACACTGATCCTTTTAGATCTGTGTTTATTAAATTTTCTAAACTTATTGATAAAGCAAATGCCGCCGCATCAACTCTAATTTGGCCTGTTGTTCCTAATACTTGTAAAGTTTCACTAGTTAATGCTACACTGCCTGTGCCTGTGTTACCTGCTGTGTTTAAATTTTGTCCAAAGTTAGTTAAACTAGGACCTGTTATTGTTATATTACCTTCTGCATCACTTGAAGTAGTAATACCTGTTGCACCAATAAAGTTTATTTGTTCACCTAGTCCTACATTTCTTGCAGTTGAATCATCTGCGCCAACTTTAAAATTAAAACTATCAGGTATATCATCTATTGTTATGTATTGTGCGTCATTTGTAAATTCACTTACTCTTAAATCGTTGTTTAAATCTGAAAGGTTTGCTGGACCTGTAATTGTTACAACTCCATCATTTAAACTTGTAGTTACATTGGTACCACCTTTTATTTGAATTGTTTCACTTGAGTTGATTGCTTCAAGTGTAGAATCGTCAGCAGTAATATTAAAATTATATGTACTTGATAAGTCTGGAATGTTTGCTAGATCGTTAAAGTCACCTGATGTCGCAACAGTGGCGAATGTAGTTTGTGTTGCACCTGTTACTAAACCTTTTGCATTTACAGTTACATTGTTAAAAGTTCCAACATTAGAATTAACTGTGTCAAGTGTTAGTGTAAGGGTACTTGCACCACCGGCCAATACTCCGCCAGTGCTTCCTGACATGTCACCGTCAATGGTTAAGTTTGGTCTGTTAGATAAATCGTTGTAAGATCCTGTTGTAGATACTGCGGCAAATCCTGCGGCAGTAATTGTTCTTGTAACAAATCTTCCTGTGTTACTGTCATATTGCAATAGATGATTGTTTGCAACCCCTGTGGTTGTAACATCTACTAAATCATTTAATGACTCATTCTGTATGTTTGTTAAAAAAGCAGAAGTTGAATTATCATAGTTGCTTAGATCTCTATCAACACTAATTGTAATATCACCTTCAGCATTACTGGCAGTTGTTACAACACTAGTACCACCAAGTATACCAAAGTTTTCACCACCTTGGATAGTTCTTACAGTTGAATCATCTGCACGTATTTCTACTTTACCTAATGCACTAGCAACTACTTCATCAGCACCTTGAGTACTAATAGTAATGGAATCACTTATTTCATCTACACCTAGGTTAATACCTGCTCCTGCAAGGACTGTTAGTGTGTCGTTATCTGCATCTGCGACTACTTGTCCTATGTTAGAAGCACCTTTTTGTGCTACTATTCTACGAAATGAATCAATTACTTTTACTGACATTAAATGGATCTCCTACGTGTATTTACCGTAGATAAAAGATTAGGGGCACCGTTATTGTACCCCTAATCGACTCCTTTTGTGTTGTATATTCCTTTATCCTGACTATGTCAGTAGAAGAAGGTCTCCTTGTGTAATATTGGTTCTTTTTGTTATTATTATGATTTGTTATAATAAAGTGCAACTTTTCTGTTGCCAGGTAAGTTGCCAACCCCGTTAGCCTAAATTAGGCCGCAAGTGCTAGATTTTCATCTGCATTTGTAGTTTTCTTCGCGGTAACGGCGCTTAGATCCCGGTAACTCCACTCTCCTACTAATCTATCAGTCGATCCTGCTTCAGGCCCATCATAAAGACATTGATCCCACAGGCTTGCAAATATATTCTACTGTATCCCAATCACCATCTGCTGGCATTTGTTCATACACTTTCAACATATCTGTACATTCTACTTTGGATTCAAACCATTGTACGTCTTGTTCAAGGCAGGTCGAGCCTAAACAAACAGTAAGTAAAATGTGCCAAATAACTTCCATTTCAATGTCCTTATGGTGGACCTGCCCGGTACTGCCCCGGGGTCCTGTCTAGTGTTTGAATTGCTTCAACGTTACAACTATATTTATATACTCACTTTTTGCTCTTGTCAAGAGAAAAATGCTAACTAATGTCCAAACATTTAACCAGGAGTTTTATGACCGATGATAGATCAGTTGATGCAACCTATGAGAATGAAGGTAGTACTGTAACTATTCCTCTAAAGGAATATGATAAACTACGCGATAAGCAAAAATATATCACAGATAAAAGTCTAATATCAGTAATAGATAAAATAGAAGAACTAGTAAGAGCCTTACGAAAACATATTGTAAGAACAGATATTGAATAAGGAGAATTATGACACGTATGAGAACTTTCACCTTTTATGATGGTGACCAAGTCGAAACAAAAGAAGCAACAAGTTACAAAAAAGCAGTAAGATCCTATCAAAGCAGTGCAAAGAGTAAATTAGTTAGGGTAGAATGGGAAGCCAAAAAAGGCGGAACTTACGAAATTAATCAAAAACTACCTATGGGTAGAAGTAAAAAAATAGGAAAATAATATGGCAAAGATACATCAATCATATACTGCTCACGTGTCGAAACCTAAAAAGACAAGTCAGTCAAGTAAAAAGAAATCTTGCAAGTTTAGTTCTATGAACAAACACAAAAAAAGATCACACAAATTTTATAATAGTCAGGGGAGATAATGGCAGGAGTAAAATCAAGAGGTCCTAAATCAGTACAGAACAAAAGAATGTACAACGGCGAAGAAGTTCGTCCTTGCAGATACTATTCTGATTCTGAAAACGTAAAAGGACGTATGGTTGGTTTAGATGCTAATGGTGAAATAATCCGAGATAAAGACGGAAATCCAAAACCTTTTAAGAGTATCTAACCAGCGAAACAGTTTGAACTACCAGCGGCTACACTTGTACATCCGCTGATGCTATCACCTATTCTTCCGCAACCTTTTCCATTAATAAAAACAGTAGTTGAACCAGTTGCTATTGATGCCGCATGACTTGGGCATGGTGCTGGTGGTAGTTTATGAGTAGTGTTTACATCACCTTGTCTTGAGATTCCTATACCGTTTGCAAATACATTACCACTACCTACTGCTCTAGTCATTGGTGAACAGTGTGGAACATCTGCATCGCCTATTCTAGTGATTGCCGGCATTTTCTTTCTCCATTAATTGTTGTAGCCTACCAGGCCACATTTCTATTTCTTTATGCTGTTCTTCTGTATGAGGTTCTGGTGGAATCTCAGGTAGAAACTTTATCACATGATCAAATACAGTAGGAACATCTTCCCACTGATTCACTGTGACCTTTTCTCCGTTGACTAGAAAAACGAATTCATGCATACAAGTATTTATTTTACTTGTAAGTTTGGTGGAGCAGTTACTATGCCAGATGTTTGTGTTTGATATACGTCAGCAAACTGTTTTACGGTTTTAGTAACCATTATAACGTTTGATTGTTTGAATGTAAAAATTTTATCAGGATCTGCTGTAAACAAGAACTGTTGTAATCCTAAACCTTTAGGACCCATTACAAGAGTCAAAGGAGTCTTTACCTTAATTACATTTTCATTTTCTTCTTTTAATTTTGCAACTAGTTCTTCACCAGTTGATAATTTTATTGTGATTGTATCTTCTACTTTATATTGTGCTTCTATTAACATATTATCCCATCGAGTGTCCAGTACCATTGAACCCTGTATCATCAATGTACTTTTCAAATTCTTGATATCCGCCTACAGGTCTTCCATAAACTTTTATTTGTGGAAAAGTTCTTGCAGTTGGAAATTCTTCCATTACTGCTTCACGGTCAAAGTCTACACCAAGTTGTTTGTATGTAAAGTCCCAACCTCTAGTTTCACATAGCCTTTTTGCTTTATCGCAAAACGGACACATTGGTTTGCCCCATATTTCTATCATAGTTTAAAGTCCTTAAAAGTATCTTTACTTATATCTTGTTTTACTCCGCCAATTAAATATGATTCTACTTCTGTTTCTTGTGGAGCAACTTGTAGTCCAGCACTTGATAACCAATGTTGTGTCCATGGTAAAGGATTAGTATTAAGTGGTCGATCATAAATTGTATTCAATCCAAGTGCTTTCAATCTTTTGTTTGCAATAAATTCAACATAAGCATGAAGTAGATTTGAGTTTAGTCCAATCATACTACCATCTTTGAAAAGGTAATCTGCCCAACGTTTCTCTTCATCAACACACTCTTTCCAAAGTTCATAAACTTCTGCTTCACAATCTTTTGCAACTTTGGCCATTTCTGGATCATCGTTGCCTCTTGCCCAATGCTTGAGGATATGTGTTGATAAGTTTAAGTGTGTTGCTTCATCTCGAGCAATAAGTGAAATAATCTTTGCTGAACCTTCCATAAGTTTTAGTTCACCAAATGCAAACGTACATGCAAAAGAAACATAAAAACGTAAACCTTCAAGTATGTTTACAGTCATCATTGCTTTGTATAATGATTTCTTTACGTCATACATAGTACCTTTTTTATGTTGAAAATAATTATTTGCTACTTCATTAAATTCATCATAGTGTTTTGTAACACTAATTGCACGTTCAATAATTTTATCATCATCTAAGATAGTATCAAATACTTCACTAGGATTTGCATATACATTTTTTACAATGTGTGTATATGAACGTGAGTGAATAGTTTCAAAAAAGTCCCAAGCAATAATACACCCTTCTAATTCTGGATTAGAACAATAAGGTAGGAAACTTAAACATGGACCTCGTCCTTGAACACTATCAAGCAAAGTTTGATATTTCAAGTTACTTGTAAAGATATGCTTTTGCTCATCTCTAAGTTCTTGATAATCACCTCTGTCTTTTTGTAGTGATACTTCTTCAGGACGCCAAAAGTATCCAAGCATAGTTTGATTTAGTTTATCAAACTCTGGATATCTAAATACGTCATAACGTTGTGTGTTTTGATCTGCTCCAAAGAACATGTGTTCTTTAGTGAAATCGATCTTCTCTCTGTTGAATACAGTTTTGCTTGCCATTTTATTTTTTGTTTCCTTCTTTCTATTACTTTTGCTCATAAACTCCTATATCGCACAGGCGTCACAGTGTTCATCATCTTCAGTTTCTGTTACTGCGTCCCCGTTTGTATGACCGTTCACTCCATTAACGTGTCCGTTAACTGTATCTGCAACAATAACATCTTGTGCTACTTTGTCAATACTATTGTTCTCCAAAGCAGGTTCTTTATCTTCATCTCCTTTGAAGTCATATGTGTTTTGATAATAACTTGTTTTCCAACCTAATTTATAAGTTGTAAGCATGTCCTTCATCATAACACTTAAAGGCACTTCGTTGTTTTCGTACTGCAACGGGTTGTAACTCCAGTTACCACTAATTGCTTGGTCGAAAAACTTTTGCATTACAGCGACGATATTTATGTATCCTTCGTTGCCTTGCATGTCCCATAAAAGGGTATAAAAATTCTTTAAACGCGAATACTCTGGAACAATCTGCTTAAGAGGCCCTTTTTTGCTCTTTTTAACGGACAAGTATCCTCTAGGTGGTTCGATTCCATTGGTTGCGTTCGACACAACGGAACTGCTCTCCGAAGGCATCTGTGCGGACAATGTGCTGTGCCGTAAACCATGTAGTTTGATGTCCTTGCGAAGAGTAGTCCAATCATGATGTAATTTCTTTCCTGCTATCCCATCAACATCTTCTTTGTAAGTGTCAATAGGTAGAATGCCGTCAGAATATTTAGTGCGATCAAAATAATCACATGCACCTTTTTCTTTGGCAATGTTATTACTTGCTTTCAATAAAAAGTATTGAAAACTTTCTGTCAAGTCATGTACTAATTTCCATGCTTCTTTGTCGGCATACTTGACTTTGTGTTTTGCTAGATAATGTGCAAGGCCGATATAACCAATACCTAATGAGCGTCGAGCCTTTGTGCTTATTTCAGCGGCTTTTACAGGATAACCTTGATATTCAATAATCTCCTCTAATGCTCTAACGGACAAATCACACAGTTCTTCAAGTTCTGCATTTTCTTTGTTAAGAGTTAATGCACCTACGTTAATAGCAGAAAGAATACATAAAGCAATTTCTCCAGCATCATCATCTATATGTTGTATTGGCTTTGTAGGTAATGTAATCTCTTGACAAAGATTACTCATATAAACAGGATCTTTAAATGAACTGTGACTGTTTGCATGGTCAACGTTCATAATATATATACGTCCTGTTTCAGCACGTTCTTTTAATAGTGCTGAGAATAATTCTTGTGCATCAATTTTCTTTTTCCTAATTGATGTTTTGCGTTCATAAGTTTCGTACAATTCTTTAAACTTATCATTGTCTCCTGAATAAAACGCCTCATATAATCCTGGTACATCATGTGGCGAGAAAAGAGTAATTTCTCCACCAGACAATAACCTTTCATACATCAATTTGTTTAATTGAATAGAGTAATCTAATTTACGTACTCTATTATCATCTGTACCTTTATTATTTTTTAATACTAGGATATCTTCTATTTCAAAATGCCATAAAGGAAAATGTGTTGTTGCACTTCCTCCTCTAACACCATTTTGTGTGCATGATCTAACAGTTGCTTCATAAACTTTTAGGAACGGGACAACTCCTGTATGTGCAACTTCACCACCTCTAATTTTTGAATTGATTGCTCTTACACGACCAGCATTTATTCCGATGCCGGCTCTCTGAGCGATGTAATAACCGATAGCACTATTGCTACTGAATATACTAGGAAGAGTATCGTCAACATCAACAAGAACGCAACTAGCGAACTGGCGTATTGGAGTACGGACACCGGCCATGACTGGCGTTGGGATATTGATTTTAAAAAGTGAGGTCGCGTCATAATATTTTTTCACGTAATGTAATCGTGTCTCCTTTGGATAGTCTGCAAATAAAGTTGCCGCAATCATCATATACATAAACTGTGGTGTTTCATATATTTGACCTGAACTTCTATCTTGACAAAGATATTTGTCAACAACTTGTCTTAGACCTGCGTATGTAAAATCTTCATTTCGATCATGTTTGATCCATGTGTTTAATTTTTTTAATTCTGTATCATTATATTTTTGTTTAATCGCAGGATCGTATACACCTCTTTTAATGTTGAGGTCAATAATTTCACTTAATGATAAGTGATTGTAAGTTCCATAAACCTGTTTGTGTAGTCCATAAAGCAACAGCCTTGCCGCCGCATATTGATAATTTGGATTTTCCAACGAGATAAGATCATTCGCACTACGGATTAAAATGTTTTGTATTTCATCTGTAGTCATACCATCGTAAAACTGTAAGTCTGCATTCATCTCTATTTGTGATGCAGATACTCCTGAGAGGTCTTCACAGGCTTCTTCTACGACAAAATGAATCTTATCTAAATTGAGTGTTTCTTTTCTTCCGTCCCTTTTGGTAATAAGAATCTCTTTAGATGTGTTCATAACGTCCTTCTTCCTAATATATTATTTCTTTTCGTGTGTAGTCGAGTATTTAACTAAACTATGATAATTCAACTACTTCTTGGCAAATTATCGGGTCCGACAACTCGCCGACTAGCACCACAGCATTATCTATATAGTTAATAATTCTATCTTCTACTTCTACTAAATTATAGTATCTTTTTGCCGATTGGTCTATACATATTTTTATCAAAACAGGTGTTTTGGTAAACCTTGTAGTTAACTTCAGGCTCCAACCTATCATAAGGGGTACAGCGATGGGGCAGTACCGGTTTTTCTTAATTAGTTCCCAAGGCGTGGGCCATGCTTGAGAATTCCACGTAGGTAAATCACGCTCTATGGTTGTAGCATTGTTCCAGAAGTCAAGTGTGCGTTGATAAGGGTCGTCACAATTTTCTAAGGAGTCTCTGTGTTGTCTCCACAAACTTATCCGGTCGTCAACCGTAGTTTCTAAAAACATTACGCAAAGTAACTAAGACTATATGTAAGGGTTCCTACGCCGTTGCCAATCGGGTTACGATACTTGACTGCAACTGTTTCACTACCAGTGGTAGAGTCTAAATCATCTAATGTACATGACCAATCAACTGCACCGTCACTGTTACCTGTATGACTGTGGCTGTCAGTTAAGTTTACACTAGAATTGTTTAGTGTGATAGTTAATCTACCTTGTCTTGTAGTATCTGAACTTGTTCCTGATTTAACAATTAGATAATCGACATAGGCAAATTTATCTTTTGTAAATGGAATTTTTAAAATTTGAGTTGGTGAATCAACTTCTGCTAAAGTTTCTTTTTTAACTCTTGATCTTGTATAATGAAAACCATCTACATTAGGTTTGAAAGGTGTACTAATTAAACCTGATTCGTTTATAAATGCATCTCTTTCGAAAAAGTCTCCTGTGCTTTCACACAATGGAGTATCAAATTTAATAACACTAGTTTGTGGTGCATTCTGACCATTGCTGTTGTTTGCAACATCTAAGAAATTATTTCCTGTAGATGTATGTCCCCATGGGGTTGTGTTATTTGGTGCGTGAACGGCAATTCCAAAATCATCTATTTTATCAAAGTTATTGTTTTTAATAATATAGTTTCTTGGTCCTTGTGATTGACTACCATTACCTGAACTTGTTCTTGCTAAATCAATACCAACATGTCCAAAGGTAAACACTGATTCAGATACTGTAACAGATTGTGTGTCATAAATGCTGTAAATGTGTACACTGTTTTTTGTAAAATGACATTTACTAATTACAATATTTTCACTTGTTAATGCACCTAATCCTCTAATATCTATACCTACTTGATTGACATCTAAACCTTGAAGTGATACCCATTTACCTTCAAACTTACAATCGTGTATAATACTTTCAGTTGTGTTATCTAAGTAAACATGTGGTGCATATATTCCTACTGAACTGTTTGTTTTAAAACTTAACCCTGATAGTAATATGTGTTTTGGTCTAGCAATACTTCCCATGTTTGCAAATAAAACATAGTTGCCAGGTGTGCTGTCTCCACCAACTGTTTGAAAGATTGCTTTTGCAGTTGGAACATTTTCTTGTGGGTCAGGGTGCATTTCAATTACTGTGCTATCCGGACCATCACCAACTAAATTTGCATAAGGTGGAATATAAATTGTTTTGATTACTTTGTAAGTGCCTGCTTCAATTTTTAAAGTTCTTCTTGATTTTGCATCAAACTTATCACTTGAATTAAGAAATATTTGATCTACTGCTCTTTGTATTGCATCTGAATCATCTGTTACACCGTCACCAACTGCTCCAAATGATTTAATAGAAACAATATCATCTAATCTTTTTTGTATTGTTCTTTTTATAGGATCATTGGCAAACTCACCAGTCTGTACAGTTGCACCAGTATTACCTTTAAATTCATACTGATCTAAAAGATCAAATATATTAGTTTTTGTAGTAAGAATTTCTGTGTTACCCACAGCAGGTGCACCTTCATTTACACTTCCATTACCTATATATAATTTTTGTGTATCTACTGCCCACCCTAATTCAGCACTCGCAAGTTGCGGAATACCTGTAGTAGTTTCCTTACCTCTACGATGCTGTATTTTAGATATTTGTACGACTGCCACGTTTATCTCCTAATCATTAACAGTATTTATTATTTAGAAGTGATGTTTGTCGTAGTAAGTTTCAACCCTTTTCATCCATTCACTGCACCAATGCTCAAATTCGCTTGGTTGTAGGTCAAATTGTTGGTATTGTAGGTCTCTAGAACACATGAATACATGCCCTTCATTAATATTAGTACCATATACCTCGTTATGCGCCATTGCATACGCGGCCAACTGCAAATAGTAATCTTCAACCCATTCTTTTTTCTTAGGTTTATTAGTTTGCTTAAAGTCCATTATAGCAGGTTTGCCTTTGTATTGTCCTACAAGGTCAGTAGTACCACTGTATAAACCTGGATAATAAAGTGCTTGTTCTATTCCCCATATTTCATCAACATCTGCTAGTGCATTTGTAATGATTTGTTCTGCCATCTTGTTTGCTTGTACATGCACTAAATTTTTACCAGGCATTCTTTCTTCGCCAATTAAAAATCTTTCTAGATTGTTATGCATAGCAGTTCCTACACCTGCCGCTTCTGTTGTAATGCGTTGAGCATTTGCTTCTCCAACACGTTTCTTCCAAGCAATTAAATGTGTCATGTCTTTGGTTTTGCTTAGAATTGTAGTAACACTTGGAGTTTTAGATCCGTCGGGTGCTTCGTATAATCTTTTGCCGTCTAAATTTATTTGTTTAATTTTGACGTAATTTATTTTTTCCACATAAGGTGGTGGTGCATTTGTCATTACTCTATTTCCTATAGGCTAACTGTAATTATATAATAGTTGAGGGGTGAATGTCAAGTTATGAACGTTTCTTTGTTGCTCGTTTTGCCATCTTTTCTACATTATCTGTAGGAGATGAATCAACATTGTCCAAAGTTCCGTCAGTATCTTTTTGAATTTCTGTGTTTAATACAACACCATCTTGGTCAAAGTTCTTTACAGTTGCTTGTAAATCTGGACTTTGATCAAAAACATTTTTGAATACACCGTAGTCAAATGCACCATGTCCTGATGCCTTCATCAAATTTGTAATTGCGTTGTAAGAAAGTTCTGCAGGACTATTAGATTGATTAGCACGTTGTATTTGATTTCTAAAAAGAAGTACCAAATCCTGTTCTAGTTCTTTTCCTGCTAATTCAAACAGTCTCATGATGACTCCTTAAGAAGCCAGTGTCTTTAAAATATTATTTGACTCTGCAACTGTTTTTTTCTTGGGTTGATAACTTTCACGCTTTTCTCTACCTTCTTCTTCTTCTCCTCCGGTAGCAGGTTCTGATGCACCAAACTCGTCTGCTGGCTCTTCTACAGGATCAATTGGGTCCACAGGTTCTGAAATATCACCTTCTGGGTCATCACCAATAGTATCTACTGGTCCACCTTCTCCTGTAATTATACCAACACCTTGTGTTAATGCTTCACGTGATGTTGTTAAAACTTCTTGTGTTTGTTCTAGTGCTGGTTTCACTGCATTAGTAAATGCTTCTGCCTTTTCAACACCCATTTCATCTCTGATAGAGTCTGCAAGTTCTAGCATTCCTTCTGCACCCATTTCAGCAACGTCTTCTAAAAATGCAGTAAATCTATCTACCATATCTTTAGCCGCCATAACTAATTCTGCACTTTCTTCTGCACCTTCATTAACAACTTTACTTTCGCCTACTGCTTCTGGCATTCCACGTTTAAGTGCTTTTAATCTTTGTACGCCTTGCATGTTTAAGAATGGTTCCATCATTGCCTGCATAGCATCTCTGAATCCATCTATTTGTTGTTTGTTTAAAGGTTTTCCTTGTAGAATTTTTTCAATAGCCATTCTTGCCATATTTGCTTGACTTGGATCATCCATTACTGCTCTTAAGGCTGTCATTACTTTTGAATCTGTTTTAACATTTTTGTCTGCGTTAGGATCTACATCTGTTCCAGGTCCTGGATTATCATCTGTATTATCGTTTGGATTTGCTTCTGCAAAGTCTCTTGCAACATCTTCATCTGATTCATCAACTTCAATAACGTCTTCGCCTAAGTCTTCATTATCTGCTACTTCTAGGGGATTATCAATATATTGATTAATAGCAGATTCAACTATTTTGCTTATTAGTAATGTTTTTTGATATTCATCATTACCTAATGACTCATTAAAATTGTTTTTTGTTTCGAATTCTTTTAATTTACTTTGTATTTTTGTACTGTACGATTCTAACTGTTCTTTGCTGTATTTTGCTATATCAACAGTTACACCGTATTTGTTACGTAGATCCTTCTGAAGTGCTTCTACTGTAACTTCTTTCATAAAATCAGATGTTTTCATTGTTATATCCCCTAACGTTATATAGTGTTATTTAGTGTCGAACAGCAAAGTTTCTGCCTGATCTAGAAGTAAGTCTACTTGCTGTTTTGCGTTGTTATACTTAGGTGTATATTGATCTATACGTGCTTCGAACATATCTATACGCATTTCGTTGCCTTGTTGTTCAGCAACTTTAAGTTGATATTTGAATATTCGTATTTCATTATACCATCTTAGATAGTCATTGTCTGCTTTAAGCAATTCGTCCTCGTTGAATTCTGCATTATTGCCCAAATATATTGCTATTGCTACTGCTATTTTGAAGTTTCCTATATCTTTGTAATACACTCTTTTTGGATTGTGTAAATTCACAATGTCATAATACCCATCTCTATTCTTTTTGATATATGTATGGAAGTATTTTACACCGCCATTATGACTTACAGGCAAAACAAAGCCACTTGTTTTAAGTCTTGTTTTGACTGCCTGTGCCGTTTCCGCGAAGGTGTTTACTAATTTTTTAACTTCAGGTTTCATGAATTAAATTGTAACAATAAACTTACTAAAATGCAAGATCTTTTTTATCAAACTTAATAGTTTTTGGAGATCCAGGTGCTTTTTTCTTTGGTGTAAATTCAACTTCTCTGCCAGTAACGTTTTTTACTTTCATAGGCATTGGTTTTGCTTTGTTTGGATCTTTTGGATCAGCCATAGGCACACTTATTTCTTGTCCTCTTTGTAATTGAGTTTGTTGTGTTCCTTGACTGCCTGTACTTCCTATTGTACCTTGAGTGCCTTTATTTTGATTTGCTAACTTATTTGCTGTGTCTGTTGCAAAACTACGTGCTCTGTTCTGAGCCATGTTTTGTGCACCTTGTCTAATTTTGTTACCTGTGCTTCTTGCAATATTACTTGCACCTTGACTTACACCTCTACCAATAGTACTTGCAACGTTACCTGCAACTTTGCCAGCACCTCTTGCCAATGCGCCTGCGCCTCTTGCCAATGCACCAGCACCTCTAACGGCCGCCATTGCACCTGCTCTTGCTACACCACCGGCTACTGCACCCAGAGCCCCGATGACTGGTAAAATTTCATCAAGTTGTTCTTCTGTTAAATCTTGATTAAGAATAACTTGTTTAAATTCTTTGTGCTTTGAATCTATTTCATCAATACGCATTAGTTTTTAAACCTTCTTTTTGGTATCCTTGGTGCTCTTGCTACGTTCTTCTGTGCAATCGCTCTACTTACTCCACTACCTTTTTTAGTAAACTTGGCCTTTAATGCAGTCATGCTAGGTTTTTTTGATCTAGTTACTTTCATAGTTCTTTTCTTTTGTGCATCGATTGGTGCATGGCAGGTTGACATTTTGGCAACAATTCGTCCTTTACGTGGACCACTTACACATCTAAACTTACGTGTAATTTTGCCTTTGCCTTTACCACCTGTTGCACCAGATCTACCAAAAGTAAATCTACCACCTGCTTTTTCTGATATAAATTCTACTGCTCTCATCTTCTGTTCATAAACTTTAATGCTCTTGAAGCCGGATTTGTTCTCTTAGTTCTTTTAGAACGCATGGCCATCCTTCTAGCAAGTTTTTTCCTTGTGATACGCATTTTCATTCGTGCTTTAATATTAGGTGGAGCAAAGCACTGTTGAGGATTAGCAACAATACGTCCATGGCGTTTACCACCGACACAGCGATACTTACGCACTAGGGTTTTACCTTTGCGTCCCCATATTTGCTTCTCCGTGAGAGTATTAAAAAGTTCTACTAGTAGCATAGCAGTATTTAGTTTTATTGTGCGTTGATAAGGATTACTACGATTGTAGATAATAGACCTGCAATAATTGTTCCTGCTGATCCTATAATAACTTTAACTAGTGATGAATGTGATTTACCCAAGTCATCATGTATATGTGCAACTTTCGTTTCTACGTTGCCTAGTCTTCTTTCTAGGTTATCGTAACGATGTTGACATAGTTCAACATGTGCTTCAAGATTTTCTTTTTCAATGTCTGCGGCACCTTTTGCCATTGTTTTTATTCTCCGTAAACGCTGAATTCAGCATTAAAGTCAATGAGCCTAGTTGTGCCTGAGTTGTTGCTATAACAGTTGTATTTATACAACTTGTATGGAAATATTGGTTTTGCCTTTGTCATTTACTATAAACATTTTAGGGTTAGGAATGGTTTCTTCTAACCCACCTAATATAGGTATTAGTGTAAAGTCTTCTTTTAGTAAACCTACATTATCATCGGCTTTTTTGTAAGCATCTGCGTGATCTACAACAAATTCATAAGTCCAAACTTTGTGTTCACCTTTGTAAGTAGATCCAAATCCTAAACCCTTTACGTCTATAGTTTGTACATAAGGGTCGTTGTTAGATTCAATCAAGTTACGTAGATTAATAGTTTGGATAAGTGTTTGAAAGTTTTGTTGTTGATGTACTTTCTTTTCTTCACCTTGTCCTTTTCGGCGAATATCAGTTCTTGTTATATCTACCAATGTTTGTATCTTTATACGCATATACATATTTATTGGCCATAAAAAAAGGGTGCCGTAAAAACGACACCCTCTAGTATTAGTATTCCAAATTAACTATTAGCCAATTGGATTGTCAGAAAAGTCAGCAAGTAAACTTGAAGTTATACCAGTTGAACCTGTTCCAAAGTTTGAAGCGGCTGTAAAAGCACCTGTACCTTGGATTGCTACTTGTACGTTGTCAGTTGTTCCGTCTGTGAAAACACCTGCTTCTGTAAGTACTGACACACCTGCGATTCCGTGAGCATCGTTTGTACCTGCTACATCGCCTGCTTCTAGATAACGTAATGCCGCATCTAATTCTGCTTGTGTCATGTTTGTTTTTGCAAGGTTGATGATTCTTGTTCTTGAACCAACGCCGTTACCTGCTTTTACTACTGCGTTATTTGTTAAAGTTGCCATTTTATTTCTCCTTTAAAGTTTCTCTTATGGCGATTACCACGCTCCGTGGTATTCGTAATAGTATTTATACAATGATCATAAAAAAAGGGCGACATAAAGCCGCCCTTTTAATACTTTGTAAAAGTAATCTAATTAATATTAGATTGCTTCTAGGTCTGTTACTATTGTAGTTGTTACAGTGTCACCATCTGATAATGTTTGAACACCACCTGATAATGCACCTAATGTACCAGTATCTAAAACAGTACCAATTGCTTGTGCAACAGTGTTGATGTCAATACCATGCTGATCTGCTACCATGTAGACTTCAGATCCATCTGATTTGACTTGCAAAATGTGAGACATTCCGCCTAATGCATCTGTTACTTTTGCCGCAACTGCGTCAGAACCAATAGCGCCAAGACCGTTACCACCTGCAAGTACAGTTTTGAAAACTTGTACTTTAGTAAGTTCTTGCATTGTTCCTCTAGCAACTGCTGTTGGGTTAGTTCTTGTTAATACAGCCATTTTATTTCTCCTTAATGTTTAATTAACTCTTAATGGCGATTCCACGCTCAGTGGATATCACAGTAATATTTAGCCATTTTGGAGAAGAATTGAAGGAACTACCTTCTTTTTGAAACTTTTGCTCTATTATGTACTTGCTTTAATAGATTAACATATCCTGGACCTGCTTTTAATATGTCATCTATGATACGCATAATGGGTGCGTATGCCTGTGCAAATCTAGGGGGAATACCCATGCCTCTTGAAGTCATACTTAAAACTTTGTAAGCAAAAGGTAAGTCTCTGTTAGGTACGCCCAACAGTTTTAACATTTGTACATCTTTAGTATCTGGTTGTACTGGGTCTGGAACACTGATATTAGGTTCTGTATCTTTTACAGATCTACTTTCTAAATCATAATCCTTAACAAATAGAATATAGTAATCAACAATATCACTGTTTCTGCCTCTTGCCTTTAAAGCAATTTCTAATTCAGTAACTGCTATACGTCTTTCGCTTGGATTTAATCTTGAATAGTTTGCAATTTTTCTACGTAATGCACTATACTTGCTATTAGACAAACCTTGATCTATTTTTGTTAAGTCTTGTCCATCACTTATTTTAGGTGCTGAATCTACAAATGATCTTAATAGTCTTTTTGCCGCTAGTCTAGGAAATGTTTTACGTTCACGCATAACTTTGCCTGCTCTAGGATCACGTAACTTATCTAGTATTTTCTTGTCTCCATCTACAATGTTTAACAAGTTATAAAAATCGTTTCCACTGCTTCTGAAAAAGTCCCACATACCCCATTTCAAAACTTCCTGCGAATATGCTCTAGTAAACTTTCTACTAATTGGATAGTGCCTCATTACGTGTAGAGCAAGGAAATACAATAACACAAGATCTGATGCGTCAGTATAACTTAATCTACTGACGCCATCAGTGTTACGTATCATTTTGCCTTCTGTGATATAATCTAAAAATTTATACATTAACCAAAGTCCTTAGGAGTTGTAAAATTACGTCTGCTAAATTCTAGTCTGTCAACTATCTTAACTGCTCCTCCTACATGATCAATGGCTACATAGCCTTCTGGTGAACCTGCTTCATAACCATCTGCTGTTTTATAAAAATGTGCTATGCTTTCAATATTATTAAGTTTGTTTATGAATAATTTTTTTAGGTTTGTAATTTCTTTCATGAATTCTATTATACCTGATAAACCTTTTCTATTTGCATTTATAAAGTTCATGTTGTTTTGTATTTTTGCAAGTCTATTTTTTACTGCTGGTTTTTCAGGATCTTGATTTTTAAGTTTAGCAATCTCGCCTTCTACTCTTTGTTTGTACCAATCAATAAAACCATTTAAAAACTCTCCAGGATCACCTGCAAGTTTACCTTGTTTAATATTAGTATTGATCCAAATTTTAAAGTTTGCTATAAAATCTTCATTAGACTTCATTGCTTCCCATACCGCATTTGGAACAGCCTTATAGGCTCCCATTGCGTCAGCCAAATCTTGTTTCGCTTGTGCTGTTTCTTCTTTAGTCATCAACACACTTCCTGATACATCTTTAAAAAATGCATCATCAAACCAAACATCACTTGAACGTTTTAGTTTGCTTAGATCTACTTCATAGTTTGCTTTTGAATCTGCTAAGGTTGTGCCTACATAATTTGTATGAAATATTATTCCAAATTTTGCTTGTCCTATTCTTTTGCCGATATCACTGTCCACTGGCACTGCGTAGGTGATAAGTTGTGGCTTGAAAGTATACATTGCCTCGCCGTCAATTGTTTCTTCACGCCTTGAACTTTCGTCAAACATAAAGTCGCCTTGTAGTACGCCTGTGATGCCTAGTTTACTTAGATAATCAAATGCTAAATGTAGTTTAGGTAATGCACCTGATTCCCCATAATGTCTATCAATGTCTTCGTGACTAAAACCTAGTTTAGGTGTTTTTGCAAATACTCCTTTAGCACCTACAAAAAACTTTTTGCTCTCAGGATCAATGCCACAAACTATTGCAGGAGCACCGTCCCATTTAACTGAAACTCTTAATTTTTTATTAGTACGACCTTTTAACATATCAGCAAAAAGCATCATTTGGTTAAGGGCATATTCGGCACCTTCTTTACCACGGTTGAGTGCTTCTTCCTCAACGTGTTCCATGTGAGTGTTTTTGCCTGGTGATTCTTGTAGTTTAGTTAGTTCTTCAATTAACATCGTCTAATTCGCTTTTATCATTTGCTTTGATTTTTTTGATACCACGCATAAATTTAGCAGGATCTCCTGAGCGAATTGAGTTGTAAAAACGTTTTTCTAGATCCTGTGCTGTATCATTCTCGAAATTGCTACGTATCATTTCAACCACATTAATAGCACTTTCTATAACGTGACTTGCTCTACTTTCAACAAGGTTTTCAGCCTTTTTAGTAACAGAAAGATCGTTAAGTTCTTCCAATAGACTTCTAGTTTTGCGTTTCATTGTAACAACTCCTTAATGTTATTTAGTGGTTCTGTTTGGTAAATAACGATAGTAAGGAAAGCAATATTATACATCATGAATCTTTATAGTTCTAAGTTAACTGATAAAATTATAACACATAATTTTAAGAAACGCAGTCTTTTATTTGCCGAATTATCCCAAATTGCATATCTTGATCAAGATTCAGTAAAAAAACTAGCAAGAAAACTTGGTTTTACTACTATTGAGTTCTACAATCTACGTGGTGCTCAAGCATACAGATTCATGAATAAACATGATATGGTAATCGCATGTAGAGGCACACAACCTAAAGAGTTTAATGACTTAAAAGCAGATGCTAGAGCATGGCCAATTATATCAGA
>CEWG01026710.1_pt1 | contig 18962 bp, 14 predicted proteins | sample 361411 | NCBI WGS metagenome assembly CEWG01 (sample SAMEA2622173, study PRJEB7988) | marine metagenome | biome: marine biome (ENVO:00000447); feature: surface water layer (ENVO:00002042); material: "saline water (ENVO:00002010), including plankton (ENVO:xxxxxxxx)" | depth 5 m | reverse complement strand
ACATTCCAGAAAGACTGATACTTTTCCTCATCCGACTTAGCCAACTTGCTCAACATGTCTAGGACTCGCTTTGTAACCGCGTTTCGCAATGAGTCGACCTGCGCACTCTGCTGCAAAATTTCGCGTGAAATATTGAGTGGTAAGTCCTGTGAATCCAGGACACCCTTCACAAAACGGAGGTAGAGCGGCAAAAACTGCTCGGCATCATCCATGATGAATGTCCGCTGAATGTAGAGCTTAAGACCGCGCGCACCCTCCCGGTTCCAGAGATCAAACGGCGCCTGACTTGGAATGTATAAAAGCGAGGTGTAATCGAGCTTTCCTTCAACCCGATTATGGCTCCAGCTCAGTGGATCCTGATAGTCACTGGAAATGTGACGATAGAACTCCTTGTATTCATCATCACTCACATCGGAGCGACTCCGCGTCCACAGGGCCTTGGCTTCGTTAATTCGCTCCCACTGAGGCTCCGGAGCCTCTGATTCTGGCTCATCATCCCCACCCTTGGGCATTGCTTGCTCGAGCATCAACACGGGTACAGAGATGTGGTCGGAGTATTTTTTAATAACGCTTCTGACGCGCCAAGGCGACGCAAACTCTTCCGACTCATTGCCCAGATGAAGGACGACGGTCGTTCCCGGTACATCTCTCTCCGCTTCCTCAATGTCGAACTCGTCCTCGCCCGTTGACTCCCAGCGAGTAGCGGAGGCCTCACCTGCTTTCCGGGAGATGACCTCGACCCGATCGGCAACAATGAAGGAAGAATAAAAACCAACACCAAATTGACCGATCAGTTGGCTGTCTTTCTGCTGATCACCACTTAGCTGCTCCATAAAGGCAGCGGTTCCTGACTTCGCGATCGTACCGAGGTTATCGATAATGTCGTCTCGCGACATGCCAATACCGTTATCGCTAATAGACAGAGTCTTGGCTGTTTCGTCGACATCAACACGAATTTCGTAACCCTCGCCGCCCACATCAACGGAGCTATCTTCAATGGCTGCAAACCGCCTTTTATCAATGGCATCTGACGCGTTCGAAATGAGTTCTCGGAGGAAAATTTCGCGGTTGGAATAAAGCGAGTGAATCATCAACTGAAGCAATCGCTTTGCTTCGGTCTGGAATCCCATAGTTTGCTTTGAAGACATTTTTAGCTCCCGTCATTGCTTCATGAACACCAGATGGGGTGAAAGCCAGATGATTTCAAGCGCTGGAGATAAAAATTCCTTCTTGAGGGCACAAAAAAGCCCGCAACAGCGGGCTTCTAAAACAGTTAGTAATGAACCTTACCAACCAGTGATCTTAGCCATTGCAGTACCGATATCAGCGAGCGAACGAACAGTCCTCACCCCGGCGTCCTCGAGCGCGCCAAACTTCTCATCTGCAGTGCCCTTACCACCTGAGATAATCGCACCTGCGTGTCCCATACGCTTCCCTTTTGGCGCGGTAACACCCGCGATGTACGATACCACCGGCTTGGTCACATTCTCTTTTATAAAGGCCGCGGCTTCTTCCTCAGCAGAACCGCCGATCTCGCCAATCATGACAATCGATTCAGTCGCGTCATCTTCCTGGAAGAGGGCCAGGATATCGATGAAGTTAGAGCCAGGAATCGGATCGCCGCCAATACCAACACAGGTTGACTGCCCGAAGCCAGCATCGGTGGTTTGCTTCACAGCCTCATACGTCAACGTACCCGATCGCGACACGATGCCGACTCGGCCCGGCAGGTGAATATGACCCGGCATAATGCCTATCTTGCACTCCCGTGGCGTAATGACACCGGGACAATTGGGTCCAATCAGTCGTACACCTAGCTCGTCACAACGCACCTTGGCATCCAACATATCCAGCGTTGGAATACCCTCTGTAATGCAAACAATTAACTCGACACCCGCATTAGCGGCCTCAAGGATAGAGTCTTTGCAGAACGGCGCCGGTACGTAAATTACTGAGGCATTGGCCCCTGTCTGCGTCACCGCATCACTTGCGGTGTCGAAGACAGGTAGTCCGAGATGCTCTTGTCCGCCTTTTCCCGGCGTTACACCACCCACCATTTGAGTGCCATAGGCAATTGCCTGCTCTGAGTGGAATGTACCCTGTGAGCCCGTAAAACCCTGACAGATAACCCGGGTATCTTTATTAATCAGAATGCTCATGCATCACCTCCAGCAGCCGCAACCACCTGCTGAGCCGCATCGGTTAGGCTCGTTGCTGCAATAATATTGAGACCGCTCTCGGCGAGCACCTCTCTTCCAAGTTCGGCGTTATTACCCTCAAGTCGCACAACGACGGGCACTTCAACACCGACCTGGTTAATCGCACCGATAACACCTTCGGCAATGAGGTCACAACGAACGATGCCTCCAAAGATGTTAATGAGCACCGCTTGAACGTTCTCATCACTCAAAATGATCTTGAATGCCTCAGTAACGCGCTCTTTGGTTGCACCGCCACCCACGTCGAGGAAGTTCGCGGGCTGACCGCCGTGCAACTTCACAATATCCATCGTGCCCATGGCGAGGCCCGCGCCATTGACCATGCAGCCAATATTGCCCTCTAGCGCGACGTAATTAAGCTCCCAGGCTGCAGCGGCTGCTTCGCGCTCATCCTCCTGAGACGGATCGTGCATCGCCTGAAGGTCTTTATGCCGGTACATGGCATTCGAGTCGACCACAACCTTGGCGTCAAGACAGTGAAGGTTACCCTCGTCCGTAATGACCAGCGGATTAACCTCGATCAACGCGAGATCCTTCTCTTTGAATAAGATCGCTAAGCCATTGAAAATATGCACAAACTGCTTAATTTGCTGACCTTTAAGACCCAGCTTGAACGCCAGCTCCCTACCTTGATATGGCTGAGGTCCTGCGAGCGGATCGATGGTAGCTTTGAGAATCTTCTCGGGCGCTTCTTCAGCCACTTTCTCGATTTCAACGCCGCCTTCAGTGGACGCCATGAAGACAATGCGACGAGTCGAGCGATCAACAACAGCTCCCAGGTAAAGCTCGTCTGCGATATCAGTGCAGGTCTCTACCAAAATCTTGGAAACTGGCTGACCATTGGCATCAGTTTGATAGGTCACCAAGTTTTTACCCAGCCAGCTTTCCGCAAAAGCGCGCGCCTCAGCCGGTGAGTCGACAAGTTTGACGCCACCCGCTTTACCACGCCCACCGGCGTGAACCTGGGCCTTAACAACCCATTTGTCTCCCCCAATTTCCTTTGCGACCGCTTCAGCAGCATCAGGCGTATCGACAGCCTGACCAACAGACACGGGCAAGCCGTATTCTGCGAACAGCGCCTTGCCCTGATATTCGTGCAAATTCATACATCCCCCTTTGTGAGTTTATGAGGACTGCGCTCAGCACAGCCCCGACCCCGATCCTCGCAAATCGGGGATTTGAAGTTTTTTATCGTCGCTTACGATTGGGTATGTGGATCGCCATGCCATCGACGGCTAGCGCCGCTTCGTGAACCGCTTCAGACATGGTCGGATGACCAAAAACCATGAGTTGAACATCTTCGGCGCTGCCGCCAAATTCCATGGTAATCACCATTTGCTGCACCAGGTCGGCTGCAGACGGCCCAATCGCATGTGCCCCCAGAATTCTGTCTGTCTTTGCATCCGCAATAATCTTTACAAATCCGTCAGTCTCACCACTCGCTAAAGCTCGACCAATAGCCGCGAATGGAAAGGAGCCAGCTTTATATTGAATACCTTTTGCTTTGAGCTCCTGCTCGGTCTTACCTACCGCCGCAATCTCAGGATGCGTATAAATAATCGACGGGACGCACTCATAATTCAGCTGGACAGGCTTGCCGTGGATACGCTCCGCAATCATAACGCCCTCCTCTGACCCCTTGTGCGCCAGCATCGGTCCGCGAACGATATCCCCGATGGCCCAAACACCAGGAGCTTCGGTCGCGCAGTAGTCATTTACGAAAATGAAGCCTCGCTCATCCATGGTAACGCCCGAGTCGCTCGAAAAAAGATCTTCGGTGCGCGGGCGACGTCCTACCGCAACGATCAGTCGATCGAACTCGGCCAACTTTTCCTCGCCCTTTTCGGTGTAAGTCACGGTGACCGCGCCTTTCTTTACGCTAGTGCCGGTGACCAGTGCATTCAATCGAATATCGAGGCCTTGCTTTTTGAATACCTTAGCCGCTTCCTTACTTACTTGTGCATCCATCAATGGAAGGAAAGCGTCGAGAGCTTCAAACAATACGACGTCCGAGCCTAATCGACCCCAGACACTGCCCAACTCGAGTCCAATGACACCCGCGCCGATAACACCAAGTCGCTTCGGCACCTCATCAAACGTTAACGCTCCCGTACTGTCGACAATGACCGCATCGTCGGTCGGTGCAGGCGGTATGGTCATAGGCTCTGAACCCGAGGCGAGGACAACGTTCGCAGCTGAGAGCATGATTTTTTCACCGTCTCCTGCAGTGACCTCAACGTTGCGCCCATACAGTAGCTTGCCCTTTCCTTGCACGACAGTGACCCCGTTATGCTGGAGTAGTGAGGAAACACCACCCGTTAGCTGAGTCACAATCTTGTTTTTTCGCTTCATCATCTCCGTGACGTCAATGCCAGGCGCACCTACATCGATTCCGTGCACTGAGAAGTGGTCGCGGGCTTCTGTAAACTTATGCGAGCTGTCTAGCAGCGCCTTTGACGGTATACACCCGACATTCAGACAGGTGCCGCCAAAGACCGGTTTGCCTTTTGGATCGCTCCAGGATTCGACAACCGCCGTGCTCAAACCGAGCTGTGCACACTTGATGGCACAGACATAGCCGGCAGGTCCCGAACCGATAACTACTACATCGTATGAATCGCTCATCGTTGATAGTCCTCCTTACAACTGGAGCAAAATGCGTGATGGATCCTCGATTAACTCCTTCACCGTCACCAGGAACTGAACAGCGGTTTTACCATCGATGAGACGATGATCGTAGGAGAGCGCGAGATACATCATTGGGCGAATGACAACCGCTCCGTCAACGGCAACGGGACGATCTTTAATCGTGTGCATCCCAAGAATCGCTGTTTGAGGCGGGTTAAGAATCGGCGTGGACAGCAGAGAGCCAAAGACACCACCATTCGATACGGTGAACGTACCACCTGTCATTTCATCGATCGTGAGCTTCTTATCGCGCGCCTTCAGACCCAGGTCCCTAATCGCAGCTTCCACATCGGCAATGCTCATGAAGTCAGCATCGCGCAAGACGGGGACTACGAGACCGTCCTCCGTTGAGACAGCAACGCCGATATCTTGGTACCCGTGATAGACCACATCATTACCGTCTATCGATGCGTTAACCTCGGGGAAACGCTTTAGCGCTTCACAACACGCCCTTACGAAAAAGCCCATAAAGCCAAGACGGGTCCCGTTGTGTGTTTTTTCAAACTGATCTTTGTATTGCGACCGCAATCGCATTAGGGGCGCCATATCCACCTCGTTAAAAGTGGTCAGCATCGCTGTTTGCTGGGTAGCGGATAGCAAACGCTCAGCAATGCGTGCCCGCATTCGCGTCATAGGAACACGCCGCTCGATACGCTCACTCGTGGGCCCTTGTAAATCAGCACTCCTCACAGGCTGTGCCGCCGCCACGGGTTGCGGTGCAGGCTGGGGCGCTGGTGCGGGCACGGGTGCCTGTTCAGCCATATGAGTTAACACATCTTCTTTATTGATTCGTCCGGCTTTTCCCGTTCCTTTGATGGCGCTGGCATCCAAACCATGCTCTTCAACCAGCTGCCGTGCAGCTGGTCCCATAGGTACAGCCACCTCGGCTTTTTCTGCCGTGGTGGATGTCGACGACGCCTCGGCAGACGCGGTTGCTTCGCCGGGCGTCAACTCTGCGAGGAGCGCCTCGCTTTCAATGGTGCTTCCAACATCGACTAAGATACGATCCAGCCGACCTGCCTCGGGGGCAACCACTTCCATTACAACTTTGTCGGTCTCGATTTCAACTAACAACTCATCTCGCTGAACAAAATCGCCTTCCTGCTTGTGCCACAGAGATACTTCTCCATCAGCTACTGATTCAGGAAATGCCGGCGCTTTGATTTCTATTTTCATGGTAACCGTCCGTTTTACTGCGTCTTATTCAGCTCTTCACCCCAGAGCCGCTGAAATAAATGTATCTTGCTCTTGCACATGCAAGGCGGTATAGCCTGCAGAGACAGATGCAGACGGCGCTCGCCCGACGTAGCGAAGCTCCGCACCGAACATAGCCAGTGAGACCAAACGTCGCATGGCATCTTGAATCGAGTACCAGGCTCCCTGATTCATCGGCTCTTCCTGACACCAAACCACGCTCGCCTCTCTGGGGTAAGTACCCAAAATTTCCTTCAATTTTGCGTCGGGCAGCGGGTAGAGCTGCTCAACCCGAATAAGCGCAACATGATCTGCGCCACGATCGTCACGAGCAGCATCAAGGTCGTAATAAACTTTACCCGAGCACAAGACAACTCGGGTTACCGCCGCCTTATCAGTGATATGGGGGTCATCGATCGCAGGCTGGAATTGACCATTAGCAAGCTCGTCCAGCGTTGACACCGCACTTTTATGTCGCAACAAACTTTTCGGCGACATAACGATTAGGGGTTTACGTAGCGGTCTTATAGCCTGGCGGCGCAACATGTGGAACACCTGTGCCGGCGTACTTGGCACACAGACCTGTATGTTTTCTTGTGCCGACAACTGAAGATAACGCTCGAGACGTGCAGATGAGTGTTCCGGCCCCTGCCCCTCGTAACCGTGTGGCAACAACATAGTTAATCCGCATAAGCGAGCCCACTTGTATTCACCACTGGTGATGAATTGATCAATAACCACCTGAGCACCGTTGGCGAAATCGCCAAACTGAGCCTCCCAAACGACCAAGCCAGTTGGTGAGGTCGTGGCGTACCCGTACTCAAAAGCCAAAACCGCCTCTTCGGATAAAAGTGAGTCATAGATATTGAACTCAGCCTGCCGCTCAGAGAGGTGCTGCAGCGGGACGTAAGCCTCGTGTTTGTTCTGGGCATGCAATACCGCGTGTCTGTGGGAGAAAGTGCCTCGTCCCACATCCTGCCCCGTTATCCTTACAGGATACCCGTCCGCCAGCAGTGTGGCATATGCCATATTTTCAGCAAAGCCCCAGTTGATTTCGAGCGCACCCGCCGCCATTTTGCCGCGATCGTCGAGCAATCTTTTGACCTGACGCTGCAGTGAAAACCCATCTGGTATCGTACCCATAGTTTCTGCCAGTTCGCGCAGACGCAATGTTTCGATCGATGTATCACAGGCTATATCCCAGCTGTGACCCAAATACGGCTTCCAGTCGACAAACAAATTCGTATTGGGCTCCATCACGAGCTGCGTCACGAGGGGCTCCCCGCGATCGAGCGACTCACGATAACGCTCCATCAATGCAGCGTCCTCGTCAGCCGTCAGCACATCTTCGCTAATCAAGCGCTGTGCGTATAAATCACGAGTTGAAGCATGCTGCTTGATGATTGCATACATCATCGGCTGCGTTACGGATGGCTCGTCAGCTTCATTGTGCCCGCGACGTCGGTAGCAGACGAGGTCAATGACGACGTCTTTTTTGAACTGATTACGGTAGTCAACAGCCAACTGGGTAACAAAAACGACCGCTTCAGGATCATCCCCGTTAACGTGGAATATAGGCGCCTGGACCATCTTCGCAATGTCAGTGCAGTACTCCGTTGAGCGCGCGTCCTCCTGCCGGCTGGTTGTAAAGCCCACCTGGTTGTTGATAACAACATGCAAGGTACCACCGGTCTTGTAACCGCGAGTCTGAGACATTTGGAAGGTCTCCATGACAACGCCTTGGCCTGCAAATGCAGCGTCACCGTGAATCACAATCGGCACTACGGTGTCACCATCAGGGTCCTCTCGACGGTCCTGACGCGCTCGCACAGAGCCCTCAACCACGGGTGAAACAATTTCCAGGTGCGATGGATTAAAGGCGAGTGCGAGATGCACCTCGCCGCCTGGCGTCATGATGTTGGACGAGAAACCTTGATGGTATTTCACATCGCCAGAGCCAAAGTAGGACGCTCGACCTTCAAATTCGTCGAACAATTCACTTGGGTTTTTGCCCAAAATGTTGACCAAGAGGTTGAGACGCCCACGGTGCGCCATCCCGATAACCACTTCCTTAGCACCATAGCCGCCAACGCGTTGTATCGCCTCGGACATCATTGGAATAAGGCTTTCGCCGCCTTCCAAACCAAAGCGCTTAGTGCCCGGGTATTTTGATGCTAGGGACTTTTCCAAGCCCTCGGCTTTGATTAGACGACGCAAAATTGAAATTCGCCCTTCTCTATCGAGAGCGGGCGCTCCTCGCACGGACTCCATGCGACTCATGATCCAGTGGCGCTCATCCGTGTTCACGATATGCATGAACTCCGCACCAATAGTGTTGCAGTAGGTCTTTTCTAACGCGGCTCGAATTTCAGCTAACGAGGCATCCGCTTTGCCTATGTAGAGGCTGCCAACCTGAAAAACCGTATCAAGATCCGCCTCTGACAGCTCGTGAAATTCAAGCTCTAAGTCTGGCACGGGCGGACGTGGATGAAGTGCTAACGGGTCTAACTTCGCCTTCTGGTGTCCACGTTGCCGGTAAGCCGAGATCATTTGAACAACGCGGACCTGTTTGCGTTCGTATGCGGTCGCTTGAGAATCCTGACTGCGAGTCGCTTCAGTGCGGACACGCATTTTGCTGATGCGCGCAAACTGGGCGCGCAACACCGAGTGCGGCAAGTCTCTTAGACTTGAAGTGCGGGTCTGTACTCGTGGCAAACGATCGAAGTACTCGCGCCACTCAAGCGACACCTCTTTTGGATCCTTTAAGTACGCCTCGTACAAGTCCTCCACGTAGGCGGCATTACCACCTGAAAGGTGAGACGTACTTCGCTGCTGCTCCATGCTGGGCAGGTCTATTGACTTTGCCATGCACACTTCCCCCGAAGTCATCTGCAGCGACTTATTGTTTGTTTGGTATCTGTCACTGCAGCTGGAGCAATATCTTACGCCCAACGCGCTCCATTTCCCACGAGTTCAGACCCTTCAGGCCTTGCAAACGCAACAAAATAAGTGTTAATTTTACCTAATATGAATATAAGTTATGGGGTTCATAACTTTTTACGCTAGGCAGCTCGCTTCAAGAGCATCGTACGAATGTGTCCAATCGCGCGCGTAGGATTGAGGCCTTTTGGACAAACGTTCACACAGTTTTGAATGCCATGGCATCGGAAAACACTGAAGGGATCGTCAAGCTTCGCCAGACGATCATCCGTCGCTTGGTCTCGGCTATCAGCAAGGAATCGATAAGCCTGCAATAACCCCGCGGGCCCAACAAATCGATCGGGATTCCACCAGAAGGAAGGACAGCTAGTAGAGCAGCAAGCGCAAAGAATGCATTCGTAGAGACCATCAAGCTTGGCTCTATCCTCTGGAGTCTGTAAACGCTCAATTGCCGGCGCCGGAGAACTATTCTGCAGATACGGCTCGATCTTCTCGTACTGTGCGTAAAACAAACTCATATCAACCACTAGGTCTCGCACAACAGGCAGGCCCGGTAACGGCCGAACGACAAGCTTGTCGTTCTTAACCGCATCAGACAACGGCGTGATACATGCAAGGCCGTTCTTCCCATTGATATTAAGACCATCCGAACCGCAGACGCCCTCTCGGCAGCTTCGCCGATAGGTTACACTCGCATCATGCTCGGCTTTAATCATCTCGAGCACATCCAGAACCATTAAATCCCTGCCGCCCGTTTCAACCTGATACTCCTGCATTTGCGGATTCGCATCAGTCTCTGGATTAAAACGGTAAACACTGACCCGCAACATTACGTATCTCCTCGCGATTAGTAGGTGCGCACTTTCGGCTGGAATGTATCAACAGTTCTAGGAGCGAAGTTAACCGAGCGCTTGCTCACTGCCCGTCCCTCGCGGTGGTAAATTGAGTGACACAGCCACTCGTCGTCATTTCGCTCGGTGAAGTCCTCTCTCGCATGAGCACCACGGCTCTCTTTGCGCGCTTCCGCAACAATAGCTGTTGCTTCAGCGGTTTCAAACAGATTCTGCAATTCGAGACATTCGACGCGCGCCGTATTGAACGCATTACTCTTGTCTGCCAACTTCACGTTATTAATTCGCTCTTTGAGATCATCAAGTTTCTTGATGCCTTCTTGCATGAACTCACCCTTTCGGAATACACCAAAGTAGTTTTGCATTACTCCTTGAAGCTCTTTACGCAGCGCTGATACGTTTTCACCATCATTACGCTCGTTCAGAGACACCAAACGCTCGTTAGCCGATTCAATGTCCGTCATCGAAGCATCACGCATTTCAATACCTTGTCGTAAGGCGTCCTCAATAAATAAACCAGAGGCACGTCCAAATACCACTAGGTCAAGTAGCGAGTTACCACCCAGTCTGTTCGCACCGTGGACAGAAACACATGCCACCTCCCCGCACGCATACAAACCCGGGATTACTTGGTCATTACCTGCCGCATCGACGGTCAGCGCTTGCCCGTGAATATTGGTTGTAATGCCGCCCATCATGTAATGGCAGGTAGGTACCACAGGAATCGGCTCCTTAACCGGATCAACATGGGCAAATGTGCGCGACAACTCGCAAATACCCGGCAGACGAGACTCAAGAACCTCTTCCCCGAGGTGATCGAGCTTCAGCTTCACGTGATCACCGTCGGGACCGCAACCACGACCCTCTAGAATTTCGAGAACCATAGAGCGAGCGACTACATCACGACCTGCCAAATCCTTGGCGTTTGGCGCGTAACGCTCCATGAAGCGCTCACCGTCAGCATTAATCAAATAACCGCCTTCACCGCGACAACCCTCGGTAACCAGCGTGCCTGCACCGTAAATACCCGTTGGATGGAACTGCCACATTTCCATGTCCTGGACAGGCACGTCTGCTCTGAGGGCCATTCCCACACCATCTCCGGTATTGATGTGTGCATTGGTGGTGGACGCGTAGATACGTCCCGCACCACCCGTAGCGAAAACGGTTGCTTTGCACTTCACGTAAACGGTTTCGCCTGTCTCAATACAAATCGCGATAACACCAACAATAGCGCCGTCCTGATTCTTCACAAGATCAGTGGCGAACCACTCATTGAAAAACACGGTCTCGTTCTTGACATTGTTCTGGTAGAGCGTGTGCAACAATGCATGGCCGGTGCGGTCAGCCGCTGCGCACGTCCGCGCCGCCTGGCCGCCTTCACCGAAATTTTTTGACTGCCCTCCGAAGGGGCGCTGATAGATACGGCCTTCCTCCGTTCGCGAGAACGGCAATCCCATGTGCTCGAGCTCAAAGATCGCCTCCGGGCCAACCGAGCACATATACTCGATGGCATCCTGGTCACCGATGTAGTCACTACCCTTTACGGTGTCGTACATGTGCCAGCGCCAATCGTCCTGTGGATCCGCGCTCGCGATGGCGCAGGTAATTCCACCTTGCGCACTCACCGTGTGCGAGCGCGTCGGGAACACCTTTGAAATTACAGCTGTCTTGTAACCGGACTGAGCCAATTGGAGCGCGGCACGCATTCCTGCACCGCCACCACCCACGATGACGCCATCAAACGAGATCGTTCGCATCTCTTTGCTTCTCCCGAGCTCACCTCGCTATTACGAGGTTTAACTCCAAATTACTTGTATTACCCAAATCGCGTAAACCACTAGGGCCAGCACGACCACAATTTGCACAACGGGGCGCACGACTTTGCCAATGGACCCTAGCATGTACTCGGTCAGGTAATCCGTGAATACAGTCCACAACCCAATCCATGCATGCGCCACGTACGCCCCTATCGCTAGAAGAGTAAAAACCTTCATCGCCGTCGAGTCGTGAAGCGCTCGCCACGAAGTGTAGTCAATTCCATTAGCTATCTGGACACCAATAAACAAAAAATATGCGAGCAGGATGAGCGAGCTAACCCGCTGTATCAGCCAGTCAGACAAACCATTACGCCTAAAGCTTGTAACCCGGGTTACCACAAGACAATTCCCCAGACGACTGCAGCCAAAGCGGATACCACAAATAATATGCGCGCGCCCAGAGCACCGCCCTTGAAATCTTCACCAATCCCCATGTCCATAATGAGGTGGCGAATACCAGCAAGAGCGTGATAACTGAAGATCACGAGAAACCCCCATAGCACGGCCGTCGCGCCGATGCTCGAGAGCAGCATGCCCAATTCATTAAAGCTCTCTTCAGAAGCAAGACTGGCATCGAGTGCCCAAACGAGTAGGACACTAGAAACAAACAGCAAAACGCCAGTCACTCTGTGCGATATCGACGCGAGCGCTGTAATCGGAAATTTAATGGTGCTTAATTCAAGGTTAACGGGACGGTTGTCCTTGCTACCGCGTGGTTTCACTGAATAGCCCCCAGAGCAATTGAGTGGTCTAAATTCGAGGCGTGAGTATATGTAGTCACTCTGCTACTGACAAATTCATCTCGCAAACTATGACCATCTGTCGTGTTTTATCTCCGCAATGTTGTAAAATTGCTACATTAACAAGGCGTCGTTAAAGTAGCGCCACAAAAAATAAAGCCGGGGGACACGTGATGATAGGTAAGACAGCAAAGCTTTCCATTCCGCAAAGAGATAACAGCAACCTAGACATCGACTTACCTGTCTATGAAGGCTCCCTGGGGCCCGACGTTATTGATGTGGCAAAGCTGACATCTCAAGGCCACTTCACCTTTGATCCTGGTTTCACATCAACGGCGTCTTGCGAATCTAAAATTACGTTTATTGATGGTGAGAAAGGCATTCTGTTGCACCGCGGCTACCCAATCGAGCAACTCGCAGAGCAATCTGACTACCTCGAAACCTGCTACCTCCTTCTTAACGGGGAGTTGCCGAATGTAGAAGAAAAAAAAGCTTTCGTGGACATGGTGACAAACCACACCATGGTTCACGAGCAAATCCGAACCTTCTTTAATGGGTTCCGCCGTGATGCTCACCCCATGGCAATTATGTGCGGCGTCGTGGGCGCGCTGTCAGCGTTCTATCACGACTCGACTGACATATCGGACCCTTACCACCGCGAAGTTGCTGCATTCAGGCTAATTGCGAAAATGCCGACTATCGCTGCGATGAGTTATAAGTTCTCGATTGGTCAGCCCTTTATGTACCCGCGGAATGACCTCGATTACTCGGCCAACTTCCTACACATGATGTTCGGCAACCCCTGCGAGCCTAGCGTGATATCGCCAATACTCGCACGCGCCATGGACCGAATTTTCTTGTTGCATGCGGACCACGAGCAAAATGCATCAACGTCAACGGTTCGACTCGCAAGCTCATCACAGGCAAACCCTTTCGCCTGCATTGCTGCGGGCATTGCAGCGCTGTGGGGCCCCTCACATGGCGGCGCCAATGAGGCGGTGATTAAGATGCTTGACGAAATTGGTGATGTATCCAGAATCGATGAATTCGTTGCCCGTGCCAAGGACAAGAACGATTCCTTCCGTTTGATGGGCTTTGGCCACCGCGTGTACAAAAATTTCGATCCGCGGGCGAAGGTCATGAAGCAGGCTGCCGATGAGGTATTGGCGGAGCTGGGCATTAAGGACGAAAACCTTGAGATTGCGAAGCGACTTGAAGAAATCGCTCTCAGCGACCCCTACTTCATCGAAAAGAAACTTTACCCTAACGTAGATTTCTACTCCGGTATCATCCTCAAGGCGCTGGGAATTCCAACCTCCATGTTTACCGTGATATTTGCCGTCGGTCGCACCGTGGGCTGGGTCGCTCACTGGAACGAGATGATAGGTGGCAGCTACCGCATCGGTCGTCCACGACAGTTATACACTGGCTATGAGGCTCGCGATTTCGTCCCTGTTGAGAATCGATAATGCGACCGGATAACCCGCGGGTGGTCATTTCAGGGGCAGGTCTTTTTACCCCTTCTGAAAGTGTAAGCAACCATGAGCTCGTAGAGTCTTTTAACGCATGGGTTGACCATTACAACGCTAAACATGCCGATTCAATTGCAGCCGGAGAGTTGGAGCCCAAAGATTACTCAAACGTAGAGTTCATAGAAAAAGCCTCGGGTATTAAATCACGCTTCGTTATGAATAAAGCTGGGATTGTAGATCCCATGCGCATGCTGCCAAGGCTGGAGCCTCGCTCTAATGACGAGCCCTCGGTCATGTGTGAAATCGGTGTGACTGCGGCGAAACAAGCCATGGAGCAGGCCAATGTTACTGCTAATGATATTGACGCTGTACTCGTCGCTGCGTCGAATATGGAGCGCGCCTACCCAGCTATAGCCATCGAGGTACAAGCGGACTTGGGCATTAAGGGCTTTGCTTTCGATATGAACGTCGCCTGCTCCTCAGCCACGTTTGGGATTCAGCAGGCCTATGACATGGTCGTGTCGGGTAATGCTCGCCGCGTCCTGATGGTAAACCCTGAAATATGCACAGGACACCTAAATTTCCGCGATCGTGACTCGCACTTCATATTTGGTGATGTCGCGACGGCTGTCGTGATTGAGTCCGCCGCGCATTGCCGATCAGACCATGCATTTGAGATATTGGATACGAAGCTGCAAACTATTTTTTCAAACAACATTCGAAATAATTTTGGATTCCTAAACCGCGCAACCGAAGAAGGTGTAAATCAGTCAGACAAGCTGTTTGTGCAGGAGGGCCGCAAAGTCTTCCGCGAGGTTTGTCCTGCTGTTGCTGAGCAGATCACGCAGCAGCTTGCCAAAATGAAAATCGAGCCTGACTCGCTAAAACGGATATGGCTACACCAGGCCAACAAGAACATGAATGAGTTAATAGCGAGGAAGGTTTTGGGCCGAGAGCCCAGCGCTGAAGAGTCACCTACAATCCTAGACGAGTATGCCAACACGTCTTCGGCGGGGTCAGTAATCGCGTTCAAGAAATACAACGAGGACTTCGAGCCCGGCGATCTCGGCATTCTGTCATCGTTTGGCGCCGGTTACAGTATTGGCTCTATTGTCCTTAAGCGCATCTAACCTTTCAAATATTCAGAAAGTGCGCTCAACAGGCATGCTTGTTGATCTTTTGTGCCCACAGTAATACGAACCCATGGAAGCAAGTCGTAGCTAGACCAGCTGCGAACAAGAATATTTTGGGTCTTCAAATACTCGGTAACCGCAACGCCAGTATGCTCTGGGTGTGACGCGAGTACAAAGTTGGCCTGGGACGTCAAAACATAAAAACCCAGCTGCGTTAGTCCCGCTGTAAGCTCTGTCCTATTTTCCTTAATAGTCGCTGACGATTCGGCAAACCACACTGAGTCTGAAATAGCGGCGGTTGCGACACATTGCGCGTAAGCGTCAACAGGATAAGAATTAAAAGAATCCTTAACTCGACTGAGTCCCTCAACTAGATTGGCATTTGCAAGACCATAACCAACACGCAAGCCTGCGAGCGCATGGCTCTTGGAGAAGCTTCGGGTGATAAGCAAATTATCGTATTGGTTAATCAAGGAAACAGCAGACGTAGCGCCAAAGCCAAAGTAGGCCTCATCGATTAATACCAACCGATTTGCATCATGTGCAACCAATTCCTCAATCATCTCTAGCGGCAAGCTCAAGCCAGTCGGCGCATTGGGATTGGGGAACACCACGGGCCCATCCCAAGACATCAGTGCTTCAACATCAATCGAGAGATCGGAGTGCATGGGCACCTCGTGCAATCCCTGCCCGAACAACCTTGCCCATACGGGATAGAAGGTGTAGCTCATGGCGGGCACGGCAGGTACTTTGTCAGTATCGGACAAGAATGCCATCCATGCGAATGCCAATAACTCATCCGAACCATTTGTCACCAATACTTGATCAGGAGAAACGTTATTCGCTTTGGCAATTGCCTCAGTGAGAAGCCTCGAGGCTGGGTCCGGATACCGTCGCAAGCGCTCGACATCTAAATCCTCGCCCGCGGACACTGCCCCCGGAGAAGGCGCGAGAGCATGCTCATTGGTATTTAGCTTGATGATGTCGCTATTCTGAGCCTGTTCACCCGGCGTGTATGGCGAAAGACGCTGCAGCGTGTCTGACCAAAGGCGGTGCATGTATGACCCCGATTAAAACAATAGTGGATGGCCGTCGCCGACCGATATCAGCTGCCCATATGGAATGCCGCGACTCAAGTATATATAAAAAGCACCCCGCGCATTTGCCAATGCCGAATACCCATCGATCATCTCGAGATATCTGGCACAGAGGGGACGATGTAAACAAAGAAATTCTCTGGCGACTGCCTTATCAGAACTCAGGGCAGGTATTGTCAAAATTAGGAGCGATCCCAACGCAAGCAGCAGTCGTGGACTTATATCGAGTTGGCACTGGACTAATGTGCAGCGGCTTGACTTCCCTTGTGATGGGGTTTGAAGACCATCGAAAACACCGAGCCCTGACCATAAACACTGTCGATGAGTAGCTCTGCGTTATGACTAACGGCCACGTGTTTCACTATGGCTAAACCAAGCCCTGTCCCTCCAGTTGCCTGGCTTCGGCTCTTGTCGACTCTGTAGAAACGCTCGGTCAGCCGCGGAATATGCTGTGGTTTGATCCCCTCTCCCTCATCTCGAACGGTCAAGGTTGGAAAGCCCAAATTGAGCTTCCACTCTACGGTGACAAGATCGTCATGACCGCTATACTTCAGGGCATTCACAATTAAATTACTAATTGCACTATGCAATTCGGTTGCATCACCAAGAATGGAATCGTCGTGTTCTAACTGCGTATCGATTTTACGCTCCGGGTAGGCGGCTCTGAGATCTTCTATAATTTCCGCAACCAGATCTGCCATGTTGATGGGGAGCGTTTTATCGGCCCCCTCAATCGTTTCAATTCGGGACAGCCACAACAGATCCTTTAGGAGTACCTCCATACGAACCACTTGCATATCCATTTGCACCAATGGGCGCTTAATCTTTGAAACGAGGTCCGAATCCAGCGACTGAAGATTTTCAACGTAGCCTTTCAGCACCGTCAAAGGCGTCCGCAACTCGTGGGAAACGTTACCGACAAAGTCACGACGCATCATTTCAAGCTTGTACTGCTCAGTAATGTCTTTGATGAAGATGAGTTTATCGCCGCCACCAAAACTCGACACCTCAACTTGCAAACAGCGCTTTTGTTTTCTCGACGGCGGAATGCGTAAAGGCGCTCTGTAATCGCCCACCGCCAAGTAGTCTGAAAAACTAGGGAGGCGCATTTTGCTAACTAGCGGCCTACCCTCGTCTCTGTCGAGACTAATACCCAACAGACTACCTGCCGAGTCATTCATCCAGGCAATGTTTCCCCAAGGATCAGTGATGATCGCTGCATCTCGCATGGATTTTAGCGAGTCCTGGAGATAATGTAGAGAAGACTCCAGTCGACCCTGTGCTTCCGCGCTCTGGCTCTGAAGACGATGAATATAATCGAACAAAAGACCCCAAACGCCGGCGGCCTGCGGCTCCTCCTCGGTGACCTCCGATAACCACTGCTCAACCCGAAACATCTGGTAGCTCCAGTAGAACAGCACAAACACCAGAGATACAAGTAGACCACTAGCGACGCTCCCGAAATAAAAGCCCAAGCCAGCGCCAACACCTAAAATAGCAACCACTCTAAAGAGTGCACGCCACCAATGCTTGAGAAAGGTCACTCGGAGACCACACCCTTTGCCGAGAAACGATAGCCTGTCCCTCTAACGGTTTGAATAAGGTCGCTATAGTCGTGAACGCCGCCTTCAAGCGCCTTTCTCAAGCGTCTAATGTGCACATCAACGGTACGCTCTTCCACATACACGTTGGCACCCCAAACATGATCAAGTAACTGGTTTCGCGTGTAGGCGCGCTCAGGGTGAGACATAAAGAACTGAAGCAGGTTAAATTCGGTGGGGCCCATCTCGATCGGCGAATTCGCGACAAAAATGCGGCGACTATCGACATCGAGAACTAGCTCGCCGACTTCAAGGCGGTCACGCTGCTCGCCCCCTACGCTTCTGCGCAGTAGAGCCTTGATACGGGCAATCAGCTCACGGGGCGCAAAGGGTTTGGTAACGTAATCGTCGGCACCCGCATCCAGGCCTTGAATGACATTATCCTCAGCCACCTTCGCTGTTAACATGATGACAGGTATCTCGGAGGTGGTGTCGTTTCTCTTTAGCCGCCGCAACAGCTCAAGGCCGCTGCCGCCAGGAAGCATCCAATCCAGTAGGACGATCGCCGGTCGCTCGTCCACTATAAGGCGATGAGCGTCTTGAATATTCTCTGCTTCAAGACACTCAAAATCAGCGATTTCGAGCGCCATCCGCAGCATATCGCGAATCGAAAATTCGTCATCAACAATCAGTACTTTTTTCGACACCATCAAGAAACACCTTCTTCGTCGCCACCGCTCAATAACACTCGAGTCACAAGAAAGTTTAATGTCATTAAAGTGACATTAAAATGACGACGATTAAAACCAATCAAACCATCCCTTCTTTTTAAACTCATCCTGACATGACGCCAGTTGGCGGTTGTATGTTGATGCGCGCCGATCAACTTTCTTCGCGACCTCGACCAACCATGGTTTCGAACGATATGTTCCTCGTTTGTAGCCGCCATGCCCCTCGTGATAGTTCAGATACAGCCTAAATGCATCGTCTTTAGCGATTCCGTTGACCTGATACGTGGTGTGGTTATACCAACCAACGAAATCAATAGCGTCTTCAAACTTATCGCGATCGGCACCATGATTTCCCGATTTACGCTTATACCAATCCCAAGTGTCATTCTTTGCCTGCGAATACCCATAAGCGTCACTTGCCCGAGGCCCAGGGATGATGCCCCAGATTTTCGTTCTGGGCGGCTTGGCGCCTGCGACAAAGCGCGACTCCTGATGCATAAACGCCATCATGATGGAAATAGGCGCCCCCCATCGCT
>CEWG01077090.1_pt1 | contig 19011 bp, 23 predicted proteins | sample 361411 | NCBI WGS metagenome assembly CEWG01 (sample SAMEA2622173, study PRJEB7988) | marine metagenome | biome: marine biome (ENVO:00000447); feature: surface water layer (ENVO:00002042); material: "saline water (ENVO:00002010), including plankton (ENVO:xxxxxxxx)" | depth 5 m | reverse complement strand
TATGGCAACCCGTTCACGTATTGGTTATGTATTATCCGATGACTCTATTGTTAACGTTTATCATCATTGGGACGGTTATCCCGAATGGTTGGGTGTAACTCTAGAGGAACAGTATAACACAGATGAGAAAGTTAAAGAACTCATCGACGGTGGCAACATGAGCAGTTGCTATTCTGATTCAGAGTATGACAAGGAACAAGAAAAATTCGTTGAAGTCGATCCCAGACCAAGTTACTACGGAGGAGACAACGAAGCACCTGTTTTATCAAAGAATCTTGATGAAATGGCAAAAATCGATTGCGGTGCTGAATTTCTCTACGTATGGTTAAAAGGTAAGTGGTATGCGTATGAAACAGACATCACACATGACGATGACTGGAACATAACAGGATTTTACACGAAACCCGTAGAAATCCCAAAGGAAACTAGGACAGTTTAAAAACTGTCCACTTTCTCCCCATTCGTAGTTTTGGGGAACTATAATTTGTATATACCAAAGGGGTTCTAAATGGACAACAAAGACAAAGAGGTTCAAGGTTTACTTGATCTCATCAAATTTGCAGACGACATCATCAAAAAAGAAGATGCAAAAGCAGATGCCTTAATCAGACAGATTAACGGAGAAAATGCGTTCTACTGGAGGAAGTTCTAATGAAACTAACATCTCAGCAAATCTACGAAATCGTTTGGGGAAAGTCTACACCCGAACAACATTATCCAAGATGTCCTTACCCACGTAAAAGAATCGGAGCAAAAGCATGATCCAAGAATCACTATTCTCTGCAGAGCAAATTCAAGACTTGAGAGAAGAATTCGTTGAAATTTATATCAACGACATGAACACCGAACAAATGGCAGATTGGATTCGTACAACTTATCTTGCCGAATTGAACAGATGCACGGAAGATGAAATCAGAGATGAGATTGATGATTATGATGAAAACTTATATGAAAAACTTGCACCTATGATATTAGATGAAGAGAATGCATATGAAGAATTACAAGAATTCATGCATGATAGGAGGGAGCAATTCTAATATGGGCAAGGATCTATGGTTGTCCCAGTTCAGCTGAGAAATTACGTCCTGTAAGTCCCGTATGGGTGTATGAGAGTTAATTCTAGATCAACATGCTTAATGGTAGTTCAAACATTTGCGTACTCAACTACCGCCCAACCAGTTTAAAAAGTGTCACAACCCCCTACACAGGGGGTTTTTTATTCGTTATAATAAAGGTATGAAAAACACACACCTAGAACACCCAGAAGACACAATCCTAACAGGGGATTTATCCGTGCTAGATTGGTTTACTGGTGGCGGTCATGTATCATTAAAATATGATGGTGCACCCGCAGTAGTATGGGGTAATCACCCAAAAACTCACAGATTTTTCGTGGGTACTAAAAGCGTCTTTAACAAAGTTAAAATCAAAATTAACTACTCTCACACGGATATTGACGCAAATCATGATGGAGAAGTTGCAAAGATTCTTCATGCGTGTTTAGACAACATACCACACCATCTAGGTTACATGGTTTTTCAAGGTGACTTCATAGGATTCGGGGGGAGTGACGAATATAAACCGAATACCCTTACCTATAAATTTCCCGAAGTGGTGGAGCAGAAAATAATAATTGCACCCCATACCCAGTACATCACCACTCAATGTGAAGGCAATCTTGCAAATGCAGTCGCATACCCTATGAAGTCTTTCCCATATTATTACAACTGGGAAAAGATGGACGATTGTTTGTTTATTGGAACTAAGGTTAGAGAAAGGGAAGATGATCCGATTAGTAACTTGAAAAAGTCGATTGATTTTATTCGACATATGGCAGGAGGAATCCAGTTCGTGGATCAAAAAACTGCAAATGAGTTGAAGAAACAAATAAATAAAGATTATAGAGAAGGAAGGGAAGTGGATCCTAAAAACTATGGGATTCATGGCAGATTGATAAATTACTGGAAGTTAGTGCAACAAACTAAAGCGGACGTTATGAGTAGATTGACTCACAGCGATCCAGTTCAAGCGTACTTAGATTATGATAAGCATATAGGCGAAGGATTCGTAATGACTAATAAGTTCGGTATGTACAAATTAGTTTACAGACATATTTTCTCATATGCAAATTTTAATAGTGGACGCTTCGTGCCAGTTGGATAAGTGTCCACTATTCGTTGAATTGGATTCGTAATCCATTATAATAAGAACATACACACGGAGGCAAATGCCAAAACCTGAAATTCATTACTCAGTTGCGTTCGGAATGGGATTCTGGATCGATGAAGATGGAACTCTAATGAGTTGTCCCGCTTTTGAGAATGGTTCTTTTGATATTGAGAATCAGATACCCGTTAATGAATGGGGTAATACTGATGCCTATACACCCGACTATCTCTTAGTACTGGCAGAGATTGTCCAGATATGCACCCTTAAAAGGGACTATGTAAATATCGGTTACTATGCCGAAAAATTTGGGAGGGTCGCAGTATGAACCCTCTCACACCCGAAATTTACGAAGCATTGTTGGAAGAAGAAAGAATAAAAAGAAAACGGCTGAAAATCAAGGATGAGGATATTAGTTACCTTGATTCTCTTTTAACAACTGGAGTGGACAATTAAAAAACCGTCCACTTTTTTCCTATTCGTATTTAAAATCCTTTATACTAAGTATAACGAAACAAAAAAACTATGAGCAAATTTGTTTACGAATTAAACACTGATGAGGATCAAGTGTTATTGGATATGATCCAGTTCTTTGATGATATTGGTTTACCAGATCATATTGATTCAGATGCTTTTGATTCGTTATCTGAAAAATTCTTCGCGAATAGCGATAACTACGACCCAGACAAAAGGAACTGGTAATGAAAGTAAAGGAACTAATTGAAACCCTATCAAACTACGATGGGGACGAAAGTATTACATTTTACTTTCTAAAGAATGACACTCTTACTAACTGTCAGTTAGAGAGCACTTGTTGGTATCCTGATATGGGTATTGAGTTCACTATACAAGAAACAAGTGAAGCATTCGCGGAGAGTGGACACTTTGAATAGTGTCCACTTTTTAAACTATTCTATTTTAAATCCACTATACTTAGTATATACAAACAAAAAACAAAAATTATGGAACCAATTTCATTATTCGTTTTATTCGGTGGAGCATACGCACTCTACACAGTAGGCATGGCAATCGCAACCGAAATGGACTACAGAGCAGAAACAGATAGACTACGTAAAGAAAACGACAGACTACTTTCTAACCTTAAGAAGTAATGACAGTTAAACAGCAAATCAAGGAGTATGTTGACGACCATTACACACATTTTGGTTTCTATCCCTATGACGTTGAAGTTGACGGTCAAATTTACTCATACGGTGGTTACTGGGCAATTTTAGAAGATGATAGGTTTGATTAATGACAACTTGCGATAACTGCGGGATAACCGATTCATCACTTTACTACTACTGGGACGGTGATTTTATGGAGGAGGATTACGACTGGCGGGATAACTTCCCGCAAGTTGATGCAATGTGTGAGATTTGTTTTGATATTGCAAACTCAGAGAAGAAAATCAGCTGGCGATGTGCCAGTTAGAAAAGTGTCACCCACCCTCTTCACAGAGGGTTTTTTATGACTATAATAAAGGTATAGAAACAAAGTTTTAAAACTATGTACGATCCAAACGATTTAAGAGAACTTACAAAAGACATCTTCTATACAAGAAGAGATATTCGCCCGAATGATGAGGTCGTAAGATATTACACCGAAAATGGATATGGTCTTTCAGTTGCGTGTCATGACCATTCTTACGGAGGTAAAGAGGGACTTTATGAAATCGCACTTTTAAAAGGAGATCAACTTCACTATGATGATCACGAGTGGCAAGACGTTAGAGGACATCTAACAAAAGCAGAGGTTTGGAACTGGTTAAAAATTGTCTCAGAGTACTAAAGTGGACAGTTGACAAAGTGCACACTCACCCCCGACAAGGGGGTTTTTTATTACTATAATAGATGTATAAACAAAAGGAGCACCCATGCAACTTACACCAATCGCATCCAACATGACCGAAGTTGAAACAAATGACGCAAGGATTTTGTTTTCATACCGCACACCCGTTGCTGCTTACATCTTCGGAGAAGGATTTGTAAAAACAGAACAATTTTGGTCAGTAACAACTTCAAGACACATTAACAAGTGGGGTGCAAAAGATGGAAAGGAAGTTCCACAGTCAAGACTTGATTCATTAGTTTAGGAGATTCTAACCATGACAAAAGTAAAATGGGAACGCAAATTAGACATGACCGAGGGCGAAGAATCCGTCCTCGTGAAAATGGCAATGTATTTTGTGGATTTAGGTTGGATTGATGACGACACAGAAAAGGACTTTGACACACTGGTTGAAAAGATATGCGAACCCGCCCCATGGGACTATGACTGTTCGGAAGTAGACAGTTAAAGAAAGTGTCCACTTAATCCCCCATTCGGGGGATTTTGTTTTTATAATAGGTATATACAAACAAAGGTTAATTAAATGAATCGACCACAAGCAATCGCAGACAGAATCAAATCAAACGACAACTTTGAAAACGTTGCCCATGTGTGTTGCGACTGGGAGGAGTTCGTTTTTGAAGTTGCGGAGTGGGGAGTAGATCATATTGCAACAGTTGATTTTGATGTTCTTACACCAGATGAAGTTGCCGAGTTAGACACCTTTATTGGATCATTTGGTTGCAGTCCCGAAGATCCACACCCTTGCAGTAAGTACGCAACCCCAAAGGTGGTCGGTTAAAAAACTGTCCACCAAGGGGGTTGTTTTTTACCCCCTACCCTTTATAATAAAAACATACAAACAAACGCACATCATGAACTTTTCAGAAACAGAACAACTAGCAGTAGACACATTCGTTGAACTACAGGATCAGGTTAAGTATATGGGTTTACATAACTTTGAGAGAGAAGAGAGACTTTTATTTAAACAAGGAAGGCAACTATTGGAGAACGCGAAGAAGGTAGCATCTCAGAAGAAAACACCATATACAGACCTTGAAGCAGAGTGTTTATTAAATGCATACCTACTTAATGGTGCGGACATGGAGAAAGCAAGGGGTGTATTCTTCAGACAGTACCCCAACACTAAGCATAGTAAAGCATCTGTGTGGCAGAAGATCAGCAGAATCAGAACTCTGGATAACCTATTCCCAGAGGACACCCAATGGGAGACAGATCTACAGATCAGAACCATGTGCAGAGAATACAACTACTACCACGGAGAGAAGAGGTTCGCAGTATGAGATTTGTAATGGCAAGCGACCTCAAGAGCAGAGGTCGCAGATGGATTACCTACAGCATAAGCGGAAAGATGATTCCTTTTGAGATTACCCCACCGCTTCCAACTGCTGAACTTGCAGACAGATGGAGTCCATACTACACAGGCGAACCCTATCCAAGATGCCCCATCTCTGGATACATATACGAACCTTAACAGAACCTATGGGTTAGTGGAGCAGCAGTTCCCTAACCTACGGATGGCGGTTGGTTGTAACCGTAACCCCCGTATATAAAATCGATAGGTACCATTAAGCTATAAACGACCCGAATCGAGAGGTAAATATCGAACATTATACATAAAGTCAAATACTCTACGAAATCCAATAAGATTTTTCATGATATGCAAAAAAATTCCGCAGAAAATTTTTCGCCCATAGAGGTCGATCCCATAACTGGGAACTTTATGATCGATCTGCCTGAGTGGATGGTTAACGATCTTGACTGGTATGAAGGAACTGTGCTAGAATTAAAGTTATCCGATGAGGATGAAATAATTTTAAGAGAAAAAAGGGATGAGTAACACAGTCTATCATTTCTATGCAAAAGATGAGTGCATCGTTCATAATGTGCCCTCAGAAGATTTTCAAGTTACATGGACTACACTCAAAGCAATGGTTGGTCTGATGCAGACATCTTATACAGAAGAAGACTTATCATATATTAAATTACCTGAGAAGAAAGAAGAAAATATACTTGGTGACGATTCATATTAATTGACAAGCACTATATAATAGTGTATGATATGAATGTAATTACAACACATTATGGCAAAAGGATTTACAGTTAAAGCAAAGACTCCCGTCAAGTCCAAACCAAAGAAGGAAGAATGGGATTATGCTTTAGCAAGACAGTTAATAAAAGGAAAGACAGTCGTATTCTGTCTACCTGGTCGAGGTGTAAGTTATATCTTTTTAAAGTCATTCGTTCAACTATGTTTTGATCTTGTGCAGTCTGGAGCAAGTATTCAGATTTCTCAAGACTATAGTTCAATGGTAAACTTTGCAAGATGTAAATGTTTAGGAGCAAACGTTCTTCGTGGTCCTGATCAGATACCTTGGGATGGAAAGTTAAAGTATGATTATCAGTTATGGATTGATAGCGATATTGTTTTTAACTCTGAGAAGTTCTATCAATTAGTATTGATGTCGATACCAGAAGAAGCAATAACAAGAGAAGACGTAATACAGGAAATACTTGATGATAAAGGAAAACCAGTATTAAATGCAGATGGAGAACCTTCATCTCAAAAGGTTGGAGAGAAACTGATTGTTGATCCGAAGAAAGAAAGATCAATTGTAGGTGGTTGGTATTGTACTGAAGATGGTCAAACGACTTCAGTTGCACACTGGTTGGAGGAGGATGACTTCCGATCCAACGGTGGAGTTATGAATCATGAAACTCTTGAAACAATACAGAAGAGACGCAAACCTTTTACAGTCGATTATACAGGTTTCGGATGGTTACTGATTAAACATGGAGTATTTGAGCATCCAGAAATGCCTTATCCATGGTTCGCACCCAAGATGCAAGTCTTTGAATCAGGAGAAGTGCAGGATATGTGCGGAGAGGATGTATCATTCTGTCTTGATGCGAAAGAAGCAGGTTTTGAAATCTGGTGCGATCCTCGTATTCGTGTAGGACATGAAAAGACAAGAATTATTTGATATCAAGGTAGACGGGAAACTCGTCTACCAAAACTTAACTGAGGAAGAATACTTCGATACCATGATGGATCTTTCTCAGAAATTTTACAGCGAGGGAACCCCTCGACCCGAATCACTCGAAACAATACGAAAATAAACTATGGCAAATAAACTTGAAACAAAACCGAAAAAATCTCGACAAGGAAGAGGTAAACACTCAAAATATACGTCTACATCGCGTAACTCGGCTCGTAAAAGATATAGAGGGCAAGGACACTAAATGTCTACATTAATTACGAATCTTCCTTCTTATGAGGTATGGGTAAGAAAAGAGTATCTAACTGATCATAAGAGTGGACATGGCGAATTTGTAAAGGGTGTATGGGTATCGGCCAAGAGTATTCCTGGTCGTGCCTTTTATTTTGAGACGTATTTACCCGAATATGCTGCCATGTTCGATAAATTACCAATTTCCGCGTTTCTCTCGTCTCCAGAAATACCAGATCCTGATATGACACTCCATAATTTACAGTTTTGGAACTGTATGGACTATGGAGTAGTTGCAGTTCAGAAGCAATTTATCGGTTCAATGCACTACGAAGTCTATACAAGAGACTTTGGCAACCAAACAGGCACTTATATTTGCACTTTAGACAATTATCATGAGAGTGTTGATGCAATTGACTACTCAACGAGCGAACAACCTGCTGAACATAAGTCTCATAACCTGTTAGAACTGGATAATGGGCAATTTTGCCTCTATCCGAACAACAGAATGAGGATTTACGACAACAGTATTACTCCAGAAACACCAAAAGTGCCCGATTTTAAGGTTTCTACCGTGTATTATCAGGTTGAGAACGGTCATGATCGCGATGGACTCGGTTCAGAGGAAAATTATTTCTGGAAAACGGCAAAAGAGAGGAAAAATACCGAAATTGGCGATGTTGGAGTCGGAAATACTGCAATAACAGGTAATGTAGAGATTGATATTGAACCAGAATTGGGATGAAAAACCTACTTTTCATATCAGAAGACAAAGAGAGAGCATTAATACAGGAATTAGTGTATAAAATGAAGATGGCAGAGTTGCCTATTCATCCAAAAGACACTTGTTTCCTGTCAATTGCTCCTGATTACTCAGGAATTGCAACACAAATCCTCTCTCATAGTCTTTCTATGGAAAAAGAGATATTTAATATAGAATCAGTTAATGTTCCATACCCAGATGAGGACAAAAGAGAGTATTTAACTGAATTTACACAGAATTTTATGAAGTGGCAGAGAAGATGGGATAAATTTGTATTAATCCAGTCGGGTGTAGTGTGGGGAGATAATTTAATGGAGTTATGTAACATAATGACAAGGGCAGCAGGTGCTGAAATCTACGCTGTAGCACTTTGTGAGAGTCAACATAGTCGTTTTAAGTGCAATTTAGTGTCTTTACACTACGATAGCGACCAATTTGACCTCCATTTTTGGTGGGAACAACCAAATATTCATTATCCTTGTAACTTATTGTAAAAAACGTGCTAAATATATTGAAGAAGTATTGTATAAATGCCAGCCTACGACTCCCAACAACTAAGATCACGTGAATTTAGAGATATAAGTCTGTCTTTTGAACCACATCCCGTTACAAAAGATATACCTATGTTGAGAAATACTGCGTGTATTCGTAAGTCAGTAAGTAATATCGTTCAAACTATTCGTGGAGAAAGATTTTTTGATAGTCTCTTCGGATCAAATGTTCGTAGATCTTTATTTGACTTTGTTGATTTTGCCACAGCATCAATAATTGAACGTGAAATTACAGAAGCAATACTTAACTTTGAACCAAGAGTCAATGATTTAACAGTTAGAGTGGATGCTGATCCAGATGAAAATCAATTTGAGGTAAATGTAAACTTCAGTTTGATCGGAGAATCTGCACCAACACAAGATTATACGTTCCTATTAGAAGCAACAAGATAATATGCCTTTTACTAAATTTACAAACTTAGATTTTGATCAAATCAAGACACAGTTAAAAGATTATTTGAGAGCAAATTCTACTTTTACTGATTTTGATTTTGAAGGATCCAACTTTTCGGTTCTTTTAAACACTTTAGCATATAATACTTACATTAACTCCTTCAATGCGAACATGGTTGTTAATGAATCTTTCTTAGATTCAGCAACTTTGAGGGAAAATGTCGTATCTTTGGCAAGAGGAATTGGATATGTGCCTCGTTCCAGAACTTGTTCAAGAGCAAGTATAAGATTAGATGTAGAATGTTCGGCAAGTTTAGCAACACTTACACTTGAAGCAAGAGGACCTGTATGTGTAGGTGCTACAGATGATAGTTCTTACATATTTTCAATACCAGAACCAATTACTACAGCAGTTGTAGATGGTAAAGCAAGTTTTGGTACACTTGAAGATCCAGTTTTAATATATCAAGGAGCACTTTTAAAGAAGAAATTTACAGTTGATGGTAGTTTAGATCAACGTTTTCTACTTGATAACCCATTTATAGACATACAAACTATCGTTGTTAAAGTAAAAGGTACAGGAGAATCGGGAACAGGAAGAGAATATTCCCTTGTAGATAATATTATTGGTGTTGACTCTGATTCGGAGATATATTTGATACAAGAGGTGCAAGATGAAAAATATGAACTACTCTTTGGAGATGGTATTTTTGGTAAAAAATTAGAAAATGGTGCAGAAGTTACAGTAACCTACATTGTTACAGATGGAGGATTGGGTAATGGAGCTGCTAATTTCTCATTTGCAGGTACCTTTATAAACAGTTTGAACAACCCTGTTACTGTTCAATCAGTAAATCTAACCACAATTACCAAAAGTACCAGTGGAACTGATATAGAACCCATAGAATCAGTTAAATATTTTGCTCCAAGACTGTATGCTGCACAATTTAGAGCAGTTACAGCAAGAGATTATGAGGCAATTATACAAAATATCTACCCAAACACTGAATCTATATCAGTTGTTGGGGGTGAAGAGTTAGAACCACCCGAATTTGGTACTGTTAGAATCAGTATTAAACCAAAAAATGGAGATTTTGTCTCTGATTTTGATAAAGACTTCATTTTAAGTAAATTAAAGAGTTTTGCATTAACAGGAATTAACCAAAAACTTGTTGATATTAAAATTCTTTATGTTGAAGTCGAATCTTCAGTTTATTTCAACTCATCTCAGGTTACAAACGTCGATAATTTGAAGACAAACGTTGCAAATTCACTTCAATCCTATTCAGATTCAGTAGATTTGAGTAAATTTGGAGGAAGATTTAAATATAGTAAGGTCTTGAACGTAATTGATGATGTAGATCGTGCAATTACCTCTAATATTACGAGAGTTAAGATTAGAAGAAATCTAAGAGCACTTATAAATCAAGAAGCACAGTATGAATTGTGTTTTGGAAACAGATTTCATGTTAACTCAGGTGGATTTAACATAAAAAGCACTGGATTTACTATTATTAATGAACCAGACATTGTTTATCTAACAGATATTCCTAATGCAGATGGAAGAACTGGTGTTCTTTCAATAGTTAAACCTATTGAGGAAACTGGAGAGAATAGAGTTGTTATTAAATCTGCAGGTATTGTAGATTACATAAAGGGAGAAGTTATTCTAACCACAACTTTGATAACTAGTACTGTTTTAGCAGATGATATAATTGAAGTTCAAGCATTCCCAGAATCCAATGATGTAGTTGGATTAAAGGATCTATATCTTGAGTTTGATGTTTCAAAAAGTACGATAAATATGGTTAAAGACACTATATCTTCAGGTGAGAAGATTTCAGGAGTTGGATTTAAGGTAACATCTAGTTATAGCAATGGAGAGCTAAAAAGAGGATAAAATATGATACAAACTGGTATCGAATCGAGAGTAAAGGTTCACCAACTGATAGAGGGACAATTACCCGAATATATTTTAGATCAAAGTCCCAAGACAGTAGACTTATTTCAGCAATACTACCGTTCACAGGAGTATCAAGGAGGTCCTATTGACCTAGTTGATAATCTTGATCAGTATTTAAGTCTTGATCAGTTAACACCGCAAGTTATTGTAGGTGTTACTTCTCTTACTGCAGCTTCTTCTTCTACTGATGATACAATTTCAGTCGTTAGTACAAGAGGATTTCCTAATGAATATGGTCTTCTTAAGATTGATGATGAAATAATTACATACACTGGATTAACTACAAACACTTTTACAGGTTGTGTACGTGGTTTTAGTGGAATAACATCATACCGAGATGTACTTGATTCAGAAGAACTTGTATTTAACACTTCAGTTAGTGCAAATCATGATAATGAATCTCCTGTACAAAACTTAAGTTCTTTATTCCTAAAAGAATTTTACAAAAAGATAAAGTATTCATATACACCTGGTTTAGAAGATGTAAATTTTGTACCTGAAGTAAATGCAGGTAATTTTATCAAAGAAGCAAGATCTTTCTACCAAGCAAAAGGTACAGAGGAATCTTTCAGAATATTATATAAAGTTTTATTTGGTGTAACACCATCTGTTATTGATTTAGAAACATATTTGTTAAAACCATCTGATGCAGAGTATATCAGAAGAGAAGTAGTTTTAGTTGAAACAATATCAGGAAATGTTAATAATTTAGTAGGACAGACAATTTATAGAAAAAACAATTTTAGAACAAAAGCAGCAGTTTCTGAAATTGAAATATTAACTAGAAATAATAAGACATATTATAAGTTAGCACTCTTTATCGGATATAGTAATAAAGATCTAATTGAAGGAGATTTTGCAGTAACTCCAAATACAAAATCTATAACTAATGTTTCAGCTGGATCTTCAGTAATTACAGTTGATTCTACTGTTGGGTTTACTCCAACTGGAACTATTCTTAGTGGTATTAATACCATAACATATACTGATAAAACATTAAATCAGTTTTTAAATTGTTCTGGAATAAGTGCTAATATTACTGCAACTGATGATATTAGATCAGATGATACTATAATTGGTTATGAAAATGGAGATCTTACAAAACCAGTTGAATTAAGAGTAGCATCAATTATATCAGATATAAATCTTGCAAAAGATGCGGGTCTTTCATTAGTTAATGAAAAAATAACGGTAAAAGAATTAGGAGATATAATTGATAATCCTTCATCTGCTGCAGAAAGAACAGATAAAGAAAGATTTGCTAACTCTTTCATCTATAATACTAGTTCAAGTTTTGAGTGCTCTGGTATTAATACAAGTGCAAAACAGTTTACTTTAAAATCTTCAATTGATAAAGCAAGTTTAAGATTAAATGATCGTGTTGATATTATAAACGATAGCACTAAAGAAGTGCAATTAACAAACGCTAAAGTTACCGCTATTGATTTTGTAGATAAACAAGTAACATTACAATATACAGGATTTACTACCGATACAAGTATCCCACATTCGATTAGAAGGGTTCCAAAGAAGGTTACAAGTAAAATTGTACCACTACAATATTCAGACCTTTTTGCAGACGTACAGAACACTTACAGCGAAGATCTTGATTTTGGTTTTTATGGTGAAGAGTTCATGTATGTGGCATCTAACTCTCTTCCATCTTACACATTTAGACAAGATACCGTACCATCAACACCATCTATAGTGGTTGGTACTGCCATAACATTTATTGGTGCAGGTACCACTGAAAGCAATGCATTATTAACCGATACAGGAGAATTAGCATATTCTATTATTAATTTTCCAACAGAAGTTCCATTTTTAACTGGAGATGAAGTTGTTTATGAACCAGAAAGTACAGCGATTACAGGATTAGATACTGGAAAAACATATTACGTTAGAGTATTACCAAATAAACAACAAATTAAATTATATTCATCTAATTCCTTTATTCAAGGAGATTTAAATTTAGAGTTTGAACCTTTAAGTGTTGGAATTGGAGGTAAACATACATTTTCTCTATTATCTGTTTACAATAAACAAATACAACCACAAAAACTTCTTAGAAAGTTTCCATTAATACCTAGACAAAATGATGGATTAGATACCACCACAGAAACTGTTGGTATGATGGTAAATGGAGTTGAAATTAAGAATTACAAGTCCCAAGATAAAATTTATTCAGGTCCTTTAACATCTGTAAACGTAGTAAACTCAGGAACTGGATATGATGTAATAAATCCACCAGTTGTTGAGGTTTCTAATACTGGATCAGGAACAACAGCACTTGTACAACCTGTTCTTAGTGGATCAGTTGAGAAAATTTTAGTAGATCCTCAAACAAAAGAATTAGACAAAGTTATTTCTCTCAGTATAACTGGTGGAGGACCTGGTAATGGTGTTGCTTTAGAACCAGTTGTTGAGCAATCATTCTTAAGTGCTAGTTTTGATGCTAGATTATTAACATTTGGTGGTGGTATAGGAGAATCTGCAGAAACTATCACATTTTTAGGAGATCATAATTTTGCTGATGGAGAAGAGGTTGTATATCGAACAAATGGTAATGCTGCATTAGGAATAGGAACATTTGCAGGATCAGATGCAGATCAAAATAGATTCTTAGTAGAAAATACAAGATACATTGCAGAATTTGTAAATGCACAAACAATTAGATTATATTTTTCTGAAAATGATTTTAGAGCTGGTATTAACACAATTGGATTTACAACTACCTCTAATTCTGGTATTCATAGATTCAGAACCTTTAACGGTAAAAAGACTCTAAAATCAGTTAGAGTTATAGAAGGTGGTTCTAACTATCAAAATAGAGAGTTAAACGTTAAACCAGTTGGTATTTCAACTATAGATCATCTTGTTAACTTTAATAATCATGGATTTAAAGAGGGAGATTTAGTTGAATATCAAAATACAGGAACTGTTATATCTGGATTAGTTACTACTCATCAATATTATATCTTTGAGAAGAGTAGAGATCAATTTAGAGTTGCTGATGCAGGTATAGGTGGAACTATCAGAGATAATTTTGATAGTAGACTTTATATTAAATTGGACTCTGTTGGGTCTGGATTCCACCAATTTAAATATCCAGATATAAAGTTAAATATTAATGTTTCGTTCGGTGCAGCGGGTACAGGGGTTATCACAGCGACACCTTATGTTAGAGGTAGTATTGTTGATGCTTATCTTTATGAAACTGGAACTGGTTATGGAAGCACAACATTAAATTTTGAAAAATCACCTAGTGTAAGTGTTAAAAATGGTAAGGGTGCTTCATTATATCCTGTTGTGGTTGGTGGTAAACTCATTAGAGTTGATGTTAGATCAAGAGGATCAGAATATTTTTCTGTTCCTGAAGCAGTGGTTACTGGCGATGGTAGTGGTGCTGTTGTTCGTCCTATTATTAGAGATGGGCAACTTATTGAAGCAGTTGTTATATCTCAAGGAACAAACTATACACAAGCAAAAACTAGCATTAGTGTTACATCAGCAGGTAAAAATGCAATTTTATCCAGTAGTGTTAGATCTTTAACATTAAATGATGCTGAGAGACATGGATCTGAATATCTCCATCCTACTCTTGATAAAGGTTTAGAGTATGTAAATATTTCATATTCAAATGAAATAGCATCTGGAGAATTCAATGATACAGGAACAACACACTCTCCTATAATTGGATATGCTTATGATGGACACCCAATTTACGGTCCTTTCGGATTTAGTGATCCTCTTGATCCTACATCAGGAGTAAGACCATTAGAAACAGGTTATAAATTAGATCCTTCTATTGTTGTAGATCGTCCAAGCGGATTTTCTGATGGATTCTTCATAGAAGATTACACATATGATGCAACTGGAGATTTAGATGTTCATAATACAAGATTTTGTAAAACTCCAGAATATCCAAATGGAACTTATGCATACTTCGCAGGTATAAAAACAGATGGATCATTTACTCCACAATTCCCATATTTTGTAGGAAAAAGATATAGATCTTTAAATCAATTAGACAGCAAAGATCAAACTTTTGATTTAAATGCATCAGAATTAGTTAGAAATACATTTCCTCATCAATTAGGTGTAGATGGATCAAGAAATGATTTCATTATTGAATCTCAAAGTTTCTTCAGCCAAGAATCATCAGTTGAATCAGTTTCTAAAGGATCAATTACTAGTGTAGATATTAGAAATGCAGGAGTAGATTATAAAGTTAATGATGTAATTAATTTTGATGATACTAATACTAATGGTGGTGGTGCAGGTGCAATAATTTCTGAAATAGAAGGTAAAACAATAACTTCTATTGCATCATCTGTTTCAGAATTTACTGATTGTACTTTACTTTGGAGTAACAATAGCATAACTGTTAAAGTTGATCCTTTCCATACATTTAATACTAATGATGTAATTTCTATAAGTGGATTATCAACTTTTGTAGATCAAATTGCAGGATTAAGAAGAGTTGCAATATCTACAGAAAACTTCAACATATATCAAGAATTACCTGCGAATGGTTCTTCTGGTATCATGACAGACATTTATGTTTCTAGCATACCACAATCATTATCAATAGGATCTACAATTGGTATTGGAACAGAAGTTTTATCGGTACTGAATATATTTGCTGAGAGAAATATAATTAGAGCAAAAAGAGGTGTAACTGGTACATCACATTCAACCTCTACTAGAGGATTTGTTTTCCCTAATTCATTTAAGATTGATATTGAATCTCCTTTCTTTGAGTCTTCATTGAATGAAAAAGTATTCTTTAATCCAACAGAATCTGTTGGTGTTGGATCTACTGCAGGTATTGATAATAAAATAGAATATCCTATAGGAGATAAGAATTATGATATTTCAATTCCTAATCAAAGTATATTCTTACCTAATCATCCTTTCCGTACTGGAGAAAGAGTAATTTTAAGAAAGAATGCAGGAGGTAGTTCTATATCTGTAGCAAATACAGAATCTTCTGCAACATTTGATATTGGAGATACAGATCAAAATCTTTTTGTTATTAATAAATCTTCAGACCTTATTGGTATTGTAACTCAATCTGGATTAACTACATCTACAAATGGTTTATTCTTCTTTAATAATGGTTCTGATAATTATGAATATTCTCTAGAACCCACTAAAAATAAAATCATTTGTGTAGTTCAAAAAAATGATTGTGTAATATCAGTATCAACTGCACATTCCTTAAATGTAGATGATAAGGTTTCATTAACTGTTGTTCCTAACAGATCTGTTGGAATAGGAACTTCCACTCAAGTAAGAGTTAAGTATAATTTTGATATAGAAAAACTTGTTATTGATCCTATCGGATTTACTTCAACTTCGATTGATACTTTAGATAATATTATAACTCTCAATAATCATCCATTTGTAACGGGAGAAAAAGTTTATTATAATGCTACTGATGAGGTAGCAACTGGATTAGAACCTGGTCTATTTTATGTTTACAAGATTGATAAGAATAGATTCCAACTTTCTCTTACATATGAAGATTCTGTTGCATCTCCTCCTAAAACTGTTTCTATAGGATCTACAGGTGGAGCAGAACAAGAGTTCTCTGCTATAAACCCAAGATTATTCCCAACCAAAGGTAATGATGTTGTATTTGATTTATCTGATCCTACATTACAAGGATTTAAGTTTAATTTATATACAGATCAATCATTTGAAAATCAGTTTGTATCTGTTGCAAATACAACGACATTCTCAACTTCAGGTGTTGGAACTGTTGGTGTAACATCAACTGCTTCATTTACTTTAACTTATACTGATTCTTTAATTGATGTTGTACCTGATCCTACACAACCATTATTCTATAACGTAGAAAGAGGTGGATTTATATCAACTGCAGATTCTACAGTTATTGATTATAATCAGATAACATTTGATAATAGTAGGTATGATGGAACATATTCTGTTGTTGGTGTAGCTAATACTTCATTTGTTATATCATTACTTCAAGATCCTGAGTTAGAAGTTTATACTCCAGATAATACTAGCATAATGAGGTATTCTACTAACTCTAAGAATGCTTCTGGTTCGATTTCTAAAGTACAGATTATTTCTGAAGGTAATGATTATAAACAATTACCTGGTATTTCTAGTATAACAACTTTAAATGGATCTGATGCAATATTATTTGCTCAATCTTCAACAGTCGGTAAGATAAAAGAAATAAGAGTTATTGACCAAGCATTTGAATATAACACAGACAAATCACTTAGACCTGAAGCAAATGTAGCTCCTACACTTGAGTTAAGATCTAATTTAACAATAACTGATGTAGATATAATTGATGGAGGAGATAATTATACAACACCACCTGAAATTGCTATTGTAGATTCGGTTACTGGAGAAAGAATTGATGATGGTATATTAACAACTGAGGTTCAATCTAGTTCAGTTTCATCTGTTAACATATTTGAGCAACCATCAGGACTCAACTTTAATAGTAAATCATTATTTGCTGTTAAGAACAGTAATGGTGTTGGTATATCAACCATACAAACATCGTTAAGTGGTATAGTTACATGTTTCTTAACCACACCCCTACTAGGATTTAGTACTTCTATCTTTACTGTTGGAGAACAAATATTTGTAGAGGGAATTACTAAAAATGGAATAGGTGGTAGTGGATTTAACTCTGAAGATTATGGATTTAGATTCTTTGATGTAATATCTTATGAAAATGTAATTCCTGCAAAACTTAAGTTTAGTGTTGCGGGTTTAACAACTAATCCTGGTTTGGCAGATACTACTCAAGGATCATTTGCAACGATTGTTAAGAGATCTGAATATCCTGTATTTAAAGTTACTCAAGACAAGAGTAAATTTATTCAAGGAGAACAATTATTTGTTGAAGGTTTACCAACAGATTTGAATGTAACCACTGTTTTACCAGATTATATTAAAACTTCTGGAAAATTTGAAGTAAAATCTGGAGATACTATCAGAGGAGTACAATCTGGTTCAACTGGAACTATATCAAAAATTATTAAGAGCGATGCTAAATTTGATATTGGTTTCTCTGTAAGAACAAATAGAGGTTGGAAGAAAAATACAGGACAACTTAATAACGATATTCAAGTTTTAGCTGATAATGATTACTATCAAAATCTATCATATTCAGTTAAGAGTCCTATTCAATTTAAAGATTCAATAGATGTAATTAATCGTTTAGTTCATACTACTGGTTTAAAAAACTTTGTTGATGTTGGATTAGCAACTAATACTTCAATTGGTATTGGATTAACAACCGTAAAATCTTTAACATTTACAGATTTAATAGGAGATTCTAGAGTTGATACAATTTATGGGTTTGCTCAAGCAAGAGATGCTGATACACAAATTATAGAAAATAGAAATTCCTCTAAATTCCTTGAGTTTAGATTTAAGAGTTTTGTTGATAGTGTTATTTGTAAGACAAACAGAGTTCTTGTAATTGATGATGTAAGTAAACAATTTACAAATAAAGAAAACGTAAATGATTCATTCATAGATTTGGATGAATCTGGAAAAGACTTTGCAAGATACTTAGTTCAAGTTAGAAGTACTGATAATACACAAAATGCTATTCATGAAATAATTGTATTACATGATCCTCAATTTGAATCAGCATTTACTCTAAGAAAGGGTTACTTATCATCTGCAAGTGAATTAAGTCCATACTCTGGCAATGAATATAATTGGGTAGAAGATGAGTTTGCAGAAATAACAGGTAATGTTGATCAATTTGATATTTTATCTTTAAGATTCACTCCTGAAGACGTATTCAATATTGATTATGATATCAAATTTATTAAAGATACATTTAACGGAAACGTAGTTGGATTAGCATCTACATCTATTGGTTTGATTAAAAACCAATCAACAAATGCTATTGTAGGAGTTGGTTCTACTAATACAATACTCGAATACAGTTCAAATGTATTTGATGCTATGCATGTTCATTTACATTTAAATGCAAATGATCTCCATACTCAAAATTATACAGAATTATACATTCATCATGATGGTACAGATACTTACGTATCAGATTACTATTTTGATTCTGAT
>CEWG01226642.1_pt1 | contig 19013 bp, 20 predicted proteins | sample 361411 | NCBI WGS metagenome assembly CEWG01 (sample SAMEA2622173, study PRJEB7988) | marine metagenome | biome: marine biome (ENVO:00000447); feature: surface water layer (ENVO:00002042); material: "saline water (ENVO:00002010), including plankton (ENVO:xxxxxxxx)" | depth 5 m | reverse complement strand
ATTCCACTTTTTGAGACTATTCCAGATCTCGAGGTTTGTCAGGAAATTATGGAAACGCTTTACAATAATAAAGAATATCGTAAACACCTTACATCCAGAGGAGATAAACAAACTGTTATGTTAGGGTTTTCAGATGGAACTAAAGATGGTGGTTACTTTATGGCAAATTGGAGTATTTATAAAGCCAAAGAGGATCTCACTAGCTTGTCAAAAAAATATGGTATCAATATAGCTTTTTTTGATGGAAGGGGAGGTCCACCTGCACGTGGAGGTGGGAATACGCATGAATTTTATGCATCCATGGGGAGGAAAATTCAGGCAGACGACATCCAGTTGACCATACAAGGACAGACTATAAGCTCTAATTTTGGAACTAATGATTCGTGTCAATATAACCTGGAACAGTTATTAAGTTCAGGTATTCATAATCAAGTATTTAACTCAGAGCGAAATATGCTTTCCGATGAAAACCGTGATACAATGAATAAGTTAGCTTCAATTAGTCATCAAGCTTATAAAGATTTCAAGGCGCATCCAATGTTTCTACCTTATTTAGAAGAAATGACTACCCTAAAATATTATGCAAAAGCTAATATTGGAAGCCGTCCTTCAAAAAGAGGAAGTTCGAAAAAGCTTGATTTTTCTGATTTAAGGGCGATTCCCTTCGTTGGGAGTTGGAGCCAATCAAAACAGAATGTGCCTGGATTTTTTGGAGTGGGGACTGCTCTAAAAAGTTATGATCAAGATGGAAAGTTTAATAAAGTTTTAAAGCTTTATCAGCAGTCATCTTTTTTTAGAACGCTTATAGCAAATAGTATGATGAGTCTTACTAAGTCTTTTTTTGGTTTGACGGCCTACATGCAAAATGATAAGATTTTTGGAGATTTTTGGAACCTAATTCACAATGAATATATCTTGACAAAAGAAATGATATTGAAGCTAACTGGGTTTGAGGATTTAATGGAGAATGAGCCTGCTGGAAAAGCTTCAATCAAGATTCGGGAAGAAATTGTTCAGCCATTACTAACTATTCAACAGTATGCATTGATTACATTACAAAATATAAATAGCGAGAAACAAATGAATAAAGAGATAAAAGCCTTATATGAGAAAATGGTGACTCGATCTTTGTTTGGTAACATTAATGCAAGTAGAAACTCAGCCTAAAAATTAGGTTTTATAAAATTCAAAGGCTCCTGTAAAATATTCTTCAGCAACTTCAACATCAATAACAGGTTCACCGATTTCTTTAAGTAAAACAAACTTTACTTTTCCGTGGCTATTTTTTTTGTCGTATTTCAAAAGAGATATGATATGACCAATATCTTCTACTGAGAAGCTAATTTTAGGAAAAATGCTTAAAAAAATAGTTTTGATTTCTTCTGCCACCTCCAATCTTAGACCAGTTAACTGTGAAGAAATATATGCTTCTGTAATCATTCCTATGGCAATTGCCTCACCGTGGAGTAATGATTTTTTAGTTTTTATTAGGAAATGGGTCTCGATTGCATGCCCCAATGTATGACCAAAATTTAAAATTTTTCTAAAATTATATTCAAAGGGATCTTGTTTCACCACATCATTTTTAATTGAAACTGAATTATGAATGTAATGAATGATATCATTTTCATCGAAAGATCTGTATTTGATTAGGTTTTTAAAATATTTGTAATCTTTGATGATACCATGTTTTAGCATTTCTGCGTATCCACTGCGATATTCATTGTCAGGTAAAGTTTTAAGGAAAAAGCTATCAACAACAACGAGTTTAGGATTCGTTATTATTCCAATTTGATTTTTTAAGCCGCCCAAATCGACACCTGTTTTGCCCCCAATGGATGCATCAACCATCGAAAGAAGTGTTGTTGGGATATTAATAAAATCAATTCCACGCTTAAAAGTTGCAGCTACAAATCCACCAAGGTCTGATACAACACCTCCACCTAAGTTTATTAATAAACTTTTTCGATCTGCACCCATATCGGATAGTTTTTGCCAAACCTCCCTACAGGTTTCTATATGCTTATGAGATTCACCTGCTTTTATAGTAAGAACGGTTTTATCAGCTAATGATTGAATTTTTTTAAAAAAATGTGGCAAACAATATTTTTTAGTATTATTATCTACTAAAAGAAAAACCTTAGAATACTTTTTCTGCAATTGATTTTTTAAATCTTGATACCCTCTTTGGGAAAAAGAGACCTTATAATCATCACAATTTATGGAAGTAAAATCCTTCTTCATATCTACAAAAATATAACTTTAGTTTGACTATTAATTTATTAGATATAGGTTGATTAATTTTACAGTTTTTTCACAGTTTTCAACTTCTAATGAGAGGGCTTGCTCATTCCAATATCCGTTTAGATTATAAATCTTACAACTGTCCTTAGTTGTGTCGCTTTTACTAAAGTCAACACTAGCCGTCCTTAGAAAGATATGAAACGAAATTGAGTCGAAAGTAGATTTTTTTTCTAATATTGAATTCCATTTTTTCTTATATAGGTCATTTATGACTCTATCGTTAGGGCTATAATTACATGAAGTTTTTTTCCCCTTAAAGATTATGGAAAGTAAAAAAAGACCAATGGTAAAGCCAAATAAATAATATCCTATTCTGAAAAATAACTTCATTTATGAGTAATTTTTAGGTTCCGAAAATCATTTTTTTCTAATGCGATATCAATGATAATAATATTTTCTGGAAGTAAGCTTTTAATTCGATCTCCCCACTCAATTAAACAAATATTTCCCGATTCTAAATATTCTTCAATACCAATATCAAGTGCTTCCTCTAAACGATTAAGCCGGTAAAAATCAAAATGATAAAGCGGACCCTTAATTTCACTTTCATAATGATTAATTATTGAAAAAGTTGGGCTTGAGACTTGATCTTTTACATTCCATTTATTGCACAACGCAGAAATTAATGTTGTTTTTCCAACACCCATTGGCCCATCAAAGCAAACAATTGAAGTTTGGATGTTTTTATCCAAGTAATTCGCAGCAGATGTAATTTTATCCAAATGGTATTTAAAAGACATTAATTAAATTTAATACTTCTATCTGGGACTCATTGTAACAAAAGGTATTATCATTTCTTCCATTGATATACCGCCATGTTGATAAGTATTTCTATAGTGATTCGCGAAATGATTAAAATTATTTTGATAAACGAAGTACCCCTGCTCTTTGGCAAAAATAAACTTACTATTAATTTGGGGAGACGGTAGTTTTAATTCTGTAGGGTCAATGATTTCCAATACTTCCTTTTTGTTGTAAGATATGCTTTGTCCAGTTTTATACCTCAGGTTAGAGCTGGCCTCCTTAGTTCCAATTACCTCGATAGCTTTGTCTACATTTATAGTTCCATGATCTGTAGTAATCACTAAATCAAATCTTAATTCGCTTGCTTTTTGAATTATCTCGAGTAGAGATGAGTTTTTAAACCAAGATAGTGTTAATGACCTAAACGCTTTATTATCTGATGCAAGTTCCTTAATTATTTCCATTTCAGTTTTAGCATGCGAAATCATATCTACAAAGTTGTAAACCACAACCAAGAGGTCATCTTTTTGGTAATTTTGAATTTTAGCAACTAAATCTCGTCCAGCTTTAATGTTAGTTATTTTTGAATAATTAAATTTTAAATCAAGCTTAATTCTTTTTAAATGAGAAAATAAAAAACTTTTTTCATTAAGATTTTTTCCACTCTTTTCGTCCTCGTTTACCCATAGATCAGGATAAATTTTCTGCATCTCTAAGGGCATCAATCCTGAAAAAATTGCATTTCGAGCGTAATGGGTTGCTGTAGGAAGGATACTGAAATAAGGAAATTCTTCTTTTATTTGGTAATAATTTTGAATAATTGGTGATATTATTTTCCACTGATCGTACCTCAAGTTGTCAATGATTAGAAGTAACGTCGATTGCTTATGGTTAGATTTTAATTGGGGGAATAATTTTTCTTTTAAAATATTATTGGACAACAATGGTCCATTGTTATTTTTAATCCAATTACCGTAATTTTCAGAAATATACTTTGCAAAAAGTCGATTAGCCTCTTTAATTTGATTCTGTAAAATCTCTAGCATTCCAGGGTCATCAAGACTTTCAAGCTCTATTTCCCAATAAACCATTTTTAAGTATAGATCAGTCCATTCTTTAGCAGTCGCTAACTGATTTAGCTCAAGGGATATTTTATTAAATTCTTGTTGATAATTGTTAATTGTTTTTTCCTGAATCAAATCTTTGTGCAGAAATAGTTTTTTTAAAGCAAGTAAAATCTGATTGGGGTTAACTGGCTTTATCAGATAGTCAGAAATTTTACCACCTAATGCTTCCTCCATAATTTGCTCCTCTTCATTTTTTGTAATCATAATTACAGGTACGTTAGGGTTAATCGATTTAATCTCATTTAATGTTTCTATTCCATTTATGCCCGGCATATTCTCGTCCAGAAGCACAACATCAAAAAAGCTAGATCTAATCAAGTTTAATGCATCCTGACCATTATTACATGGTACCACTTTATACCCCCTTTTCTCCAAAAATAAAGAATGAGATTTTAAAAGATCAATCTCATCATCTACCCACAGGATTTTTTCAGAGCTCATATACTATATCTTATATTTAAGATTAATAACTTTTATAGATTTACATTTATATCTTTAAAATTCTAATTTAAGGATTTATTGACATCTGTTAGCGATTATCTTTACTGGAAAATTAAAATTTTAAGGAATACACTTTAAAAAAGAATTAAAAGATTCAGTTTACTTATTTAATCCACTCATGTAAAGACATCTAACTTAATTTTTATATTTTTGCACAAATGAAATTTACAGCTCAACAAATAGCTGCTCAACTTGAAGGCACTGTAGACGGAGACCCAAATGCTGAAATTTTTCAGTTGTCTAAAATTGAGGATGCTCAAAAAGGTTCATTAACGTTTCTATCTAATCCCAAATACAAACCTTACATTTATAAGACACAAGCATCTATTACTATAGTAAATGAGGATTTCGTTGCAGAAAATGATTTATCTACGACACTCGTTAGAGTTTCAAATGCATATGACTCATTTTCTGTTCTTCTAGATTATTATAACAAGGTAAAAATCAGTAAGATTGGAATTTCTCAATCTGCTTTTATTGATGCCTCAGTAGTAATACCAAAAAATTGTTTTGTTGGTCACATGTCATTCATAGGGGAGGGTTGTGAAATTGCTGATAATGTAAAAATATTTGAACAATCTTATCTTGGTTCAAATGTAACCGTAGGTAAAGGATCAATAATTTTCCCTGGAGCAAAATTGTTGGATGATACGATCATAGGTGAAAATTGTATTATAAACTCTGGAGCTGTTATTGGTTCAGACGGATTTGGATTTTCACCCCAAGATAATGGATCTTACAAAAAAATTCCACAAACTGGTATTGTTGTTCTTGGTAACCATGTAGATGTAGGTGCCAACTCTACAATTGACCGCGCTACACTTGGGGTTACTTCAATTTCAGATGGTGTGAAGTTAGATAATCAAATTCAAATTGCTCATAATGTTGAAATTGGAGAAAATACTGTTATTGCAGCTCAAACAGGAATTGCAGGTTCTTCAAAAATCGGAAAAAATTGTGTCATTGGTGGTCAAGTTGGGGTTGCTGGTCATATAACTATTGGAGACAATGTAAAAATACAAGGACAATCGGGAGTAATTAGTAATATCAAGGATAACATGAAAATCCAAGGGACACCTGCATTTTCATATAATGATTATAACAAATCATATGTTTATTTTAAAAACTTACCAAACTTGGGTAAAGAAATAAATAGTATTATTAAAAAATTAAACTTATGATAAATAAATCCTTCCAGAAAACTTTAGCTAATGAAGTAAATTTAAAAGGAGTTGGCTTACACACTGGCAAGGAAGTAAATCTAACTTTTAAACCTGCTCCAGTAGATACGGGTTTTATATTTATTAGAACCGATTTGAAACCGCCCAAGGAAATTCCTGCAGACATACAACATGTGAATAATACTGATCGCGGTACTAACCTTGTCAAAGACGGAGTGAGTATCCAGACTTCAGAACATGTTTTAGCGGCTTTGGTAGGTATGAGTGTAGATAATTGCTTCATTGCTCTTGATGCACCAGAATCACCAATAATGGACGGATCGTCAAAATTTTTTGTTGAGGCAATCGAATCTGCAGGAGTTATTGAACAGGACGTGATCAGGGATGAATACATTGTAACTGAGCCCATATCATACAAAGATGAAAAAACTGGAAGTGAAATTACTTTAATTCCATCAGATGAATTTCAAGTAACTACAATGGTTGATTTTGATACTAAAATATTGGGTACTCAAAATGCATCACTTGATAAAATAACTGATTTCAAAAATTCCATTGCCCCTTCAAGGACATTCAGTTTTTTGCATGAGCTGGAAACTTTACTAAAAAATGGACTAATAAAGGGAGGAGATCTAAATAACGCGATTGTATATGTTGATAAACCATTATCTGAAAGTACAATGAAGCGACTAAAAGTTGCATTTGGAAAAGAAAATATTTCCGTTAAACCTAATGGAATTTTAGACAATTTAAGTTTACATTTTTCAAATGAAGCAGCTCGACACAAGCTTTTGGATGTCATAGGAGATTTAGCTTTGGTAGGTGTTCCTATTCGAGGTAAAGTTTTTGCACACAAACCAGGTCATAAAGTAAATGCTTCTTTTTCAAGAAAACTTTCTCAAATAATTAAAAATGAACGACGACAAAAGGCTCCAAAAATTGATATTAACGCAGAGCCCTTAATGGACGTAAATGATATTATCAAAATGTTACCTCATCGCCCTCCATTTCTATTAGTTGATAAAATTTTTGAATTGTCCGATAAGCATGTTATTGGTTTAAAAAATGTAACTATGAACGAGCCTTTTTTTGCGGGACACTTTCCTGGGGCACCAGTCATGCCAGGTGTCCTTCAGATTGAAGCAATGGCTCAGGCTGGAGGTGTCTTGCTCTTAAACACTGTTTCGGATCCTGAAAATTACTTAACTTTTTTCATGAAAATGGATAACGTAAAATTTAAAAGGCCAGTTAAACCTGGTGATACTCTAATATTCAATTTAGAACTAATTTCTCCTATTAGGAGGGGTATATGTCACATGAAAGGAGAGATTTTTGCTAATGGTAATTTGATGACAGAGGGCGAGCTTATGGCTCAAATTATCAAACGTTAATAATAAATATGAATCAACCTCTAGCGTACATTCACCCAGAAGCCAAAGTAGCAAAAAACGTTGTTATAGAGCCTTTTACAACAATTGATAATAATGTAGAAATTGGCGAGGGCACTTGGATAGGTTCTAATGTAACAATTATGGAAGGAGCAAGAATCGGAAAGAATTGCAGTATTTTTCCTGGTTCAGTTATAGCTGCGATACCTCAAGATCTAAAGTTCAATGGAGAAGATACCATTGCTCAGATTGGAAACAATACTACCATTAGAGAATGCGTAACTATCAATCGAGGAACATCTGACAGGCAATTGACTAAAATTGGAGATAACTGCCTTATCATGGCGTATTGCCATATAGCCCATGATTGTTTTGTTGGGAATAATTGCATTTTTTCAAATAACAGTACACTAGCAGGGCATATTACTATAGGTGATTTTGTAATACTAGCAGGGTTGGTTGCTGTTCACCAGTTTTCAGCTATTGGTGATCACGCTTTTGTAGCGGGGGGTTCATTAGTTAGAAAAGATGTTCCTCCATATGTAAAAGCCGCGAGGGAACCTTTGTCATACGTTGGAATCAATTCTGTAGGTTTAAGAAGAAGAGGTTTTAGCTCTGAAAAAATAACCGAGATTCAAAATATATATAGAATATTATATCAAAAAAAATTCAACAACTCCCAAGCTGCAGACATAATTGAAGCTGAGATGATAGCTTCACCTGAAAGGGATGAAATACTTCAATTTATCAGAAACTCACAAAGAGGTGTTATGAAAGGATATTTTCAAAAAAACTAAATCTATATACAGGGTGGCTTCAACTTCAGACATTAGGAAAGGATTATGCATTAAATACAATAATGATATTTTTAAAATTGTTGATTTTCTTCATGTAAAACCTGGAAAGGGTCCAGCTTTTGTTAGAACTAAATTGAAAAGTGTTACTAATGGAAGAGTTATTGAAAATACTTTTTCAGCTGGACATAAAATTGATGACATAAGGGTTGAGACTAGCAAATTTCAGTACCTCTACGGTGAAGGTGATGATTTTAATTTCATGAATGTTAACGATTTTCATCAAATAATTGTAAACAAAAACTCCATTGATAGCCCTGGCTTACTAAAAGAAGGAGAAATTGTGAATATTTCAATCAATACTGAAGACGGTTCACCGCTTTCAGTTGATATGCCTGCAAGTGTCATTCTAGAAATTACACACACTGAACCTGGAGTCAAGGGAAATACTGCCACAAATGCAACTAAACCAGCAATATTAGAAACAGGCGCAAAAATCAATGTGCCATTATTTATTAATGAAGGAGATAAAATAAAAGTTGATACCGAAAAAGCATCTTATATAGAACGAATAAAAGAATAACTTGATTTTAAAGGATTACCAGATTTAATTAGGTAATTTTACAGTTTATGAAGTTTTTAAAATAATGAGTGTATTAGTAAATAAGAATTCAAAGGTCATTGTTCAGGGTTTTACTGGTGGTGAAGGAACATTCCATGCTACCCAAATGATTGAGTATGGCACCCAAATTGTTGGAGGAGTTACTCCTGGAAAAGGAGGACAAATTCATTTAAAAAAGCCAGTATTTAATTCTGTTGCTCAGGCAAGAGAAAAGACTCAAGCTGATACTTCAATTATATTTGTTCCTCCTGCATTTGCAGCAGATGCCATAATGGAGGCTGCGGAAGCAGGAATTAAGGTCATTATTGCGATTACAGAGGGAATACCGATTTCGGATATGATTAAGGTTGCCCATTATATAAAAGATAAAGACTGTACTTTGGTAGGGCCTAATTGTCCTGGAGTAATAACTCCAGGGGAGACTAAAGTAGGAATTATGCCTGGATTTGTTTTCAAAAAAGGGAAAGTTGGTATTGTCTCTAAATCTGGAACTCTTACATACGAGGCTGCAGATCAAGTTGTTAGGGAAGGATTGGGGATTACCACTGCAATTGGAATTGGAGGTGATCCAATAATAGGTACTACTACCATGGATGCGGTTAAGCTTTTCATGAATGATAAGGAGACAGAGGCGATTGTTATAATTGGAGAAATTGGAGGTCAATTAGAAGCAGATGCTGCTAAATGGATTAAAGCTTCCGGTAATATAAAACCTGTAGTTGGTTTTATAGCTGGAGAAACTGCTCCTAAGGGAAGGACTATGGGTCACGCAGGTGCTATCGTTGGTGGAAAAGATGATACAGCAGAAGCAAAGAAGAGTATTATGCGATCTTGTGGTATTCATGTAGTCGATTCCCCAGCAGCAATAGGGAAAAAAGTTGCTGAAGTATTATCTTAAAAGTTGTAAATGAATAAACTATTAGAAAATAAAACATCAATTATAACTGGCGCTAGTAGGGGCATAGGAAAAGGAATTGCATTATCATTTGCTCAACATGGTAGTAATATTGCTTTTACTTATAACAACTCTGTGGATGCTGCCAAAGAATTGGAAAGTGAATTGATTACGCTTGGCGTTAAAGCTAAAGGCTACATGAGCAATGCAGCTGATTTCAACCAAGCTCAAGAATTAGTTGATCATATACTAAAGGATTTTGAAACCGTTGATGTATTAGTAAATAATGCTGGAATTACAAAAGATAATCTATTAATGCGAATTGTTGAAGAAGATTTTGACAAAGTCATTGAAGTAAATTTAAAATCCGTTTTTAATATGACTAAAGCAATTCAAAGAATATTTCTGAAAAAGCGATTTGGATCATTAATCCATATGAGCTCTGTTGTAGGTTTAAAGGGAAATTCAGGTCAGTCTAATTATGCTGCCTCTAAAGCTGGAATAATTGGTTTCTCAAAGTCAATTGCCCTGGAATTAGGATCTAGGAACATAAGAAGTAATGTAGTTGCTCCGGGTTTCATTGAAACCGAAATGACTAATTTATTAGCAGAGGATATACTCAAAAAATGGAAAGAAGGAATACCCTTAAAAAGGGGTGGAAATGTAGAGGACGTCGCCAATGCATGCTTATTTTTGGCTTCTGATCTATCAAAATATATAACTGGTCAAGTCCTTCAAGTAGATGGAGGAATGTTAACTTAAATTTCAAATATTATGCAAAAAATACCTAAAATTGGTTTACCTATTATTTTATTATCATTTGTTTTGATAATTTTTATTTCAAAATCTTCCATAAATATTGGTTATGGTGAAGCAGGAGTTTTATTTAAAACTTTTGGTGGTGGAGTTGTGACAGATAAGGCTCCCTTATCAGAGGGTTTTCATATTATTGCGCCTTGGAATAAAGTATATATTTATAACGTCAAGCAACAAGAGTTTTTTGAGGGCAACATGCAAGTTCTTTCATCAAATGGATTAGAAATTTCTTTAGACGTTTCTGTATTATACCAACCAGTTTACAATGAATTAGGGTTGTTACACAAAACTAAAGGTGAAAACTATGTAAATATTGTTTTGATCCCTCAGATAAGAGCTGTTGCAAGAAGTGTTGTTGGGCGTTATACTCCAGAGCAATTATATTCCACTAAAAGAGATGCTATTCAAAATGAAATTTTTGAAGAGACTAAGAAAAATGTTGAATCCCAACACATACAGCTAAATGCTGTTTTGGTAAGGGACGTTTCATTACCTCTTGCCATAAAAGAAGGAATCGAAAGAAAGCTTATACAAGAGCAAGAAGCATTAGAATATGAATTTCGTCTGGAAAAAGCTAAACAAGAGGCTGAGAAACAGAGAGTTGAAGCAGAAGGGAAGGCTGCAGCTAACCGGATTTTAAGTGCCTCGATCACCAATATGATTCTTAAGGAAAAGGGAATTGAAGCTACGCGTGAGTTAGCAAACTCTCCGAATGCAAAGGTGATTGTTGTAGGGAGTGGGAAGGATGGTTTACCAATTATACTCGGTGGACAATAATTCAATTATTAATTTAAATTGAAAAAATTATTATATTTGCATTGTGATAATTTTAAACATACATACACATCTTCTTACAATCGCTCAAATGAGGTGAGAGTAAGTGTATTATTCATACTTAAAACCCGTTTGAAAAAATTCAAACGGGTTTTTTTTTAAACTATTTTAACCATGATTAAAATCGCAATTCAAAAATCCGGACGTCTTAATGAGGAATCTCTTGAGATCCTTAAACAATGTGGAATATTAATTGATAATGGTAAAGACCAGCTTAAAGCTGCTGCGAGGAACTTCCCTATAGAGGTGCTATATCTACGTAATGGTGATATACCACAATATTTAAGAGATGGAGTCGTAGATTTAGCAATTATTGGAGAGAACTTAATACTTGAAAAAGGACAAGATATTGCTGTTGTTGAAAAATTAGGATTTTCTAAATGTCGTGTATGCATCGCAGTTCCTAAAGATGTAAATTATATTGGAATCAATGATTTACAAGGTAAAAAAATAGCCACTTCATATCCAAATACGGTTAAGGAATATCTGAGGAAGAATAATATATCGGCAGAGCTTCACATTATCAATGGTTCTGTAGAGATTGCGCCTAATATTGGTCTCGCAGATGCTATTTGTGATATAGTTTCTAGTGGAAGTACTTTATTTAAAAATAATCTAAAAGAAGTTGAAACGATAATGAAGTCTGAATCAGTACTAGCTCAGGCTCCCGCGTTATCAACTGATAAGCTTGAGCTTATGGAGAAACTTCGCTTTCGATTGCGATCTGTATTAAGAGCTAAAAAATCAAAATACATTCTTTTGAATGCTCCAAACGATAAAATCAATGAAATAAGTAAAATTTTACCTGTTCTAAAAAGTCCCACTATCTTACCGCTTGCGAAGAAGGGTTGGTCCTCATTACACTCAGTTATAGATGAGGTTTCATTTTGGGAAGTAATTGATGAACTTAAAACTGCTGGAGCCGAAGATATCTTGGTTTGCCCAATTGAAAAAATGGTATTGTAATGAAAAAATATATTAATCCCGATAGAAGTCTTTGGGAATCTCTAGTTAAAAGATCCTCTGCTTCTTATGCATCTCTAGAGCCACTAGCTAAAGTAATTTTTGATAAAGTTGAGAAAGATGGTGATGGGGCAATTAAGAACTATACACTAGAGTTTGACAATGTAGAGCTCGAGTCAAGCATTGTTACTGCTGGTGAGATATCAAGTGCAGTTCGAAGAGTTCCAGAAGAGTTAAAATCAGCAATTCAGAAAGCAAAAAAAAATATTGAAATATTTCACAGTGCACAAGTTACCTCAGCTGTTAGAGTGGAAACCCAGCCAGGAGTTAATTGTTGGCAAAAGAAATTGCCAATTGAAAAAGTGGGCTTGTATATTCCTGGCGGCTCTGCCCCGTTATTTTCTACAGTTTTAATGTTAGCAATCCCAGCAAAAATAGCAGGTTGTAAAAAAATCGTAGTATGCTCGCCACCAGATAGTAAAGGCTTTTTATCTGATGTAATACTTTATACCTCTAACTTGTGCGGTGTTGACCAAATTTTAAAGGTTGGAGGGGTGCAAGCTATAGCGGGAATGACTTTGGGAACAGACACAATACCTAAAGTAGACAAAATATTTGGACCAGGAAATCAGTTTGTTACAGTTGCCAAACAATTGGCTACTCAATATCAGGTTGCTATCGATATGCCAGCTGGACCAAGCGAGCTCATGGTTGTTTCAGATCAAACTGGAAATCCAGATTTTATTGCCTCTGATTTGCTTTCTCAGGCTGAACACGGCCCTGATAGCCAGGTAATTTTAGTCACAAATGATATTAAAATTGCTGATACTACATTTGAAAAAGTAGCTGAACAATTGGAAAAACTAGATAGAAAGACTATTGCTAAAAAAGCATTAGATAACTCTAAAGTTATTTTTTTCGATAACTCCCAAGATGTAATTGATTTTATAAACCTGTATGGCGCGGAACACTTGATTGTTTGTATGGATAATGAGACTGATTTTGTCAATCAAATTAAAAATGCAGGATCGGTTTTTATAGGTAATTATACACCTGAAAGTGCTGGAGACTATGCCTCTGGTACTAATCACACCTTACCCACTAATGGTTATACTAAACAATACAGTGGCGTTAATCTTGATAGTTTTCTAAAGGCCATTACTTATCAGAAAATTACTGCTAACGGATTGATTAATTTAGGTCCTGTAATTGAGACAATGGCATCAGCTGAGGGGCTCCAGGCACACAAAAATGCCGTGTCAATCCGTTTAAAAACATTAAAATCATGAAACCTGAAATTATTGAAAAACTTGTTCGTAATTCGGTAAAGGAAATTACTCCTTACCGTTCTGCAAGAGACGAATTTGAGGACTTTGAAGCCCAAATGATTTTTTTGGATGCAAATGAAAACCCTTTTAATAGTGGAGCAAATCGCTATCCAGACCCTTTACAAAGAAAACTTAAGCGTGCATTAGCGAATGTTAAGCAAGTTAAATCAGAGCAGATTTTATTAGGTAATGGTAGCGATGAGGTATTAGATTTAATTTTTCGAACTTTTTGCGAGCCTGGTGAGGAGGAGGCGCTAATACTACCCCCAACATATGGTATGTATAGAGTATTAGCCAAACTTAACAACATAAACGTTAAAGAGGTACCTCTTGATGAAAACTTTGAAATCGATATAGATTTAGTTTTTAAAGCCATTAATTCAAAAATTAAGATAATTTTTATTTGTTCTCCTAATAATCCATCTGGAAATATTATACCTATAGATAAGATAAAGCAATTATTAGATGGATTTAATGGAGTAGTAGTAGTTGATGAGGCTTATATAGATTTCTCAGAAGAAAAAAGTGCATTGAGTATCCTAAATCAATACCCACAATTATTGGTATGTCAAACCTTTTCAAAGGCATATGGATTGGCTGGTATTAGATTAGGAATGTGTTTTGCTAATCCATCAATAATTAATTATTTCAACAAAATCAAACCGCCATATAATGTAAATTCCTTGACTCAGCGTAAGGCACTTGAAAAATTAGAGGATTCTGGAGAGATTAATTATCAAGTAAATAAGCTTATTGCGGAACGTAAAAAACTTAATCAGGAATTAAAGCAATTTGATTTTATCACTAAAATATATCCAAGTGATGCTAACTTCCTTTTAGTAGTAGTAGATGATGCTATTAAGCGTTATAACCAGTTTTTAAAAGCAGGTATAGTGCTTAGGGACCGATCAAGTTTAAAAGGATGTGAAAACACTCTTAGAATTACAATTGGTACACCTGAGGAAAACGTTAACTTTATTAAAGTTTGTAAAAGTATTGATTTATGAAAAAAGTACTATTTATCGATCGAGACGGTACTCTTACCGTAGAGCCTAACGATTTTCAATTGGACACTTTTAATAAGTTGGTCTTTTACCCAGGCGTATTTCAATATTTAGGCAATATTTCTCGTGATTTGGATTATGAGCTGATTATGGTTACTAATCAGGACGGTTTAGGGACGGAAAACTTTCCAGAATCCGATTTTTGGCCCACACAAAAATTTCTAATAAAAACCTTTAAAAATGAAGGGATAATATTTAAAGAAGTTTTAATTGACAGGACTTTTCCTGAAGATAATGCTCCAACAAGAAAGCCTGGTACTGCATTGCTTGAATCCTACATCAACAACACTAACTATGATCTTAAAAACTCTTTTGTCATTGGGGACCGTCTTACAGATATGCAATTAGCAAAAAACTTAGGCTGTAAAGGGGTTTTTATCGATAATAATCCTGCCTTGGGAGCAGAAGAAGTTTCTGATAAGGATTTAGATAGTACAATAGTGCTAAAAACCAAATCATGGGAGTTCATTTATCGCCATTTACTAATGAGGGATCGTGCTGTTTCATTTGAAAGAAAGACAAGTGAGACTGTGGTCTATATTGAAATAAATCTAGATGGAAGAGGGGAGAGTAAAGTAGAAACAGGGCTAGCTTTTTTTGATCATATGCTAGATCAATTTTCAAAGCATGGTGGAATTGATTTGTCTCTAAAAACTGTTGGAGATTTAGATGTAGACGAACACCACACAATTGAGGATACGGCTATTGCCTTAGGAGAAGCCATCTCAGTTGCTCTTGGAGACAAAAAAGGAATAGAACGTTATGGTTTTACTTTACCTATGGATGATTCATTAGCTGAGGTATCTATTGACTTTGGTGGTCGTAGCTGGCTAGTATGGGAAGCGGATTTCAGGCGTGAAATGATAGGAAAAATGCCAACTGAGATGTTTTATCATTTCTTTAAATCCTTTACCGACTCAGCCAAAGCTAATTTAAACATAAGGGCCAAAGGAGATAATGAACATCACAAAATAGAGGCCATATTTAAAGCCTTTGCTAAATCAATCAAAATGGCAATAAAAAAAGATGTAGAAAAAATGATTTTGCCTTCAACTAAGGGGACATTATAAAATGAATACTGTAATAATTGATTATGATGCCGGGAATGTGAAAAGCCTTCAGTTTGCTCTTGAGCGATTAGGAGTTAGAGCTGTTTTAACAAATGATAGGGAGCTTATTGCTAGTGCTAATCGTGTAATTTTTCCTGGTCAAGGTGAAGCTGTAAGCGCAATGAAAAAGCTAATTAAAAATGGTTTAGACCAGTTAATTCCTTCGCTAAAACAACCAGTTCTTGGCATATGCCTAGGTATGCAGTTGTTGTGTGACAAGACAGAGGAGGGAGAAACCAATGGTTTGGGTATAGTCCCAACTAAAGTATTAAGGTTTCCGAATACAGTAAAAGTACCTCAAATGGGTTGGAACCTTGTCACACATTCAAACACAGGCTTATTTAGGGGTATTCAACAAGGGTGCCACATGTATTTGGTGCACAGTTATTTTGTTCCAATAGAGGAGGAAACTTCAGCAAAAAGTTATTATGCTGGGGAGTATAGTGTAGGGATAAAAAAAAACAACTTTTATGGTGTACAATTTCACCCTGAAAAAAGTAGTAAAGCTGGAAGTCAATTATTAGAAAATTTTTTAAAGATTTAAAATGCGAATTATACCTGCCATAGATATTATTGAGGGAAAGTGCGTACGCTTGTCTCAAGGGGATTATTCTACCCAAAAGATATACAATGAAGACCCTTTAGAGGTGGCCATGCTCTTTATGGATTATGGAATAAAATACCTACACTTGGTTGATTTGGATGGGGCGAAAGCTAAAAGTATTGTCAATTATAGTGTATTGGAACGTTTGGCATCTAAAACCGATTTAAAAATTGATTTTGGTGGTGGCATTAAATCAGACAAAGATTTGAGCATAGCCTTTGAATGTGGCGCAACTCAAATAACTGGAGGGAGTATTGCTGTAAAAAACCCAGATTTATTCAAACGATGGATTAGGGAATATGGTGAGGATAAGATAATCTTAGGTGCGGATGTAAAAGTGAATAAGATTGCTGTGGGGGGTTGGTTAGAGACCTCAGAGCATGAAATAGATCCTTTTATTAAGTCCTATCTAAAAGAAGGTATTAAATATGTTATATGTACTGATATCAGCAAAGATGGCATGTTAAAGGGGCCTGCATTTAACTTGTATGAAAAATTAATTGTAAGTAATCCTGAGATAGGTTTAATTGCTTCAGGGGGTATATCATCTGAATCAGAACTTCCTAAATTGGCAAAAATCGGATGTGAAGCTGCTATAATAGGTAAGGCTATTTATGAGAAGAAGATAAGTCTGAGAGCCTTATCTGAATTTAATACATCAAATTCTTAAAATATGCTGACTAAAAGAATCATTCCATGTTTGGATATTAAGGATGGAAGAACAGTGAAAGGTGTGAATTTTGTTAATTTGAGAGATGCAGGAGATCCTGTAGAACTTGCAAAACGCTATACAATTGAAGGAGCTGACGAATTAGTTTTTTTAGACATCTCAGCAACAGAGCAAAAGCGTAAAACCTTATCAAACCTAGTTTTACGTGTTGCAAGCGCATTAAACATTCCATTTACTGTTGGAGGTGGTGTAAGCAGTGTATCAGATGCAAAAATATTACTCCGCAACGGTGCAGACAAAATAGCGGTTAATTCAGCAGCAGTAAGAACTCCTGATTTGATTAATCAGCTTTCCGAATCATATGGAAATCAGTGTGTTGTAGTTGCAATTGATGCAAAAAAAATAAATGGTCGCTGGATGGTTCATCTGGTTGGCGGTAAAGTTCCAACAGATATTGAACTTAAAGACTGGGTAAAAGAAGTTGAATCCAGAGGCGCTGGTGAAATCCTTTTTACCTCAATGGATCATGATGGTACTAAAAATGGATTTGCTAACCAAACATTGGCTGAGCTCTCAGTCATGGTTAATATTCCAATTATAGCCTCTGGTGGAGCAGGAGCTACAAATCATTTTGTAGATGTTTTTAAAATAGGAAAGGCAGATGCCGCATTAGCTGCAAGTGTATTTCACTATGGAGAAATTAAAATCCCGAATCTAAAAAAAGTTTTAAAAAAGGAAAATATTGAGATTAGAATAACCAATGAAAAAAGCTGATTTTAACAAAAACCCCGATGGGCTTTTGCCCGCAATTATTCAAGATTCAAAAACTCAAAAAATATTAATGTTGGGTTATATGAATGCCGAATCTCTTGAGATTACACAAAACTCTGGAAAGGTTACTTTTTACAGTAGAAGTAAGAAAAGGATATGGACTAAAGGAGAGGAGAGCGGTAATTTTCTTTACTTAGTTGACATAGCAGTTGATTGCGATTTAGACACTTTTTTAATTAAAGTCAATCCTAAAGGACCAACCTGCCACAAAGGAACAGACACTTGCTGGGATGAAGAAAATACATTAAATCTTGGCTTTATTAGTGAGCTTCAGAAAACTATCAAAGAACGTGAGTTGAATCCTAAAGAAAAAAGCTATGTAAGTAATTTGTTTCAAAAAGGGATTAAAAAGATTGCTCAAAAAGTAGGAGAGGAGGCTGTTGAGACTATTATTGAAGCAATGAATAAAGAGGAAAAACTTTTTGAAGAGGAAGCGGCAGATTTATTTTTTCATTATCTAATCTTATTGAAAGCGAAAAATAAAAGTTTAGAGGATATTGTTCAAGTTTTAGAAAAAAGGAAAAAATAATATTTAAATCTTTAGATTGGCAGTGTCTGTAAATATTATCAAACAAGGAGTTTTTTCTTTTTTAACTGAATTAACTGAAAACAATAACAGAGATTGGTTTGAGAAAAATAAAATTCGTTTTAAAAATCATGAATTTGAGATGAAAGGATTTCTTTCTGAAGTAAATAGGAGACTTAATCAACATGACAATATTGAAAAGTCTAAAATATTTAGAATATACAGAGATGTAAGATTTTCAAGGAATAAAACACCATATAAAACTCATTTTGGGATGACATTACACCGTCAGAAACCTAATCTTAGAGGAGGTTATTATATTCATATAGAACCTAATAATAGCTTTCTTGGAGTAGGTTTTTGGGGTCCTAACCCTCCAGATTTATTTCGTATTCGGAAGGAATTAGAATTTAATTCTATTGAATTAAGAAAGATAATAAACGAAAAGAATTTTAAAGAAAAATGGGGTCTATTAGTAGGTGAGGAGGTAAAAACTTCTCCAAAAGGGTTCACTTTTGATCACCCAAATATTGATTTAATAAGAAAGAAGCAATACATTTTTATTAAAAAGATAACTAACGAAGAGGTAGTATCAACTCAATTTCATTCGATAATTGAAAAGCATTTCAGAGCAATTAGGCCATTTTTTGACTTCATGAGCAATGTTCTTACAACAGATTTAAATGGAGAAAGCATAATTTGACTATATATA
>CEWG01039288.1_pt1 | contig 19023 bp, 25 predicted proteins | sample 361411 | NCBI WGS metagenome assembly CEWG01 (sample SAMEA2622173, study PRJEB7988) | marine metagenome | biome: marine biome (ENVO:00000447); feature: surface water layer (ENVO:00002042); material: "saline water (ENVO:00002010), including plankton (ENVO:xxxxxxxx)" | depth 5 m | reverse complement strand
TGCCTGGAAGACACGGGCTTTGCCATTAAAGGGTGGACCAAGGTGAGGTTCGAAAACGCAGACATCCTCCTCCACGAGACCACAGCATTGGCCATGGGAAACTACTTTTTCACGCCCCTGGAAGGCAATGAGGTCAAGGTGGAATACACGTTTGGTTACGTGCTGGACGAAACCGGCGCACTGCGCATTAATCTGCACCACTCATCAATGCCCGCACCTTCCGAAGAATAAGTCTCTAACAGGTTTACAGCAAAGGGATTCGGCGCCGAGGGATGGCGAACGTTAACACAAACGCAAGCAGACCAAAAATGCAGGCCGACCAATAGTGCCCCACGGTAAAGAACACCACGACGGATGAAGTTCTAAGCAACACAATTGAACCCGATTTCAGTGCCCAAAGTGAAAATCCAGCGGCGATAAGGGCAAGTCCCATGAACGCAAAGCCAACCAAGATGTACACGGCCGCCGCGCTGGAGTCCATCAAGGGATGATCTTGTTGAGAAGGCGTCCTGTCCACCGTGCGAATTTCACAATCCTCGGAGGCTCCCTTGCAGGGCTGTTCGGCAAAGGTCTCCTCCGAGGGGAATTCAAAATCGATCGAGGTAAAACCAATCGGTTCGATCAACGCTGGTGGAGACAGAAGAACACGGTTGGAATAGACATCGCGGTGGCCATCGCGATAAACGAGAATGTCCACAAGAATCAAACCGGGGTCCAATTGTTCGAAAGAAAAATACCCGGATTCATCGGTTATGTTTTCTTCCGACACCCACATGCCCATGGTTTCATCCAACCAGGACAGGAAGACCGTTGCGTTCTCCATTGGCCGACCGGTCTCGTCCGACACCGTTCCCGTAAAGGTGGCTGTATCGTCTGGAGCCGTGAGTCCCAGCCGGTAGACAAATTCATCCGGTCGCACGAGGCCATCGTCGGGCGAGGCGTAATCCAGTCCATTGAGGAAGCCCATCATGCAGGTGAACAGGAGGAAAACGGCCGTTGCCTTTCCAATGGGATGCAGCGTAGGGTCTTCGATGGTAAGGACGGCCTCGGATGAGGCAAACAACACGGGCGACTCATCCGACATTTCGTCAAGATAGGTCGCATCGTCCTCAGCGTCCCCCGACATGCTTCTTGGGAAGTGGGCGCCCTACTTGATGTCAATGCGTGCGCCCCACCGAGCCGCAAGTTGGGAACGACACGTTTTGCTCATCCAAACACTCACGGTGATTGACCCGTCTGTTTCTCGTGTATCCTCCTCGACCATGCCTTGTTCATAGATGGCCGATACAATGCGTTCACTCGCATCGGGAAGGGCACGAGTTGGAGGGTGAATGTGAATGAGAAACGGTGACCCGAACAACCTTTTTCGAATGAAATGTTGGAGTTCGCTAACGCCTTCTCCGGTTATGGATGAAAGGGCGACTGGTGGCGGGAAACCTTGCTGAATGACAAGCTCAGAAACCACGGCGAGTTGGTCTAGAGAGACCTTGTCCATTTTCGTCAGGACAACGTAGGGGGAGCGCCCTTCATCAAGCGGTTCCGGTTCGTGTTCTTGGCGCTCCAACACTTCGCGCCGGGTGGTCTCCAACTTACGGGCGACCTCGGGTACTGGGTCGGAGGTGTCAACCAAAATGAGGGTTAAATCGGCATCTAGTGCTTCAGCAATAGTTGCTTTAAACGCTGTTAGTGTGGCATTTGGTATGTTATCAATAAAACCAATGGTGTCAGCCAACAGAATGCGGGGGCTTTTCTCCATCCTGCCCACCGTGGTCTCGAGCGTGGAAAACAGCTGGTCTTCAACCAACACTGGCTTTCCCGATAAATGTTGGAAAAGAGATGACTTACCGGCGTTGGTGTATCCAACAAATCCAACGGTCATCGCTCCACTGCGAACGCGTTGTCGTCGGTGTTCGCGTTGTGCATTGACGTGCCGCTTTTGTCGGCGACGAAGGTTTGTCAACTCTCGATTGAGATTCGCAATGACGTTTTGGAGGGCGGTCACTCCACCTCCACCATAACCTGCCCGCTCACCGGTTGTTTGTTGTTGAGCAAGTTCCCTCAGGATGGTACGGTCTGATTGAAGCTGAGCGATTCGAACCTGCGTTCTCGCTTCAACCGAGGAAGCGTGAGCCGTGAACAGGGCGAGGAGAAGGCGGACGCGGTCCCAAACCTCGACGCCCAGGGCTTGGCCAACACCAACGAGTTGACGAGGCGTGGCATTTGTGTGAATAATGGCCAAGTCAACCCCTTCCCACGGATGGCCAGACAACGTGCTTCTCCGCTCATCTGCAATGTCCTCAAGACGCCCCTTTCCGAAATACGTTCTTGGATCTACGTGCCCGCCTTGCAACACGGTTTCAACGATGGTGATTCCCATGGTCTCGGCCAATGCCCTCAATTCTGTGGTGTCGTCTGCCCCACGAACAAGCAGGAGTGCTTTCCGCCCTTGATGGCTGGTTCTTGCCTCCCCCAAAACCACACCGCCGCTTCCAGCGACGACAAACGGGTCGTCAGGGGGTTGAGCCATGCTCACCGGGATGGTTAGTCTCATATCAGCCCACCTCAAGGCACCATCATGACCGAACAGCACGAGATGGAGGTGCAGTGGTCTGGCGATTCAGCCCTCGGTGCGGCGCTGATTGCAGGGGCCAAAGAGCACGGACACGAACCGTCATCACAGGCGACCGAGGCGGGAGTGGAGTTCGTGATTACGGTCGTGGACGAGGACCTGCAATCGCTTCGCGACCGAGTGGATGACCTTCTGGTCATCCTCAGCGCCCTCGAAGAGGCACATCAAGGGTGAAGCCATGTCCAAAACCACCGTTTTGATCGATGCACATTGCGTGATGTGTAACGGTATGGCTCGTTTTCTTCGTAAGCGAGTGAAACCATCGGTGGATTTTGACGTTCATGGCATTGAGTCTGAAGAAGGGCAAGCGATCATCGCTTCGTTCCCAGAACGTCTGCAAGCCATGGACACGGTTTATGTCGTTCGAAATGGAGAGCCACATGTTCGTTCAGCGGGAGCCATTCGCTTGCTGTTGTGCATGCGTTGGTACTACGCCATGTGGTTCCCATTGGCATGGATGGTCCCACTCCCACTTCGCGACGGCGCATACTGGGTTGTTTCAAAGATAAGGCACCGCTTTGGCCGTGTTAGCGCTTAGAGGTCAAGATCCAAAACGACTGGAGCATGGTCGGAGACATCAATGCCGCCTTGCCGAACGATGCTGCAGTCAACCATGGCTTCGGCGGCAGCGGAGTTGAGCAGAAAGTAATCGATGCGCCACCCACGGTCCTTCGCACGTGCTTGACCACGGTTTGACCACCACGAGTAGACTTTGGCGCCATGACCGACCTTCTGGCGGAAGGCATCCACCCATCCATCAGATAGGAGATCCGAGAACCAGGAGCGTTCGTGAGGAAGAAACCCCGAACTTTTGGCGTTTCCTTTTGGATTCCAGATATCGTCTTCTGTGTGGGCAATGTTAAGGTCGCCACAAACCACAACAGGACGAGCGTCGCTCAAATAGGGGTGAATGAATTCCCGCCACTCTTGCATCCAACCTTCCTTGAATGTCTGCCGTTCGTCTTTGTTGGACCCGCTTGGGAGGTAGGTGTTCACGCAGACCACGCCATTGACCTCGCATACCAACACGCGCCCTTCAAGGTCGTTCGGATCGAATGTTCCTCCCTTCCCCTTTGCCACCACAGCGTGCGGTTGAATGGATGCCGTTGCTACGCCGGAATATCCCTTTTTTTCAGCCGGATGAAGCGTGACATCCCACGCTGCAGGCCAAGCCCAGTCTTTGGGAAGTTGTTCCTCGAGGGTACGGGTCTCTTGAAGCATCATCACGTCAGCCTTCAAGTCATCGAAATAACCGTCAATTCCTTTTCGAATCGCCGCACGAAGACCATTTACATTCCAAGAAACGAAGCGCATGCTTGGAGGTCATCGGCGGAGGTGAATAAGGGTTCAAGCAATGTTTTGTCCGCATTGGCGCCCGGTATCGGCCGCAGCGTCCGCTAATTCATGAGCTGAGGCGACCCATTCGCCAGCGAGGAGAATGCCGTTGGATGCGTACGCATCGTAAGCGGGTTTCTTGCCTTCTGTTTGGATGACAATGCTCTCTTGTCGGCGTTCATTGAGAACGTGATGATGCCACCCCTTGGCGTGATGGTTTAGGAAGCGATCGAAACGAAGCAAGCGTTCGGATTTAGATTCGTTTTCCTTTTCAATCATGACCGCTGAAAGGAAGGACCCCTGCAATCCCAGTTTGGGTTGAACGTTGGCCACATCGAGCATGTAGGCTCCCTCTTCGGCGTCAATGATGCCGTGTTTTTCACCAAGCGGGCGTGAGGTGAGCGTTGCATCCAAGGTGCTTGCCCGAACCGGTGATAGTTCGGAAAAAGCCGCCGAATCAACCGAACGAAGAAGGCGTTCAGCTTGTTTCACGCCGCAAGCGAGAACGATAACATCGCTGTCAAACATACGTCCGTCCTTCAACCTCACGGAACCGCTTTTGATGCTCTCTACTTGGCAATGCGCTTCGATGAGAACCCCAACCTCATCAAGTGCAGCAGCCATTCGTCCCACGATACCGGCCCAGCCCTCCCCCACAACGGCCAGTTTCCCTTTTTGCAGGGCTTTGTACCGCTCATCAAACCGTTGAACGCCCGAGCCGGCAAAAAGAGCCGCAGCGCAAACAGCAGGAGATGAAGGGTCTGCTTGTTTCAGCGCTCGCCGCAGTTGGGCGGCAAGGCGCACGTTGTTTCGCGGACGAAGCGCACCTACCCCTGCCACATGAAGTCGGTCAAGGCGCGGACTGGAGAGAGCCACTCGAAGCCGGCTGACTTTCCGAACAACGTTCATCAGTGGGCCGCGTTGATGGAGCAAATGCAACCCATAGCCAAACGGAGCCCCATCAACGGTCTGTGAGGTCGCTCTCCCACCAATTTGGTCGGTTCGATCAAGCACCACCACGTGATGGCCAGCCGTTACGGCGTACAGCGCAGCGGTCAGGCCTGCAATGCCTGCTCCAACCACCGTGACACGAACCATGTCACTCCCATGGGTTAGGCATCAAAAGGTCGTTGGAGGGGGTGCTTTCAAGAGGTAGCCTGCACTCCATTCATCATGGCCGATGCTCCCCTGCTGCCACACGACCGTGGGCATGAATTGTGGACCATGGAAGAGGGGCCAAGCCGAAAACTCATGGCAAGCATTGACCGATGGGTCAGTGCCATGGTTGGTGATGATGGAATTGACATGCCCCTCTCAGGGAGTAGCCCGGCCATTGAAGCCACGATCTTTGCTCGTCAGGATGGGTTAGTGGTTGGGTGTGCGGTCGTTGATTACCTGCTGCAAATATGGGCGCCTTCCGTTCGAGTTTCATGGTTTGCAGGGGATGGAAAACGCGTGTCATCGGGGGATGAAATCGCCGTCTTCACCGGTTCAAAGGACGATGTCCTCGCTGTAGAGCGCTTAGCGCTCAATGCATTGGGTCAACTATCAGGCATTGCGACCGAAACCAAACGCTGGTCTTCCATCGCACCGAAACAAATTGCTTGCACGCGCAAGACGATTTGGGGGCTGCTGGACAAATGGGCAGTTCACATGGGTGGTGGGCTAACGCACCGTTTATCGAAAGAGGATGCTGTGATGATCAAAGAAAACGATCTTGCCAGCATGCACGACCACCTCGAATCGCATGTTGAACGGCTCGTGACCTATCTGCAAGACGTTGATCCCAGCGAAGTGGGAGCGTTCCTTGAGGTCGAAACTCGAACCGAAAAGGAAGCGATGATGGCGGCCATGGTCTGGTCTCAACGACGGGAGCAACAGGACATGGACCGTCTTGTGGTCATGCTGGACAATTTTACACCTGAGCAGTGCAAAACAGTGAGCGAACAGATGGAGGAGCAAGGCATACGGAACCACGTTGTCCTTGAGGCCAGCGGTGGCATTGTGTTTGATGAACTCAAATCATGGCACGAGTGCGGGTTGGACGTCGTGTCCACCAGCGTGGTGAACCGAGGGGTACGCCCTCTCGACATGAGCATGCTCGTCAACGGCATGTGAGGCGATACCATGGACGACATTGCGGCCGACCCAAGTCATCCACGTTATGCCTCGTTGTTGATGCGCCATCGGCTTGAGGTTGCCGCAAAAAAAGGGATGTTGGCGGCGAGTGCGATGATCGCTCACGGGCGTGGAGAGGCGTTCGATTATCTCCTCGGTGAGCGAACAACTGCAAGCGCCCAAAGGGCCATTCGTCAAGCGCTTGCTTCGCTGCAATCCGCCAAGAAGCCGGTGTTGAGCATCAACGGAAACGTAGCTGCTTTGGCATGCGATGAAATGTTGCGATTGGCCGACGCATTATCCTGTGCCGTTGAAGTGAATATTTTCTACCGTACCCCAGAACGAATGAAAGCGATTCTCGCTCACATGAACGAACGCAAAACCGTGTTGGGTGTTGATGTACCCGTTCTTGGGCACGCACCAGATGCTCAAATTCCTGGGTTGAAAGGTCCACGCGCTGCGTGTCACAGCGACGGTATCCTCGAGAGCGACACCATTCTCGTTCCCCTTGAGGACGGCGACCGATGCCAGGCCCTCGTCGCCATGGGCAAAGAGGTCATTGTCATCGATCTCAACCCCCTCTCCAGATCGGCCCAACAAGCAACCATCACCATCGTTGACGAGTTATCGCGGGCGCTGAATAGCATGCTCACCCTTGTTGAGGTTGAAGGAGAAATTGAAGCTGACCCTGATTACGACCACGAAGCTGTGCTCGGAGAAGGGTTGAGTGAGATGCTCAACACGATGAAGGACTCGTGACTCAACGTTCCTTGAGTTTGTCAGCCAATCGATTTGCGATGCTTATCCCGACCTCTGAACAGGACGCTGTTCCGCCAATGTCGTAGGTAAGGGAAGTGCCGTCTTTGAGGTGGTCTCCCACGCTTTCGTCAATCAAGCGGCCGATAGCAACAAGGTCGTCATCGTTGGTCTTTCGTCCGAGGTAATCCATCATCATCTGGATTGAGTTAATGGAAGCGATGGGGTTGACTTTGTTTTGACCTGCATGCTTGGGTGCCGAACCATGAACTGGCTCAAAGAAGGCATGGTCATCGCCAACGTTTCCAGAGGCAGCCATGCCCATCCCGCCTTGAAGGACAGCTCCAAGATCGGTGGAAATGTCTCCAAACATGTTCGAGGTGACCACCGTGTCGTAATGTTCGGGAGAACGTGTTATCCACTGCATGAACGCATCGATGTATCCGTAATCTGCTTCTGTTTCAGGGTAGTGAGCGGAGACTTCATCAAAAGTAGAACGGAACAATTGGCAACCTCGAGTGACGTTTGATTTGTCAATGCATGAAACACGTCGAACGCCGTCAACGGGTGCTCCATTGCGCGTTTCAGCGATTTCAAAACCCATGCGAATCAGCCGTTCTGAACCGCTTTTTGAAATTGGACGTGGATCGTAGGCAACCTCGCCATCAAGGCCAGGGAAGGTCATCGGTTCGGGCTCATATTCAGGACGCCCTTGGGCACGATCGGCAGAACGACGCAAAAGCGCATGGTACAATCCCTCGGTGTTTTCGCGCAGAATGGTCATGTCGACCATGCCGGGCTCCCAAATTTGGCGGAAGCCGCCATGGATTTTGTGTGGCACGCCTTCGTAGAGTTTTATCGGGCGAACGTTGGCGTACAAATCCAATCCACTTCGAAGGCCAAGAATCACCGATCCACCTGCCAAATCCCCGTTTGGAAGCCGGGCGCCGGGGTAGCCAATCGCCCCAAGGAAAATGGCATCGGTTTCGTTCTTGCAGAAATCAAATGACCCTTCAGCCCATTCTTCACCCGTGGCACGATAGTGCTCTCCTCCACATGGAATCACTGTTTGCTCAAACCCGTGATTTGAGTGGGCTTGAATGGTGTCCAAGATGCGTTGCGCCTCCAGAGCAACTTCTCGCCCTGTCCCGTCGCCTGGAAGAACCGTGATGCGATGGTCACTCATGCACTGGCGCACATGACGCTTCTACATGAACACGACCCCCGTAAAATGAAGAAACCCGATTTGGATTGGCGGGTGGAAACACCATCTGCATAGGGCATTTTTCCACCACAAATTTGCCTGCAAATGTGAAAGAGCAAGGGGATGTTTCATAGGCTGTCAAGTGGGAAGAATATCCATGGCAGACGAGCACAAAAACGAGCAGGAACGCCGTGTCTCGGCCGATGAGATGCCTCTTGAGGTTCGCCAGCTCGCCGACGCCATGCTTGGCGTGAATCCGCAATGGAACGTTCATGATTGGTTGATTGAGCAAGCGAACATGTCGATGGACCTCCTCGCCCTCGATTTGCTTCGTGAGAAGGTCATGATCGACCAGCGATTGCAGCGTCTGGATGACCTCGGACGCCGTCTTGAAACCGACGAACAAAACGAACAACGTGAGGAAGACCCAAATCAGCGTAACCTGTTCGATTGTTTCGATTTAAACGAAGACCACGCCCTTCGCGGCCTGGGAGAGCGTGCGACCATCTCGGATGGCCCTGCCTCGCTCACCGAGGAAGATCAACATCCGTCCAATATCTTCCTCGACCTGTTGCCCAACGCCAACACCGACGACCCTTTGCTGGCGATTGCATGTCAATCGGTGATCATCGGCATCGAACTCGAGGTAGCAAAAGGTGAGGCCGTCGCCACCCTGAAGGCTATTTTTGCCCACACTCGCGCCTCAAACATTGAAGATTGTGAAACGGACGAAGCCTTGGATCACCTTTTGACCACGGGCATGGTCATTGAAGTGGATGATGACTGCTTCATTTTGCTTCCTCAATAACGGGGCCCCGGAGCAATCCCAGCGACCGACTTTATGGTGCGGAAACGTATGAGTTTGTATGGGAATAGTAAGATCAATTTTCTGGGGAAGCGTGGCGTGGTTTACCGCAACAGCGATGATGGTGCATCCGGAAATGGCGTTGGGTATGGCAGTCGTCGTCGCCTTTTTGTCGGAGTCTGCTCACCACAGTGCTGAATTAAATCGCATGGAACGGAGTGGGCGGGACGTTGCTTCGGAGCTACGACAAGCGAATGAGCACGTTGAAAATTTACAACGCGCCCTGACCCGTCGCCACATGGAATTAAACAATGCGATCGAAGAACTCCAACGGCGTGATGCGGTCGGAAGTCCTGCTGCGCGAGAATTGCTAAAACGCCAAGAGGAAGCCATGACGACCGCCTCCAACGCGCTCGAGGCGAGGCATGAGCGAAACGACGTGGTGTTTGACAGCATGGAACGTTTGTTGAACATGCAGGTTGAGCAAACGGCTAACATGCAACGGGCGATGAGCGATCTCATTCAACACCTCATTTCACAACCCCGTGGTCATTTCACGATGAGTGACAGTGTCCTCGTTCAGGAACGGGGCACGAACGAACACAGCCTCTCCGAAACGTTTGACGCGGTCAACGAATGGTTGGCAAGTGAAGCGGTATCTTCACCATGAGAACGGTGCTGCGTCGGGTATGGGAAGCAAAAAGGAAGGCGCCCAGCGAATTCTTGACGCTCAAGCTTCTTCGCACCGGGTAAAGAAGCGAGTGCTGCCAGTCGCTGGGGCAATTCTTCTCATCGGCCTCGTTGTTGCCTTCCTGTCTCGATGGGAATTTGGCCTTGCAACGGTCTTGATCTGTGGGCTATTGTTGCAATACGCCGTTGAGCGAATGAACACGCTCCTCGAAGCAAGCGTCGCCAACGGACTCAAGGACATGGGGTGGGACCACCCCGGCGAATTCGATGAAGAAACCCTGAAGAAAATCAGAACCATTGCGGAAAAATAGGTGAGCGACCGTGTCAAGAAACAAAGAATTGGTGAAACAATTCTTCGAGCATGAGCGGAAAAAACACCGCCGCACGATCGTGCTTCTCTGGATAGTGGTCGGAGTAGCAGACATGGCGGCCATCGCCGCGTGGTTGGTGGGGGTTGATTTCAATTTCATCGCCATAGGCTTAACGGTCATGGTTGGATGTTCGTTCATGCTGCTCTGGTGGATATCGCACAACAAAAGAACCCTGCAAGACCGACTGGGGCGGTTACTCAACACCATCGAATTCAGTTGGGATGAATTGCACGGATTGGACCTCAATGACGGTGAAGCTGACCACCTGCACACCGCCTTCAGCACGACCGCCATTGGGCGCATCACAACCAATGAATCCTATCTCCGAACACGAGGATTTGACGAAAAAGGGCCGGCCTTTGGAGACCCAGAGGCGGACATCGAAACGAACGGTCAACGCGTGGATTCCTCAGTGCACGAGGGAGATTATGAGGGCTTGGAAGGTGAACTTGGTGTAGCTGAGCAACTCGTTGAAGAGGCCAATCAGCAGTATGCCGACGAAGCACAGCGTCAATGGGACATCGCTGAAGCACGGGACATGGACAACGTCGAAGCGGGCGTTGACCGATTGGGCGATTTGGTGGCAACAGGCTGGTTTGAACGAAACGCCAAAGATGGAGCCGTTGAAGAACTGATGAATTCGCATCTGAGAGATGACTCCCCATAAGCATCTTCTAAAGCCGCCTCCCGGCACTTGGGCACATGACGGTCAAAGCCATCCTCGTTGCAGGAGGGTACGGTTCTCGCCTTCATCCATTTACCCATTACACACAAAAAACGCTCCTCCCCCTGTACGAGCGACCTGTCATTGACTACGCCCTAGGAACCATCCGTCGTGCGGGCATCAAGGACATCACCATCATCTCAAATCAATTTGTTGGCCAAATCGCCAAGCACGTTGGCCAAGGTCTCCAAGATGAGCGGATTCACTACGTTATTGAAGAGGAACCTTTGGGCGTCGCTCACGCCTTGAATCTGGCGCGTCCTTACAACGAAGACGCTCGACTGATGGTGTACTTTTCTGACAACATCACAACCCTTGAATTCAGCAAGCAGGTTGAGGTTTTTGAGCAGGCTGAAAAAGCCCCGGGTTGCCTCATTATCGCCCGCGAAGAGCCAAATCCCCAAGCCTTCGGGGTGGCAGTCTTTGACGATGAGGGAACCATATGTGACATCGTCGAAAAACCGGACTCACCTCCTTCAAATCTCGCCATCGGCGGCATTTACATGTTCGATGAACATTTTTGGGACCATCTTGACAGTGCGGTCAAACAGAAGGGTGATGCCTTTTCGATTTCAGACATCACGCGAAGGTATGTCAAAGCGGGTCAAGCAGAGGTGCTCTCGGTCGGTGCAGAGACATGGGTCGACTGTGGAACTCCTGATGCGCTTCTGCAGGCATCGCAGATGGCAAAGGATGGGAAATTGGATCCCACGCCACACCGTTAGATAGGAGTGAAGGACATGAAAATTGGAATCATCGGAGCGGGCATGGTTGGAGGGGCGATTGAACACTGCTTTGCTGACGCCCACGAATTATTCGTTCACGATCCGGCAAGAGGAACCGAATTGAGCCACGTCATCGATAACGTGGACATGGCGTACATCGCCGTTCCGACACCCCCAAACCCCGAAACGGGTGCGTGTGATACCCGCATCGTTGAGGAAGTGCTCGATGCCTTGCCAGAAGGGTTTACCGCCGTCATCAAAAGCACCGTCGTTCCAGGAACGACACAACAGTACCACGAACGCTATGCCCATCTCAACATCGCGTATTCACCCGAATTTTTGGTTGAACGGCGCCGATTGGAAGATTTTGCCAATCAGGATATTTTGGTCGTTGGCACCCATCACAACGCCGTTGCACAAACGGTGTTTCAGCAACACAAGGAAGCCGGTGTCCTCCGGAAGGAACAACTCTTCCAAGTCACGCCCACGCAAGCGGAATTGGTGAAGTACACCAAGAACACATTCTACGCCCTTAAAGTGATATTTGCCAATCAAATGTACGACATCTGCGAGGGAATGGGCGAAGATTGGTATGCGATTCGGGACATCATTACCGCCGACCAGGCGCAACCAATAGGCCCATCCCATCTGGACCCCATTTTCGGACTGCATCGAGGATTCGGAGGGAAGTGCCTCCCAAAGGACAGTTCAGCACTGGGTGTTCTCGCTGCGGAGTTGGGCGTGAAGTATGCTTTCATGGACGCCATGCAGACCGACAATCAAGCGCTCCGAGGGATGTTAACTGGAAAACCCAGTGACGTGGTGACCAATGACGACTGATACGTGGGCTTGGCTCGATAGCCGAGTACCTCGTGGTTCAATCGTCCGATTTAGCCTAGCGGGAGGGTTCAACAGTTTCGTTTTCTATGTGTTTTGGGCAGCCCTCGTTGCTCTGCTGACCAGTGTCGATGTCCGAATCCTATGGGGAATCTGCTGGGGAGTCACCGGAGTTCTCGCTCATTTTGTTCACCGATGGTTTACCTTTGACGACAGAAAGTCGGTGAGATGGACCCTCTCCACCGCCGTTCCAGTGTACGTCGCAAGTCTGGTTGGGTCGAGCATTAGCATTGGTTGGCTTTCCATCACGTATGCAACCGATGTTCGGCTCATGGGGTTGCTGAATCTTCTTGCTTGGGGGCTGATTGTGTGGTTGTTAATGCGCCTCTTTGTGTTCCAATATTCAACTACAGAGCATGCGTCTCAAGAACATCAAACGGTATGACGTCCAATGCCCGTCGATGGGTCGCTTCCAAATCAACGGGGCAGGCTTTTCCTGCGTTTACGGCGAGGAGCCATGTACGTGCACAGACACACCAAGAATCTCCTGCCTTGAGACCGGGGAAGTTGAATTGAGGCGCCGGCGTAATGAGGTCGTTGCCTCTATCCCGGGCAAAGTGAAGAAAGTCCTCGGTGAGCACACAGCAAACGGTGTGAGAGCCATGATCGTTGTCGTCAGTGTTGCAACAGCCATCTCGGTACCATCCCGTCAGCGGTTCTTGTGAGCACGACTGAAGTTCGGTACCTAGGACGTTCACACTGGGATCCATGCAGCAAGGAGTACACGTTGCCCTATGAACGCTTGTTCACGAAGCCCTCACCTGCGGAAGATGTTCGTAAAACGGTTCCACAAACCCGTGTGTTCCGGCGGCGATGCTCGACCGAGTAACACATCAAGTTCGCCCGATCGGTCAAGATTGACCAAGTCATCAAATCCTCCCACCGCTTGACCGTTGATGATGATCTGTGGAACGGTCCGCGCCCCTCCCGTCACTCGAGCGAATGCGCGCTGTACGTCTGGCGTGGATTTCAATCGGCGTTCCTTGTATGTGACCCGTTTTGAATCAAGCAGACGTTTGGCTTGAACACAAGCGCCGCAGCCTCGGTTTGTCCAAACAATGACCGATGAATCATCGCCTTGAACCATGGACTTCGGAGGGATGAATCGGGTTTCAAGATTGGGGTCCGCAGGGGGGTTTTGTCCGCTGGGTTCATTGGGAAGAAGCGCGCAAAGCCCCCCTAATGCTACCCGACACGGTCCACAAACTCCCCCGAGAAGAACGGTTTGCCTATGCACGACTGCTGGCCTACATGGCACGAATTGACAACGAGCTCACCGTTGACGAAATGGCCATGTTTGAACAACGCCTCGGAACAGCGCTGCTCTCACCAGGGCAACGTGAATCCATCCGGGCTGCTTTGAAGAACCCTCCAAGTCTTGAGGAGTGCCTAGCAGAATTGTCCGGAGAAGCGGGTCGCCTCGCTTTGCGGGACGCCGTGATGATGGCGGCAGCCGACGGAACCGTCGACGAAGATGAACGCGATGCGCTGGAAGACATCTCAGAGCATCTGGGGCTTCGTGAAGAGGCGGTTGAGGAACTCCTCAACTGGACCGTTGAGGGCTACAAATGGATGAAACAAGGATACGAACTTCTTGACACGCTTGAGGAATGAGTCTGTATGTTCCCCGATGGTTTGATCCATCGCTCCCCGCAAGAACGCGTCCGATACGCCGAAATTTTAGTCTTCATCGCAGCGGCAGACGGGGCATTGGTACGCGAAGAAATTGCCATGATTGAAGCCATGATGGGGCGCGCGATGATCCACCCTGAATCAAGGATCAAAGTCCGCGGAGGATTCGAACAACCCATCCCGCTTGAGCAGTCACTGGCCGACCTTGATCCAGCGCTTGCTCAAATCATTCTCAGAGACGCTGCGCTGGTAGCAGCCGTTGACGGCGATTACGATCGAAAAGAATTGACGGCCCTTCGTAAGATTGCCAAAGCCGCTGATGTTAACCCCAAACAACTCTCGCAGTTGCTCGATTGGGTGACTGAAGGTTGGCATTGGTTTGAGCAAGTAAGCGATTTTCTGGGGAAGTAACGGGCCTTTTTCATCCGTTCGTTGAGAGACATCTTCAAAGAGAGAAAGCCGTCCCGTCGGTTTGGTGGGGACATTGCAAAACGGGGTTAGTGGATGGTATGCACGATTGGACCGATGCCTTGACAACCGCGAATTACAAATTGACATCTGGCTTACAACCTGGGAAAAATCTCTCAGGACCTTCCAGCCCATTGCCGCCCTGCTCCCCGAAGACTGGCCCACGCTGCCTGCTAACCTCTTGACAGACCCCGGTCACGTTCTCGACCATCTTCTCGCTCGGCATGACGCAGAATCAGATGGTCGCTCCCCGCGTGGTGCTCACCCGACACCCCCCCGGCTGGCAGACGCCGTCATCTGTTCGGAAATGAAAGAGACCATGGTCAATCCCAAGAAGCCCGTTCAACAATCAAATTTCCTGATCAGCAACCTCCCTCCCGGATTCCGCCAGCATGTTGAACAACTCAATCTACCCAAGGCTACCCAAGACAACGAAGTTGACGACGAAGCTGAACTGCAAGCGGTGAATGAAGACAAGCGCACGCTCAGCGGCATACCTTTGCCAGTCGCCGACACGGCCGCAGGCGGCGGTTTATTCCACGCTCGCCTGATTCGCCGGCACGCTGATGCTCACGAGGACGCCGATCTCGAATTGCGCAAGGAAGACAGCCGTCGTTTGTTTTCCAACATTCAACTCTTGGATGTGAACCCCTTGGTGGTCAAGAGCACAAAAACAAGACTCCTCCTTGAATCCATTCGCCATGAGTTGGTGAGTTTTGGCCCAGAAACTCCCGGAAAAATCTCCCGGAAAGAAATGGAATCTCTGCTTGACGAAGGCGTCCGACAAGGCGATGCGTTGCAGGGTGAATGGCCATGGCAACAAGCCCCCGAATTGGTCCTAACCAATCCGCCGTGGTTGCGCATCAAGGACCGCTTCCGAGGAATGGATGACGGAAGTCAGCTCCGCAAGGAATTGGGCGATCAACTTCGAAGCCTAACCGATGACGGGAAACCTCGTTTCTCAACCATGCGAGGAAACGTCAACCTTTACCGCCTGTTCATTGAACGTAGCCTGCAGATTCTGAACGATGGAGGGCGGTTGCGCATCATTGCGCCAGATAGCCTCCTTCGAGAGCAATCTTCGCACCCACTCCGTGAATTGCTTGTGCGGCACCACGGCTGGACTCACGCCTGGGCAATTGAAGAAGCAAACCTCCTGTTCCCTGGAATGACGCAAGGCGTTGTTGTTCTCGGCATCACCGCCGGTGGTGAGGCTTCCGCTCTCAACCTCCAAGGACCCATCACGCGAGCTGACTTGCGTCGAGAAGGGGTAGGATTGTCATCCCGCGTTCCTGTGTTTGAACTCGAAGAAACACAATGGAAAGGTTGGGCCAGAGACACATGGGCCGTGCCTCGGCTCCCTCGAGATCGCGTGGAACGGAATTACACCCTTGCGGTGCTTGACCGCTTGGCGAAACTTCCTCGCCTAAGCGACGAAGAGCACCCGTTGACCACCAACAAGCGCCAGGTGCGTGTTCGCGTGGGTGAAATTGACCAAACCTCTCACGCCAAGAGCATTGAAACATGGGTCAAGGGGAAACGAAGTCGCCCCTTCATCCGAGGCGTGCATTTTTCAGAGAGTGAAGAAGGAAAGGTGTTCATTCGCCACCCTGCGTTCCGTACCGATATTCCATCCCGTGCCAGTGAACGCCAACTTGCCATGTGGGCCGGTGAGAATCACCCCTCCTACGGGCCCAGGCTGGCCTGTCAAGCCATCGTCAACGCCCATCAAGAACGGCGTTTGCGCTGGGCCGTCATCCCCGAAGGAAGTGTTCTTGGAAACAGCGTAAACCACATTGAGCTTCATGATGACATTCAAACCCGCCTTGTGGAGGAGCATTCAGACATAGAATCCGGTTTGGAGTGGCTCTGCAGCCACCTGAACAACAACGATCTCGATGAGTGGGCACGAGCTTGGGCTGCCAACAACAACGTCAACAACTACGAATTGGAAATGCTACCGGTGGAATTGCCAGACTCGTTTCCACAATTCAGCGGTCTCGTCCGCTGAACGGTGAAATGCGCATGTTTGATTTCCGAATTCCCGCGTTTTGAACACGATAATTTATACCAATTGCCTGTCTAGCACCAATAGCGAACATTCCAGGAGATGAATTGACAATGGGCGTTCATCCAAAGATTGGAATCACTGGTTTGCCGCGCAGTGGAAAATCAGCCGTCATGGAAAAGGTCCTCGACATGCTGCTTGACGAGCGAAAGCGCGAGATCTCCATGCGCGGTGGCTCGTCTGAACATCCAATCCTCGGCGGGCTGCGAACCGAACCCTTGCTCGAAGACGGTGAGCGAATGGGTTACAAAGTCATCGACATTGTTTCAGGAGAAGAGGGTACCATCGCTCACAAGAAAATTGATTCACGTCTGCGGGTTCTTGGATACGGCATCGATGTAGAAGAGCTCGACCGGGTGGCTTTGCCAGCCATCGATTATGCTCAACACAATTGCGAGGTGTTGGTCATTGACGAAATCGGTAAATTCTCTGTTGAGTCGGAGGCTTTTGTTCAAGCTGTTCGGAGCGCATTGGAAGTGGACATGCCAACCTTGCTTACTCTGCACAAAAAGAGCCGCCATCCGCTCCTTCAAGATATTCGCCGACGCGATGACGGGCGCATCCTCGAAGTGACCCCCGTTAACCGGGCCTTGCTACCATACAAGATTCACAAGCTGATGCGTGAAACATACTGAGCGTCCATGTTTGCAGCGGTTCCTTGATGTGGCCACCTTGCTTGGACAACCCATGCACCCCCCTAGCGTCGCCGTGGAGCGCCTCCTGTACGGAACAGGGGTCGGCCTGCTGCTTGGTGTTGGCTTTGGTTTGGAGTCAGGTCGGCTCTTCGGTTCCTCATCGCTTGCTGTGGAACTCTTCATCGCTTTGGCGGTGGCTTGTTTTGTCCTTGGATGGATGCTCGGAAATGGAGCAGGTCCTCTGGCCCGGTGGTTCTCTCACGAAACTGAAGAGGCCATGGCCAAACGAGTTCGTTCTGACATTGAAGAAGTTCACCGTTCTGAGGATGTCACGGCCAAATGGGCGGCCATGGAAGCGAAGGTACTCACAGAAGACCTCGGCGAAGAGGCTTGAAAAAACACATCGTAGGGTTGATGTGTGTTCACCGTGTCGTTGAGCGCAGAGGCGAGACCATGAGCGATGTCCCAGAAGGATTGTACTACACCAAAGAACACGAATGGATGCGAGTTGAAGGCGACACCGTAACCATTGGCATCACCGACCACGCTCAGGACATGCTGACCGATATCGTGTACATTGAACTCCCTGAAGAAGGGGATGAAGTCGACGACATGGGTGAATTTGCCGTCGTTGAGTCGGTCAAATCGGCTTCACCAATCTTTGCCCCACTCGCAGGCACCATCACCGCCGTCAACCTGGACCTTGAAGACACTCCAGAACTCATGAATTCCTCTCCTTATGGCGATGGATGGATTGTCAAAATGACATTGAATGAACCCGGGGCCGTCGCCAATTTGATGGACGCCGCCGCCTACAAAGCGGAAATTGGCGAGTGAGTTCATGGTTGAAACCCCTGCGCTGACCCTGTACGTTGACGGGTCGTGCTTGGGCAACCAAAACGTAAACGCCTCAACTCCAGCATCTTGGGGATTGGTGATTGTCACCGGCGATTCCGGCCTCGGTAAAGGATCGGGTGAACTGCACCATGAGGAAGCAGGCTCCGTTGTGACCTCACCGGAGACCGAGGGATTCCTTGGCGCTGAAGTCGGCTCCAACAATACGGCGGAATTGAGCGGTTTTGCAGCAGCACTTCGATGGCTCCTCATCGAAGGAAACGATTCCGCCGCCATGATTCGGGCGGACTCGACCTATGCTGGGAACCTCGCCAGTGGAGTTTGGAAAGCCAAGGCGAACCGGGAATTGGTTGCGAACGTCCAGATGCTGTGGAAAGAGGTGGCTGCCCTTCGTCCACTATCATGGTCTCATGTCAAGGCTCATCGGGGCCACCGTTGGAACGAGCGTGCCGATCATTTGGCTTCCCGCCACGCGATGGGCGAACTTCCTGAGCCGCTGACATTTTGGAAACCTGGCCAGCGTTAACCATCAAGTCGCCGCTGCAACCAATGCGTGAATTCTTCGCGATAATCGGGGCGTCTCAGAGCATGGTCCACTTGGGCCTTCAACCACAACAATGGAGCGCCCGAATCGTACCATTGGGCCTCATCAAACACGACTCCATGAAGGGTTCCGTCATTCATCCAGTGTTGAAGCAAAGCGATGCTTTGCAAATCTCCATGGGCTTCGTAGGAATATTCTTGAAGGAGTTTCCCCGTTTCTTCTGGAAAGACATATCGGCCGCACAAGGCCAATCGAGAAGGGGCTTCACCAACGGTTGGCTTCTCAACGATCTGGTTGATGCGTGGGCCGTCCATCGCAACGATTCCATATTGCGAAACGGCGTTTTCATCCACTTCCATCAACCCAACCGTGGCCTCACCGGTGCTCATGTAAGCCTCAATGAGTCGCTTCGAGCATCCAGATGGTGTGAACGCGTCAACGGGAGCGTGGAAATCCATCATAAGTGTGTCACCGAGCATGACCAGAAACGGACCGCTCACCGCTGGAAGCGCTGCCTCAATGGCGTTTCCAACCCCCATGGGCTGATGCTGGAGATGCACCTGGACC
>CEWG01002838.1_pt1 | contig 19036 bp, 20 predicted proteins | sample 361411 | NCBI WGS metagenome assembly CEWG01 (sample SAMEA2622173, study PRJEB7988) | marine metagenome | biome: marine biome (ENVO:00000447); feature: surface water layer (ENVO:00002042); material: "saline water (ENVO:00002010), including plankton (ENVO:xxxxxxxx)" | depth 5 m | reverse complement strand
TTTTGTTGCTCTGAAATCTGTTGTTCTTGTCTTTGTGCATTGGGAAGTTAGTAGCTGTGATGATCCCTCCAATTTCCTCCAACAAGGGGATATAATATACATGTCCGGGGCATGAGGTCAATAGCCATTGAAAATGTAAAATTATCATATTATTAGAGATATTTAAAAAAATAATAAAAAGGCTCTGCTCATGTGGGATTAAAGGAACCATCTGGATTTTGCTGGGCGTGACGTAATATGGCCAACAGAGTTGTCGTCTGCAAGGGATGCTGTTGTGGCAATGTGGGTAGGGGCCACGATGAAGTGCCTGTGGAATTTCTCAAGAAGGCATGGGCTGAAAGAAATCTCGAAAGAGAGATCCAACTTACGATTTCCGGGTGTCTGGGGACGTGTGAAATGCGAAACGTAGTCCTGTTGCGAACCGACGGTGACCACATCTGGTTGGGGGGCCTGAGTGAGAAAGTAGAATACGAGGCGATTGTAGAATGGGCCAGCAATAGTGCCAACAAAGAAGGGACTCCAAATCTTCCTGCTGTTCTGAAGAAACTGGAATTTGAGGGAAATCAGCAATTGACATTGATTGACATCCTCCCAGAGAACTCCCGACCAATCACCTGATCGATGTTTCTCTGATCGACGACGTTAGCCGAGACAAAGTCAGTAGAGATCACCACGTGTTGACTTCCATTTAATCCCATGAACCAGCCCTGTCAGAACGGAATCGCAGCGTGCGAGATGTGTCGGCCCAACATTTGCAATTTTTTAATCGCCCCCTTCTCGATCTGAGTTTAGATGTTCCATCTCAACAGGATGGCAACCATGATGTTCATAAGATCGAACACTCAGTATTAGAAAGAGGGCTTACGATGGTCAGTATCGAGGAGGTCGACCAAGCCCAAAGGGCATGGGGGGACGGCATCGTCAAAATCGCCAAGGCTCATCGCGATGGAGGGGACTACATCGGGTTGGCTGAAAACCACATTAGGACGCTCTACGCTTATGATCAAGGAAAGGTCTTGTTCAAACCAACGCTCGCGTCAGTTGAACAATTCCGTAGTACCCCCGAGTCAGCACTTTCATACTTTGTTGCCTCAAATGGTGCTTGCCCTGAGGACAAGGGTTTTGCGATCAAGGGCTGGACCAAGGTGAGGTTCGAGAATAGTGGAGTAGTCACGCACCAAACGGGCGCGCTTGCGATGGGGAACTATCACTTCACAGGACCGAAAGGGTCTGAGACGAAGGCCGAGTACACTTTCGGCTATATTCGAGATGATAATGGCAAATTAAGAATCCAACTGCACCACTCATCAGTGCCGGCTGGAGAATAGGCATTGAATCGGAGCTAAGAACTGGTCCCGATCGGACTTGCCGCTGACTAGGGAAAGATTTTGGGGAATGGGAAATATTGGGCGTTGTATTTCCTGTTTCTCCAGCGAATGCACGGGTAGAAATAATCCAATGAATCCGAGTTTTCTTCATGGAGGTGGAGAAAAATAGAATATCGGCGGCGGTGCTCTCAGCCAGTCGAATCCACATCTTGGGCGCGGGCCTTAACCCAAAAGCGCCTGCAAATCGTGCCGTGCATGATATCTCTGAGATGGGTTGGAGCCCAGTCCCTGTTCACCCTCGCCATGCAGGGGGCAGCATCGGCGGATATCCAATTAGGCCCATGATTGAGGAGGGAATTGAACCCGAAATAATCGTTCTTTTCCTAGCTCCATTGAGGGCTAGAGATGCTGTGAGAAAATTGCTGTTGACCAGTCAAGGCATTCCGCCCCTGATTTGGTTCCAAAACGGGGCTGAGGACGAAATGTCTGAGCATTGGCTCCGTGAAGCGGGCTGGCAATATGTAAAACTTGATTGTGTAGTCAGATTCATGCAAAGGAACGGCATGATCAGGGAACCGATTCAGAGCCCATGGTTCAGACAGGTCCGAGATGAGGACAACACCGGATGCTCCATATGGACTGTTCATGAATACCGGGAAGGGTGTGCTCCACCAGAGTCCAAACTTGAGTGGGTTGGAGATTTGCAGGACCTAGAGACATCAAATGCCATCGTACCAAGGTACATTAGGAGCCTCGTGGATGAGGGTGAGGCACTGGAAGCGTGCGCGAGAAGGCTGGCTCAATAGACTGGAAAGCAACCTCCTTTCGACCCAGGCGGTCAAGTGTTGAGTGGCGAATTAGTAAGCAATTCCGACCCTCCACAGAATGCCTGGCATACGTGTAAATGTCTCTTTTTTTGAAAAATCCAGTTGCATTACTGGAGATGGATTCAAACGAAGGACGCCATCGCAGGTTGGGCGATTGGTGTAGTCTGGATATCATGCTGGCCTTCTAAGCCGGTGACACGGGTTCGAATCCTGTATCGCCCACCAGAAAGAATCCTGACATTAGTCCGGATATTTCTTGACCCTTGTCCTCTACAGTCGTGCCATGGAGAAGAGAGCCATATTGGCTGAGTTGCTAGTACTGACCCTCGTTTTGCCCTTGTCAGGCAGCCTCCTTGCGGATGGTGGAAGCATGGTGGAGACCGATTCCCCCCATGTCTCCCTTGAACAAAGCAATTTCACTCCCGCTCGGACCCCAGTTATCCCCAGTGACAACAAATGGTGGGAGAGGACCACGCTTGATGCCAACCGGAATGGGATTCATGACTCCTTGGAGTCTGGTGACCCGCTGCAATGGGTGGGCTTATCCTATTCTCGGGACGTCGGGTCTAGAGATTTGCTCTCGCTGATGTCACTTGGGTTGGTGCCTCGTGTGCATGTCCCTGCAGTCAATGCACTTCTGTTGGGGCAGGTCGAGACGGATCTATTGCACCAATTGTCTGGATTGGAGGGCGTCGTAATGGTCGAGGAGTACGGGAGGCTGGAGTTCTTCGGCGACATACAGACCCCTGCAACCAAGGCAAGCTCATCAGACATTTATCCAGCCGGCGCATGGGATCTAGGCGTCACAGGAAGTGGAGTGAATATTGCCCTGACTGACACAGGGGTTGACAGCGAGCATCCTGGTCTGATGGGCAAGCACGTCGCAGGCTATGATGCTGTCTGTTTCGTCCATTCAGACCCGATGTGCATACTCGCGGGTGGAAGGCAATCTGACGGGTCCTTTGACCCCGACGATGGCAATCAGCATGGCACCGCCTGTATGGGAATGGCAGCGGCAACAGGAATTGGTCCCGACGGGGAACAGACTGGTTTTTACGGATCAGCGCCCAACGCGACTCTCATCGACGTCAGGATCGGAACCGACGTGGGGGCAGGCCCATTCGAGAACTACCTCTTGGAGCAGGAGTTCTACGAGTCAGCAATGAATGGCCTTCAATGGATAATTGACAACAAGGACACACCATGGCAAGGAGTGGATGAAACCCTGCATGGAATTGACATAATTTCCCTCTCATGGGGCATCACAAGCCATGAGGGGGGCGGCAGCGATGGACAGGATATGCACAGCAGAATACTCGATGAGGCCACCTTGGCCGGTGTCACTGTCAGCGTTGCGGCAGGGAACGACGGACCAGACAATGACGGATTCTCGGGCATGGGGTCAAGCAGCCTCTCGATAACAGTGGGATCCACCGACGATCAGAACACCATAGAAAGGTCGGACGATACCATTGCGGGATACTCCAGCCGAGGGCCCAGGAAAGACAACGGTGACAATAATCCAGTGAATGAGTTGAAGCCAGATGTCACCGCACCAGGCTCGAACATCATCCAGGCAGAGGGTTGCGTCTCGAGCGGAGGTTGTAACAACAATATCCCCGGGCAGGATGCATCATTGAACAGCTACACTGGGAGGGGGTCAGGGACGTCATATGCCACGCCTGCTGTGACTGGCGTCATTGCCCTCATGATCGAGGCCAATCCATCATTGGACCCACTAATCATCAGAGAGATCCTTAAGAAAACCGCAGAGAGGCGCGGTGAACCCACATTTCCGGAGATAGACCCCTATTGGAACAGGGATTTCGGATGGGGGATGGTGGATGCCAGAAAGGCAGTTGAAATGGCACTCCACATGGCCAACTCGTCGGATTACGGCAAGATCGACTGGACCAAACAGGCACATCTGTTGAATTCCACTGAATACGGGGGCGAGATCGTGCTCAAAGGGCACTCATGGGCCATCGAAGGCCAAGTAAGCCGAGTCGAATACAGGATCGGTTATGGGGATTGGAAGGAAGTCGACTACGAAAGAGACAATATCGGGGGCAGTGCTCTAACCCCATTCAACTGGTCACTAATCATCGACAATGGGAGAATCGGGCCCGGAGCTCATGACATTGAGATCAGGGCAGTTGGAGATTCGGGGTCCTCAATCCCCATCGTGATGACCGTTGAAGGCTCAATTTCCGAAGAGGGCGAATCAAAGATCGCCTTTGCGATTTCCATACTCGCAGCGACTTTATTGGCGTCAATGGCCATAATCACGCTATTCAGATCGAGGAGGGGCGGCATGGAATCCGAAGAGTCAGTAATGATGGCAGAGATAGTGGATCAGCCTCTCCACTGAATTAGACCCATCGCCCCCGTATTTGCCCCTGGAATCAAAGAAGTGAACTTGTTTTGGGTGTCATGAATACCCAACTTGTATACGCTGGGCCCTCCGGAGGCAATATGAGGAGGCACTTGATGGAACTTATACCGATTATTTTTGGAGCATCCTTTGTGTTTGTTGGGTTCAGACATTTCCAAGACCCTGCATGGTTTGAGCCAATAGTGCCGAAGGAACTTGGAAACCCGAGATTTTGGGTCTACCTGAGTGGCCTTTTCGAGATCATTCTGGGGATCGGCATTATGCTTCCTTACTACAGGCCTGAGGCATCAATACTAATCGCGATGATGCTGGTCGTACTTTACTGGGCGAATCTAAACATGTGGGTCAATGACATCCCCATAGGGGGTTCAACATTGTCGACCAACGGACACATCCTTCGGGCCCTTGCTCAGGCATTCTTGATATGGATGGCCCTGTGGATAGGAGATTGGCTGCCATCGAAACAATAGACAGAGACTCGGTTGCCAGTCAGACTTTTCCAAGCGTAGTCAGCATATGGCCCATTTCGGACCATATATGAGGCAAATGCTCTTGGTTGTGCTGTGATTGACAGCCTCGCGATCTTGTCGTCGATAGGATTCTTACTTCTCTTCACCCTCGTTGCTTACCTCAGGAGAGCACACCCAGAGCCGCACATGGATTGGGAAGATCTGGACTTGACATCAATCATAGTTCCAGATGGATTTCACTGGGGCGTCGCGACTGCAGCACATCAGATCGAGGGTGGCTTGAGGAACAACTGGACCATGTTTGAGACATCCAGCGGTATGGAACAGAGTGGCCAAGCATGCGATCATTGGAATCTATGGAAGCAGGACTTTCAGTTGATCTCAGACCTCGGTCTCACCACTTATCGGTTCTCGATCGAATGGAGTAGGTTAGAGCCCGAGCAAGGGGTTTGGGAAGACGGGCCACTTCACGAATATTCCAGAATGGTGGACGACCTTTTATCCAAGGGGATAAGACCGATGATCACCCTCCACCATTTCTCCCACCCTGATTGGTGGGAGGAAAAGGGAGGGTTCTCCAAGGCTGAGAACATACCCGAATTCGTAAATTACTGCGAGAAGGTGCACAAAGCTCTCTCTGACAGGGTGAATATGTGGTGCACAATAAATGAACCAGTAGTTTTCTCCTCGATGGGGTATGCCCTCGGACAGTTCCCACCAGGAAAACGGTCAATCGGGCTCTGCATTTCCGTGATGAAGAACATGATGAGAGCCCATGCCAGAGTATACACCCTGTTGAAGTCAAAAAATCCAGATTCTTCGATTGGAATGGCCAAGAATGTGACTTTGTTCGATCCAACCAATCGATGGAGCCCAATTGACTGGGCGGCAAGCAGACTGTTGGATTGGATTTGGAATGGTGCTTGGAAGAGGGCCATCCTGAAGGGCAGGATGTTCGGCTCGAGAATTGAGGGTGCGAGGTCTTCCTTGGATTTCATTGGATTGAATTATTACACCCATTTCATCACCGGACTCTTCGTTCCCACGGCTACCAAGGATCTGGATTTCCAGAAAAGAGAGCATGAGATTGAGACCGATTTCGGATATCCGATGTACGCCGAGGGATTTAGGAGGGCAATAGAATATGCATCTGGTTTCGACGTCCCGATCGAGGTTACGGAGAATGGCGTGGCAGACGCCTCCGATTCCCTAAGGCCCGAACATCTCATGAGACATATCTGGATACTATCCGAGGCCATAAAGGATGGACATGATGTCAGGTCGTTCCATTACTGGTCTCTGATGGACAACTTCGAATGGGCCGAGGGATACTCGATGCGCTTCGGGCTTTATGAGGTCGATTATGAGAGCCAAACTCGATCTCTGAGGCAAAGCGGAGAGATATACAGGGATTTGATCAAATCCCAACTGAAAAGGTAATGAGACCCCCGATTCTCTTCAACTTTCTATGGGCCAAAGCACCAATCTAATTTCATGGGGCGCAGTGGGACTTTCATCGTCATTTCCTAGGCCTGCAACCGGACGAACACTGCTGCTGGCGGGAAAGAGAAACTACACGCATGCCATTGCCTTCGAAATGATCTGTGATGAGATTTGCTCTGGCAGAACTGTCCACTGGATAGACGGAGGAATGGCTCTCGACCCCTCTCGCCTGATACCTTTGCTCTCCAAGAGGGGGAGCTCCCCAGAGAAACTCCGACTGTTGCAAGGATGCCGGGCTTTCACAGCACATCAGATGGTGGATCTAGTCAGACGTGCAAAGGAGGACATCAGATCCAACGCGCAAGAATCGGAAATCAGACTGGTGCTCATAACGGATCTCATCGGCATGTTCGGAGATATGCAAGTCAGGAGGGCAGAAGGAATCTCTATGCTTTCAGAGTCTCTTGAGAGAATCAAGTCCTTGGCTCAGAGCCGGAATGTCCTAGTTGTGATGACAATGCCCGAGCCTAGGACCAATGACGTTCAAAGGGGCCTTCCTGCCAGAATGAACGAGTGTGCTGACGACAAGGTCTCCATCGCGTCTTATGATGGAACAAACATCGTCGCAACGCATCACAACCTTCAGATCTCAGCAAACCCGATTCAATCTCTAGCTGCAAGCGTCTCATTGAGAGATTTCTACGCCGCAGACCATTCATCCAGAGTCGTTTGTATGCGCCCTCCACTGGATAACGTGTCTTCAGACACGCCGAACGGAGAGAGGATGGAGCAAGACGCTCGACGAGCCAGCGCTTCATAGAAGTGAAAGTCGCCCCTCATGCCCCTGAGTAGTTCTGGATTAGAATTGACCTCCGACTCCAGCCTGACTCTCTCTGGGGGCATAGATCGCCTCTTATTCACAACGACGAAGCCAATCTTCCGTCCTGGGGGGTTATCCTGTCCCATCAAATGCCCCCTCATCAATGCTGAAAAAGTGAGGTTTTGCACTTTGTAGTCGGCAACAATCTTCTTCACTCTTCTTCTTACCACCAAGTCGCCAAGCGGAACTTCTCCCTTCTTCATCTCATCTAGGTTTCTCAGATACGCTCTGATCGAGTTGGCTAGAGCCTCCTCTGGAGAATCAGATTTCACATGTTCCAAGATTTCTTCCTGAATCCTGCGTACCCATCTGCATGTCGAGTGCTGCCTGATCTCGATGCCCCTTATCTTCCAGCCATTTTCGCCATGAGCGAAGTACTTCGTCAGAGATGATACGCCTGTGGTTTTGTTTGGTATGAATGCTATCCAGCTATACAGGTCTTCCATCTCTATTGGTATCCCACTCATGATCTCTATTCTTTGCATGAGCCTAGTTATGGAATCGCGCTGATCTTCCCTCCCCCTCCCTCTATTGTCAATTAGCCAGATTGAGTCAACTATGGCATGTAGGCAACTCCACCCCTCTTCTTCTGCAAGGTCCTTTGCACCTAGTAGAATTTCCCTGGACCAAGCACATATGGCCTCATGGCACTCTATTCTTCCGAACCTTGCATTCCTGTAGCCCGTATATCCGAAACAAGTCACTAGTAGCCATTTGAGAACATTCTGCCGCTTATCCCATTTGTCGCCCTTGAACTTGACTAAGGCTTTCAACTCCATCCTCCTGATGATTATGGGCGCAACGACTCTCCCGAGGAAACCACGCACTCTTCCGCACGTGTGCCCTCCAATTTCAGGTACGGCGAGTCCCTCGACGCGATCTGAAAACATTCCATCTCTAACTTTCTGATCGGCATCTTCCGGGTCAAGAGGTAGCAACTTGTTCCCGATTATTGGTCCATTCGTGTCACAACAGGCACAGTTCATGGTTTCAGGACTTATGTTCCTTGTTGCGATTATGCTCGGGAACAGACTGGTGAAATCTAACTCGAAGACATCTCTGTGGACTCCTGGGACAGGATCCAGATACAAACCTCCTCTGTCTGCCAGCAACAAATCCTTTCCATTTTTGACATCCTCTGCCCTGTTTTTTTTCCACGGCACAAGAACCCCATCCTCCATCGACTGCCTGATCTGTATGGCTGAGATCGCAGACCCTGGAGAAAGCCTAGATAGGTCCTGCAAGGGTATGCCAGACATTCTTGAAATTTCAATCAGCCCCTCTATACCCCCCTCTTTGGCAATGAATGAATGTCCGAAGTCGACATGCGCCCTCCCGTCTATGGCGTGATATGCTTCTGATCTTAGCAATTCTCCGTAGCTCCAGTTAGTCACAGCTCCTCTCCGTCTATCCACCTTGCCGCCCCCCCTGCCGAATCGAAGGTCGATCTTCTCAGAGAGCGCTTCGGACAACAATGCAGGGAAATCTATGCTGTCGCCCTTATCGGTCACCAAGATGTCAGGATCTATTCGAACTATGTTTTCGCTTATGCTTTGTATGAATTCCGCGGAGTCGCTGAAATCTTTGCTCGACACGCGAATCACCCGCTCTTCTGACTTCGAGTGGCCATCTCCTAAATCCTTGATTTCCACCCATTCTATGGATCCTGATGCAGATCTCTTGCCGAGAGGGTCTCTGCAATCAACCAGCAAAGACGCCTTTCTGAGGGGGGGAAGATCTTGGCTATCCATGCTGTCACTGCCTAGGGCACGAATCTTACCGCCGTCTATCAGGACCCTGCTGAATGGTCTGACTCCCATATCGTGCAGGAATCTCTGTGCAGGCCTAGGGTCGACTGAGAAGATCTCAAAGTCTTTCCAAGAACCTATTGACGAGATCGAATTAGCAATCTTTCCTATGCTCTTCGCCCTTCCAACCCTGATGGCGAGAACCTCCTTCAGAGCGGACGAGCCATGCTCGATGTAGTGAGATTCCCTACGGGTGGTCAAGCCCCCATGCATGTATCTGTATGAAGGCCTCGAAAGCATTTCCTCTAGGGACTTTAGATTCTCATCGCTGGAGTGCACATGGATGGTTGCCGACCAATCGAGTAGGTGCCGTGTTGCGGACCCGTCTCTGTGCTTTAGCCACACTGTCATTCTATCAGACATACGGTCTGGATATGCGTCCAATATCCAACCTTCAGCCATTTTCCGAGAGCTCCTTTTCGACCTTGGACAGCCGCGCTTCCAAGTCAATGAGCATCGACAGCAATGCCGGTTCGATCTCATCGGAAGCAGGTATCATTCCACATGCTGAAGATCTCCTCCTCACCGAATTAAGGAGGCGATCGAAAGCAATCCTGTCGTCCAGCCTCAATGCTCGTCTGAATCCTGACCATGCCGTAATCCGCCTCTCGATGCGATCCCTCCAAGTCGCTACTGTCCTGCCCATGGCGCCTAGGATGAACCACGCTTGGTATGAAAAAACCTCAATGGGGCTAAGTGTGAATGTGAAAGTAAACAGTAGGATCATGCACCTCTCCAAAGTCTTGTAGACGAAGGTTAAACTGATTCAGGCGCCTCAGTATGTTCGTGACGATACGAGCATGTGGCTCCTGCTTCAGCGTTGAGGTATACCCCTACATGGGCTTCGAGACCGGGAGGCAATACCACTGCAAAACATGCGGCGTGATATCCCCTCTTGTCGTGGAATTTGACACGGAAGAGGCGCATCGTGCATTCATGGAGGCATCTGGGTGAGCCGTCAGAGTGAGAAGTGGGAGTACAGAAGAATCGTCGGCCTCATTCGGAAGAGGGTGGATGATTCCTCTTGCAATACGAAAGAGATCATCGCCTACATGCGAAAGGAGTTCGATCATGACCCACAACCGCACGAGATGGAGAGAGCTTTGATGAGATGCAGTAGAATACACAAAGTCGGGCAGATAGAGATCGAGGGCGAGCCAGTGTCTGTATGGGCCTCAGAGTGGGACCCTGAATTCGACGGCAAACAGGCATAGGTCGACGGATCACGCTAGTATTGTGCCTTCTGGTAATACAGACAGCATCGTATTGAGCCCCTCGAGGTGAGTCTGAGTGGTAGTTCTGGATGCCCCATTGGAACGGAAAAGAGTCTTCAGAATTTCCGATCCGCAGGCCCCCCTTGGAGACTCATCGTCCACCTTGTGAATCGAGATGTCATAGCACCCTGTGTAGGACCTACCGAGGGAGGTGAAGTTCTCTAGGTACATCTCGCCGCTGAGTGACAATATTGAGTTCAATATCGTGGTACGAGTCACGACCGATAAGTTGCTGGGATTGTACATTATTGATGGAGTGGGGTATTCAGCGATAGGAGGCAAGACCAATAGCCCCTCGTCCAAGAAGCAAATTTCTGTTGTCTGTGACTCGCAGTCAAATTCTTCTCGGGAGCCATAGACAAATGCCACATCGCCATCCTCGGTCTGGAAGCAGTCAGCGATGTTGTCTGGATAAAATTCTGATGAGTTTGGTGTACCGTTGTTCAATACGAAGAAGGAGGCAACAATGTCCTGCGTGGTAGAGCTCGGATCAAGATCCTCAGATTGAATGTGGCCTGTTTCTATGAGGTAAGCAGCCAAGAGGGCAAGTGTGCTTGTGTCATGGCCCTGAGAGCGACATATGGCCTCGTTCCTCAGGAGTTCGAAGGAGTATGAATTGGAGCTTGAATCCAAGTGGGCCCCGGCAGCCATGCTATCATTCGAAACGACTGGGTAAATTTCAAGCCTGTTTCTGTCTTGATAACTTTGGAAGGTTGCCAGTACGGAAAGGTCGCCTAATTTCCAAGCACGCAATGAGTCTAACCCCTCAAAGTAGCCTAGATGTATGTCGCCGGAGTTCAGGTTGGCGATCAGGTCATCAATGTCGTGGAAGAAGTTGATGCTTACATTCGTGTTTAATTTTTCTTCGAGAGACTCTCTGAGATATGCAATACTAGACACATGGTGTTCATCAAATACATGTGTAGGTAGCCCTATCTTAACCTCGTTGATGTCCAAATCCGACTGGGACTCTTCATCCGAGAAGTAACTCTGCATGCCCGGTACGTTGTACACTAAGGCGGAGTAGCCATTGAGGTGTTGGAGAGAATCTGTGGTGATGTACGTCGTGACCGTCCCCGCATCTGACGGGCCTTCAGAAGAGGGATTCTCGGGGCTAGAGGACTCCAATGCAGCGGACAACAAAGCTAGAACTTCTTCGTCTAGTGAATCTGGATTGAATAAGACCGCATCACTGGGAGACCGCCCAAAAGTTGGCAACATCACGTAATCTTCCGTTCCGAGGCACCAGTCTTTCCGTCCGTTATCGCCGTCAGAGCAAATCTCCTGTACTGCACTGTCAGTCAGGAAAGCGATATCGCCCTGACCCTCTGAGAGACATCTGAGGGATCCTTCGCTACCATAGTAGGTTGTGCCTGGTTGGGGCATCATCGAGTCCTCTTCGAAAAAGCCCCGAATTGTGGATGAGAGGGAATCGACATCGTTGGGGTCTCCCATGACATTTGCATATCCCAGGCCCAACAAGAAACCCATAGGCAACAGGGCCCCGACTGAATCTGGCCACCCTGTGAAGCAGGGCTTCCTCCCCTCGAATAGCTCGAAAGGATCTGTGTTTTGGTCTCCGTCAAGGTGAGCAGTTGCGATTGGATCTGTCGATCGGACCCATGCGTGGGCGTTGTGGTAAGATCTGCCCTGCTGATCAACCTCTGCGGCCAGCACCTGCAGTCCATACTCTTTCCATCCCATCCACGCAGTGGCGCCATCGACCAAAGCTACGTCGATATGACCGAATCTCAATGCCTCAATCTTTGCGCCCTCAGAATCAACAGGGTAAGTACCCACGGAGAATCGCGAGGAAGAATCGAGGGTTGAGAGAAGCGAGTCATCAAAAATGCCGCTTACACTTTCCAGATTACTGTCGAGCGCAAGCACGATTGGGACCCTCTCCGCATCATTCACGTCAGCTTGATTGGAGCCGTCGAGGCATCCGTTTAAGCTTGCAGAAAGGAATAGCAAGATTGCCAAATTAATCCTAAAGTTAGCTGTAGGCAGTGGCAGGACCATAGTTGTCCCAAAACATTTTGAGAGATAATGTTGTGTTGTTGACGAGGGGGGCCAGGGTGGTGGATACCCTGTCTGATCGCGCTAGGAGTGGTTTTGCCCCCCTCGCCAACTTTTGTGTTCAATATTCTCAAACTAGCTGTCCGATGTCATCAGATGTGATGCCCAAAGCATCCCAAGCCGGTTGCAAGTACATTCGTACATGTGCCTCATAATCGGCCGTCGAGTCACCATCATTCTTCAGATCGAAGATTTCGACGATTTTCGAGGCCCCGTAATCAGCGTAGTATCCTGGCATGTTGCTGCCTGGGAATGTTGAGGCGAATCCATTGCATATCTCCTCAGTTGTCCCCTCCGCGTAGACCATGTGCACGACAGTGTTGTAGCATACCATTGTACCCTGATAGTCCGTCCAAGCGAAGGCATCACAGGTGGAAGCAGCGCTAGCTCCTATGTACGCCATGCCATGTGTCTGATTGTTGTAGCAAGCGTCTGTGTGATCGGCGACGTAGGCCTCAATGACCCTAAAGAAGGCATGTCCCTCTGCTTGGTGCTTGTCATAGTCGGCTTTATCGTTTGCTGCAAGGTCGTCAGTCATCTTAGATGCATACCTGACCGATGCTTGGGAGTAAACGATTACAACGTTCTTCAGGACCTCGTCTCTTGCAGCTACGAGTGCGTCCATATTCTCATTCTGCATTGCGGTTAGTCCATCATTCATGGCAGTTAGTGTTGCAACATTAGCCTGTGCGGTGCCGCTAGCATCGGTTGTTCCGAAGTTGCCAGCCCTCTTGTCTGCTGTGGCATATGGCCCACAACCGTCGAAGTCAGCGCCTTCATCATCAGGTCCGTGGTAGAAAGCCCACCCTTCGTCCCATGCGTGTTGGGCATCGTCTGGGCCCCAGTTGCCTGCTTCGGCCTTGATGATCGCTGCATTGAGCTCATGTATGGCATATGCAGTCATCACACCGTTCTGGATACCCTTCTCTACAGCTTGGTCTCTAACAGTGTCGGATTCCCCAGCGAACGGACCAGTGCCGTCGATTGCCGCGCTCACGAAGTCATTCCAGGAGCCGTCAGCCCCGTAGTATCCGTCATAGGCGTGGTTCTTGCCTGCGGCATCTGCGAATCCCATCAGAGTTCTGTAGCTGCCATCTGACTTCTCGGCGTATTCGCCATCTTCGTAGATGGTTTTGACTCCGTCCCAGTCATAGGCGCCCGATAGATCCTTGATGTCGCAGACATCTCCCATCAGCATTCTGTGGTTATCGACATTGGAGGCGTAGGTGTACCCTCCATCCTCACCGTCAAGGTCCACATCGCTCTCATCTCCGCCGAGGCAACCTGCCATTGCGGAGGCAATCATTAGTATCGTCAAGATTAGACTCTTAGTGCTCGTATTCATTTTAGGTCAACCTAAACAAGCCGACTATTAGTCTGTTTATGAATTTTTAGGGAAACCTAAATTTCTATTATCAAGCAAATTTCAACGCAGAACCTCAAAAATGGGTAGATGAAAATAAGTGATTGCGAAAAACACCGGGGACAAATTACCACAGAGCAAACCCAATGATTCTGGGTCAGACTAATGATGGTCCATCGACACCACCGTGCATGGATCAAGAGACCTCCCCGATAACAATACAAAACGATCTTCAATTACTCCTGTTCATGAGGCTCTGGACATCCAGGGGGGAATTGGCACTCTCAACAGTCAGAGATTTCGTCAACAAGAGCGCCAGCCGTAAGATCGAGCTCCCCGACATTCCAAACCGAAATCTGAAATCAGAACTCTCTGAGATGAAGGACAATCTTGCTATCCTGCTGCGAAGGCTGGAGTGAGTGCGTATTCCTGATTAATCAACTGGAACCTCGCTGAAAAGCCTCATTATAACGATCCCAACGACAACGAACCCCATTCCAACAATAGCACTCAGATCAGGACGTTGGTTGTAGATCAAGTATGACAAAACCGCGATTGAGACGATGCCGACACCCGACCAAACAGCGTACGCAATACCAATCGGAATCTCCTCGAGGCAAAGGGAAAGGAAATAGAACGCAGACATATATCCGATCATAACTACTGCTGATGGCAGGGGGTTGCTGAACCCTTCAGCGGGTTTCAGCGATGCGGTGGCAATTACTTCACAGACGATCGCTGCCATTAGGTAAGCCCATGCGCCCATGGAAGTGCAGCTGTGACATTGCATTTAGTTGAGATGTGTGGCGCTAACCCCTCCCTAGGTTTAGTATGTCTAACTTCTGTCCAAGGAGGCCATTGATTATTTTTTGATTATTTAATCAATAAAAATATTCAAAATATTATTTTTAGTAATGGAAATTATACAATTGATTAAATATTATATTTTTATTTGTCAAAATAAACATAATAAGCCGAACTTAACTTAGGTATTGACATGACAACCAAGTCCAAACTGGAGTACATTTGGCTGGATGGTTTCGAACCCACCCAGAGCCTCAGAAGCAAGACAATGATCAGAAGTAATTTCGGAGGGACCGTCGATGAGTGCCCAATGTGGTCCTTTGACGGCTCATCCACACTACAAGCTGAGGGTGGAGACTCTGATTGCCTGCTCAAGCCAGTTTTCATATGCCCAGATCCAGACAGGCACAATGGTTACCTCGTGATGTGCGAGGTGCTAAACGCAGATGGAACTCCACACGCGACCAACGGCAGAGCCACCATTGAGGAAGACGACGACGACTTCTGGTTTGGATACGAACAGGAGTACTTCCTGTGGGAACCAGAGACAAACCTCCCACTCGGGTTCCCGCGCGACCAAACCCCCCAGGGGCAGTTCTACTGTTCCGTTGGAGGCAAGAATGCCTTTGGAAGAGACATAATCGAGGCACATCTCGACATGTGCTTGGATGCGGGGTTGAACGTGGAGGGCATTAACGCCGAGGTGGCTGTGGGCCAATGGGAGTATCAGATTTTTGCGAAGGGAGCCAAGGAGGCCGGCGACCAGATCTGGGTCTCTAGGTACCTAGCGGAGAGGAACGCCGAGAAGTACGGGCTCTCCATTGAGTGGCACCCTAAGCCACTCGGTGCCACTGACTGGAATGGATCCGGAATGCATGTCAATTTCAGCGACGGGAAGATGCGAGACGAGGGTGGCGAGAAATTGATGAGTCAGATTTGCGAGGCCTTCGGAAAGAATATCGAAGCCCACATAGACGTCTATGGGGCTCACAACGAACAGAGGCTGACGGGCCTGCATGAGACCCAGTCCATCCACGAGTTCTCATATGGGGTGTCTGACCGTGGTGCATCGATAAGGATTCCAATTGGTACTATTGAGGATGGCTGGAAGGGCCGCCTTGAGGATAGAAGACCAGCATCCAACGGTGACCCCTACAAGATTGGGGCTGCAGTCATCAAGACTACGAAGTCTTCGTACGCCTGATGCAAACAGTTCAGATCATTGAAATAAATGCCTGAAAAACCTCTAGGAAAGAGGATGAAAAAACCCCCTCTTTTTCTTGGATGAGACGATCGACCTCCTTGAGTTTGAACCATTGCAACTCTGTGACTTCACAGGGGTCAAACACAAATGGGCCATTTGCATTCACCATATACGTCCAAGTGAACTCATTACCAGTTTCTTCAATGGCATCGATCTTGAAGAGTTTGGTGGGAACGGAATCTAGCTCTAGGCCTATCTCCTCCTTGGCCTCTCGGACCACACAGTCATCGTAAGTCTCTCCCGAGTCAAGGTGCCCTGCAACAGAGGAGCACCATTTCCCTGGAGCCTCATCCTTTTTCATCGACCTTTTCTGCATCAACAACTCCCCCGAACCATTGAACACCAATAGATGGATGGACCTGTGCAGAAGACCCCTTTGATGAACATCGGACCTTCTTGATCTGCCAACCACATTGTCATACTCGTCTACAACATCGAGAAATTCATCTACGATCATGGCTACTTCAACCTCGAAACAAGGGCCACCACCTCGTCGGCGCATCCCCAAGACAGGGTGACTCCTGCCCCTCCATGCCCATAATTATGAATCACCATCCTGTCGCTGGATCTATCGGCTTCAAGTCGAACCTCACTTCGAGAAGGCCTCAATCCCACGGCCTTGCCAACTATTTTGCTCCTGTCGAGTTCGGGCCAAAGCATTGAGCACTTCTCGAGTATCTCTTTCGTGTCGCTTTCCCTAACTTCGCCATGCCAATCACCCTTCTGAGCAGTACCTCCAAGAACGGTGACGTCTCTTCTTGGTATGGTGTAAATCAGGTTCTCTGGCCGCTGGTCAAATCTTCCGAAGCCTGGGTCCTGTTCAATGTAGATTATTTGACCCCTGACTGGGACAACTTCCTCATCATTACAAAGCTCTCTGGCCCCCAAGCCCGTGCAATTGACGACTAATTCGCCCTCGACGTCTGACAAACTCGAAATGAAACTCTCTCGGAAATCGCCACCAAGTACCAGAAACCTCTCCATTAGCCATTGAAGATAGTGTGCCATTTCTATCACCGGCGCCTCTATCTCCCAACCAGATTTGTAGCCTTCAATTACCTCAACTTGGTTGAGGACCCTGAAGTGTGATATTCCATCGCTCCATTTTGGTGGGGCACATGGCTCGAGAAGGTATTCTATCCCCCTCCTCATGGTGATGAAATCTAATTGAAACTCGCGCTTGAGCCTCAACAACTCATTGTACGTTTCAATCGACCACCTTGTTGTTTTCTCGACTGGCTCCGCTAAGAAAGGGTACCACCAAGCCGCAGCAATATCCGAGACGGTGTTGGGACTGACATCCCTGGACACAATTCGTGTAGGGTAACCTGACTCAAGCAACCTAATTCCACAGCTAAGCCCCACAACTCCTGCCCCGACCACAGTGCAATTCTGGAGGCTCACTTTGTGAGGTAACCGTCATTCAGGCAAGATTCTTTCTATTAGCCACTCCTCGTGGGTTACGAGCGTAGTATGCCGAAGGTGAAGAAACCGAAGGGCGGATGGTTTATTCCCAAAAAGAAGAAGATTAGGAGGGGGCCGAAGGTCAAGCCCTCAGAAAAGGGACTACCTCCGTGCCCGTCCTGCGGGCAGTGGTCAATGCAAAAAGATACAATCAGGAATGAGATGTTTTGCGGCGCATGCGGTACAATCTCCTAGCCCGGCAATTCCAATATAGGTGGCCTCTTCCAAACAATCGTCGCAGTGATGAGGATACCAGCCAGGCCGTTTGGGCCCTGAGTGATGGGCGCTCTGAGCGACGAGGTGATGAAATGAGGTGGAAGGGGCCAGATGGGAGGCTACATGTCCCTGCCCCGACGGCAGAAATAACGAAAATGACAACCGATCTGGTAATCTCTTCCCGAGGCTCGCCTTGGAGGATTTATTCCAGAATGATGGTGACGGTCTTTCCTGCCTTCTTCCTACTATATTCATGCTTGTTGATCATAATAGGTCTCGTAGATTGGAATCCAACAATAATCATCGTGGCCAGTCTGATTAGCATACCACCGATACTTCTCGCACTTCGCATCACGAGGCCCCCAATTATCCAACTGTGGAATGCTACTCCTGATGCAAACGGGAACACGCTACACAACCGCGGCAGTATACCATCATTGACAACACCCGTGCCGACTCGAATGGAACGTCATCTGCTTACGGACGGAACGCCCTTGGAGTTCCCCTCATCACGAGGACCATGGGCACTATTCGCAATCTGTGTAATCATGGGAACAGCCCTGTCATTTTGGATATCTAACTCAGATGGGTCTTTCGTCCCAATACTTGCGTTTGGGTTACTCGCCATACCTCTTTGGATTTTGGGCTTCTCAATACCAGTCTTGGCATGGTGGTCAGTTGCCAGTAATAGATTGAAAATTTCTGTGAGGCGTGTAGAGGCAGAGGCTTGGTTGATCGCTGGAATGGTATCTGCATTTCCTGCATTCATCATGAATTCACTTGTAGTTCCAGAGTTGATCCCGAATCAATGGTCCGAAATTCATGCGTCATTTGCTGCGACAGCATTAGGGGCACCGATCATTGAGGAGATATGCAAAGCGACTGCATTGTTGATTTTCTTCTCATCGATGAGGGGCCAAAGGGCAGGATTCCTAGTTGGATTTAGCATTGGACTTGGTTTCGCCCTGATAGAAAATTTACAATACATTGCAGTGGCTTTGTTCGGGGGGCCAGCAGAATTGGCCGCAACAACTCTGGTTAGAGGAGTGGGCTCGATACCGGCCCACGCGCTCTGGACTGGATTCGTAGGCTCAGCAATGGGGGGCATGTTTGATGAATTGAAATTAGACAAATTGGCGGAGGAGAAACTAACCTCCACACAAATAAAAATCATTGACAAGGTCGAATCTGTTGGCTTGGATTTTGATGGGGATGGTGTGGCGGAGGGATTCAAGACAGACAGAAACATCCTGAAGAACCTTGACTCTCAGGGTGATTGGATTATCGTAGGATCTCAGTCGATGATCCCTCGCAAAAACTCCCTTAGGCCGTCGGCCCGTAGATCCGTTCAATTATCACTTGTACTTGCAATAGTGGGCCATTCTCTTTGGAACGGACTCTCAATCGGAGCTACTGCGCTT
>CEWG01026227.1_pt1 | contig 19046 bp, 14 predicted proteins | sample 361411 | NCBI WGS metagenome assembly CEWG01 (sample SAMEA2622173, study PRJEB7988) | marine metagenome | biome: marine biome (ENVO:00000447); feature: surface water layer (ENVO:00002042); material: "saline water (ENVO:00002010), including plankton (ENVO:xxxxxxxx)" | depth 5 m | reverse complement strand
CCCACTGCCCTCGAGGTCGGCCAGATGTTTCTTGCATTCCTCGACAACCTCGAGTGGCAGAACAGCGGGACCTGCACCGAAGTTGTGGGCTCTGGGCATGGCTCCCCCTGTGGCGAGCGGTCTTTGAGAACATCGCATGACCGCCCTAGTGGTGGGGTTCATTTCCCCCACCCATCTGGAGTACACGTGCTCGAGATCGGACTGGTCATGCTCCAAGGCTCCCGGCAGGCCCATATTGATGCAATTCGCAGAGCAAGCGAGAGGATGGGATTCGAGGTAAACATCCGAGAGATTCGAACCCCAGACGACCTGTTGGAATCAACGCTCCACGCCTTGATTCTTCCAGGTGGGGAGTCAACCACCATGCGGAAGGTGGGCGGACAAGGTGGCACCGGGGTCCTGGAGCACATATACCGGGAGCTCAGGGAGAAACCCAACTTCCCTGTTCTTGCCACGTGTGCGGGAGCAATCCTCCTAGCGGATCCACAGGATGGTGGCCCATCCATAATCAAGGCCACCGTGGATAGGAACGGGTGGGGAAGACAGATCGACTCATTCCTGGGAACCGTGTCATTGAACGACCAAGATGAGCATTTTGAGTGCGCATTCATCAGGGCCCCGAGATTCACAAGCGCTTCCAAGGAGTGCACTATCGCCAAAGTCGGAGATGAGCCGGTTGGGGTGAGGGAGAACAACCTCATCGCACTCACATTCCACCCCGAACTATCCACATCGACCATTTTCCATGAAATGCTTCTTGAGGCGGCCGCCGCGAACGGCGACCGGGTGAAGGCATGACTGTGACACTCCGCCTACCGACGGTTCCCACCCTTTTCGAAGCTCCAGTCGTTGAGGAGTCAGAGGGATGCATACAATGTCAGATGGGCTCAAAACTCGTCCTGTTTATCACTGGAAAGTGCCACTGGAAATGTGATTACTGCCCCCTTTCCGAGAACAGGAGGGAGGCAGAGGTGATGTTCGCGAACGAGAGGCGGTGTACCACCTTTGACGAGGTTATCGAAGAAGCCCATGCAATGAGGGCCACCGGTGCCGGGATCACGGGCGGCGATCCCTTGATGGACAGAGAACACACATTGGAGGGTATCAGGCGATTGAGGCAGGAGTTCGGGCCATCTTTCCACATGCACATGTACACCAGCATACCATTCAAGCAGGAATATGCTGTTGATTTCGCTGAGGCCGGGCTCGATGAAATCAGGTTCCACCTCCTGGACTTGGAGGTCGAACAGTACAGCGATGTGATATCCGCTTGCAGCAAGGCAGGCATGGCCACTGGGATTGAGATTCCGTGCGAACCTGATCGCGATGAGCACCTGTTCGGCATTTTGGAAAAAATGAGGGACATGGACATCGAATTCCTGAATCTAAACGAGCTTGAAATCACCGTGGGCAATCATGGAAACATGGAGACCAGAGGATTCAATCTGTCTGACGAGATCACCGCTGGAGCCGCTGGCTCGTCTGAGTTGGCCGTTCTGCTCAGAGACAGGGTCGCTGCGGCATCCATCGGGGCTCCCGACCCGATCGATGGCGAGGTCAGGGAACCATATGGATTCCATCTAAAGTTCTGCACCGCGGTCTACAAAGACGCAGGACAGCTCAGAAGCAGGTTCCTGAGGCGAGGCGAGGCAACAATATCCCCCCATGAGATACTCACGGAGGACGGAACTCTGATTTTCGGCATTATTGAGTGCGAACCGGCTGACGCGGAGGGCTACATCAACGAAATCATGGAGGAGACTGGCCTACCTAGGAGATTTCTCTACCACGATGAGGAGATGAAGAGGATCGAGCTTCCGCTCTCGACTGCCGAGGAGATTTCAGACTATGTCGATGCGCCCGTTGCTTTCGTAGAGGTTCACCCTACGCACGAGAGACTTGAGATGACCATTGTATACCTAAACAAGGATCAACGGGATGCCCCTGGGGAAAGCCCTGAGTGAGGTCAGACATGCCCGTCCAAAAGAATCGACCGGAAGACCACCCGGATATTGATCCGTATCGAAGGCTTTCCGCATCCCAGGCAATCGCATACTCCAGATGCCCCAGACTCTGGTACTATGGCTGGGAGAGGCGCCTGAAGACCCCCTTGCCGCCCCAGATAATCAGGGGCAACGCTGCTGAGGCCTGCATCTGCCGGGTCATGCGGGATTCACCAGTCTTCGTCTCCGGGGAGGGGGCGGATCAGATGCAATCCCCACTGGACGAACAGGGAAGCCCCTTGTGGGACTCCGAAGAGGGATGGCCTTCCCCCTCCATGGAGGTCCTGGAACAGTCCCTATGGCCAACCGACTTCGAGACACTCTCTTCGTGGGCCCATTCTCGTGCAAGGGCGCACTTCGAGAAGTGCTGGGAGGAGGCCACCTCCGACTGGATGGCGAATCCCAATCGGAAAGGAACAATCGAAGACGCAGATCCAGAGGAGTGCCTGAACATGGTGCTCAGGGGGGTAGACCTCCATCTAATCGAGGTACTAGGTTGCCTAGACACCGGTCAGGACGATCTTGAAGCCTGGAGAGATGGAGGGAGCAGGCCATACTGGCCAGCACCAGATGGCTTCCCCCGCATCTGGGACAAACCCCACCCCTCAGCCAGAGGGGCTGGCGAGGAGATGCACATAGTCGAGGCATGGGAGATGGCCAGACCATGGTTCGTCGATCCAGATGCTGCAGCCTTCACACAGACATCCGCACATCCTGATGGCTGGTTCCAAGGAGAGTATGACTTGGTCTACAGGTGGGGTGGAAGAACCAGAATCGTCGACATCAAAGCGTCTATCGGGAAGGGGGACAGGTCTCACGGATACATCGATCAGTTGAGGATGTATGCATGGCTTTGGAATAAGACCCATGGGGACACGGAGCCTATCGATGGTTTGGAGATCTGGTACCTCGGAGCCGGAGAGCCGAAATCCGTGACCGTACCGAGCCAAGAAGAAATGATTCAGATGGAGGAGGACCTGTTCCAATTGTACACCAAGATCAGGAAGGGGAGCCCGAGCATTGAGGAATGCCCCGCATCTCCCTCTCCCCTTAGGAGGTTCCGGCCCGGGGGCATACCCGATATGAAGCCAGTCGAGGACGACCTCAGGGCCAGATGCAAAAACTGCGAATATTCCGGGATTTGCGAAGGATCAGGCGCTGCTTCAACCACCATACAGTACGACAGTTTGCAACGCCTCGGGCACGACTGGACCATCACCGCCATTGACGCTATTCAGACGAGATTCTCCGCGGTCGGGGAAGTCGCCAAACTCGCCAAACCAACTTTGAACGAGGATGGGACCGTTGTCGTACGGTTCACATTGGTCGATGGCTGGGACCGAGCGACGATCCGCCCACACAGGCTTGGAGGCCCCAGAAGGGTGACGAGATCATTGTCCGAGGGTGCGATGGTTAGAGTCGAAGGCGCACTGCCCTCCCTCTGGAAGGGTCAACTGAACCTCGACCTAGACTCAGGCTCCTCCATCGAGATTGCCAATGAGGGGGACGTATCGCCAATAGTGGAAATTGAGACGAGGATCTCGGTCGTGGGCAGAGTCTGGTCGATCGATGCCTATCCGGACGGAGTCTCGGTCAAAAGATGGTCAGTCACGTTGGTGGACACCTCAGGATCAGCATCGGTCGTCGCATTCAAGCAGTTCATCCCAACGAAGGCAGCATCCATCTCTAGGGGCGATGTGATAGGGATTCTCAACGGGGAAGTGGGTGAGTGGGCAGGGCGACCTCAAATCAAGATAGGCCCCGGGACCAAGGTCGTGGTCATCAACGACGAGGCGCATCTGGCTTCCTGAGGGGAGGGTGTACAGGCCCAATATTGGCGCCGAGAGAGGGATTTGAACCCCCGCGTCCAAGGGACAGTGGATTTCGAATCCACCGCAATACCGGGCTATGCGATCTCGGCAACGGTCCATCGACCATCGAATTAGACATAAGCCTGTTTAGCCTCCGACAACACATGATGGTCACTGTCAAACATGACGATGGGGAGCATGTGTTGGAATTTCCCAAGCCCGTGTTGATTTCCGAGGTACTCCTTGAACTAGGCATCCATGCGTCGACCGTGCTCGCTGTACATGAGGACACCATAGTCCCCCATAACTCGAGGATCGACGGGGATATTGAACTGGAGCTGATCACCGTCTCCTCAGGCGGATGATTGCAGGGGGTTGAGCCCCTTGTCGAATACAGTTCCGTCCCGGAGGTCGAGACTCTCTTTGTCTGGATAGAAGGCCACGCCGGTTCCAATGAGTTTCCCCTGCTCTCCGTCCCAGTGCACATACGACCCCTCCCACATGCCTAGGACAGGCGTGTCATGGAGCATGTGGTATTCCGAGATCCTCTGTGCCCGTGACTCGCCGTAGTGGGGGTGCTGATCGCCTTGGTGAGTGAATGTAATTTTCCCGGGGTAATAGTGTGGGTTGATCTGGAACGGAACGATGCCTAGTGAGTCAAAGGTTTCAGGGAGCACGATCGGCATGTCGTTCGTGGTCATCATGGTTGGACAAGCCACGTTGCTACCTGCGCTCACGCCTACGTACGGCATGCCGTTCTTGACAGACTCCTTAATCGCCTTGACGATACCCAGTTTGTGAAGTTCTTGAATCAGTAGGAATGAATTCCCGCCTCCCATGTAGATTCCGTCAACGTCCTGTATCTGATCCTCCGCATGGCTTTGATCGATGAGCACAAGATTGGACTCATTCATGCCCAACAGATCCCTCATCTTGATGACCCTGTCCTGGTGATTTGCAGTCGCCAGTGGGATGAATAGAATCCTGCTGCAACCCTCAAAATGCCCGGTCAGTAGACCTTTGAACCTCGCGGTTCGGTCCGCAGTGCCAATTCCACCACTCCCGAGAAGGACCCTCATGTCAACCCTCAAACATAGAGGTCACCTAGACCAGGCTCCCCGATTAACTCGGCGACTGCAGATTCAGATATCCCTACGGACTCCAGCAGTTCGGATGCAATCTGCTGTGTCCTGTCCAGACTCAAAGCGACGGCTGTACCGAACTCCTGTTCGATGAAGCGTGAGAGCCTCTCGGCTGCAGCAGCATCTGTCGCACCGCCCACGGTCTCAGCTACAAAGCCCACAACATCCACTCCGTACAAAGGAGCCATTGATATCAGTAGCCCAGCCAGGCCTATCATTCCCGATTCTGGTTGATCAGACTTTACGCGTAGCCCCCTTTCTCCTAACCGCTCCTTGATCTTCAAGTCTGAGCACACAATGTGAATGTCCTTGGACTCAGGGGGCATTGCCAGTCCCGCAAGGACATAGAGTGGGGACGTGCTGTGTTCATTCAGCGTTTCTAGTATCTTTTCTGACATCTCATACTGCCCTGAGGCAGTCATGGGTTGGGCATTGGAACCGATGCACAGGATGTTGGAGTCTCCCAGGTTGACGGAGTGCATGGAGATATGGGATGGCCTTAGGATTCCATCTGATCCTAAGGTTGCATGAGGAGGCATATCTGGGTGCAAGAACATGGCAATTAACTCAGATTGATGGGTCGAGACGAGGCCGTCGACGATCAGCTTCCCAACATTGCCGATCCCTGGCACTGCCTCCAATACAGCCGTGTGCAGGGGGATCTCCTTGAGCCAATGGACCTTGGTTCTGTTCACTCCTCTTCCTCCCCTGCATGACGTGGGGTGGGAAGTCCATCGACCCACTCCTCTGTCCCCCAGCCCTCTCTCGTTCTGCGCCTGTCTCCTTGGGGGTCTTCCGGGGAGTACTTCAATGGCGCCACAGCCACACGGGTAGCCCCACAGTCACACACTCTCTTGAAGCCGTAGGAGTGACATCCAGGGCATCTCTGCAACTTTGATCTTGGCATGCGCGAGCCAAATACCGATGCAACTGGTCCTTGAAGTAATACGGTTATCAGACCCTATCAGCAGCGAATTTCCCATCAAAGGCCGCCATCTCAGACTGAGCCGCCTCAACGCAAGCCTCCCAGGCTGATTCAGCTGAGTTGTAATCGGGTCCTTCGATCTCGACTCTATAATTAGGGGCCCCGTCGTAGTGGCATGTGAGTGTCACCTCATCAGCTGAACTGGCGCTTTCCTCGGCTTTCTCCAGGACTTTCATGATCCCCGCAACCCCCTCGCTGGACCAGATCTCTATGTGGAAACTGCCCTTGAGTTTCACCGACTCGGGGACTATGTTCTCAACGGCTAGTTCCACGATGGTGGTGGTCCAATCACCTGAGAAGCCGGCATTGGAGAGGGAATCAGGGTCGCCGGCTGCCTCTTCTAGGGCGCCATAGAGGGAGCCGAAGGCATCAACGAGGTCGTCAGACTTGGAATCGAGCTCGTCTTCGCTCCATTTGACCCTCTCGGCAGCCACCTTCATGATCTGCCCTGCTCGTTGCTCGTTCTTCCAGAACTGGAGAGCATCTCGACGCCTTTCGTCAGAGACTGATTTGATGGAGAGGTCAATCCTTCCTCGGTCCTGTTTGACCCCAATGGCCTTGGCTACAACTCTCTGCCCCTCCCTGAGGTGGGATCTGACAGATTTGACCCATCCTGCGGCGACCTCGCCGATGAAGACGAAGCCCTCGACCCCATCAAGGCCATCTATCTCTAGGTAGGCCCCTTTGTCGCTGACTGACTTGACAATGCAGACGAGCAGGTCGCCTTCTTCTGGCCATGTTTGTTTTCTTGCCAAGATTCGTCCCCCTTTACTCGAGGACCTCGACGATCGTGCTCCCTACTAGATCGGCTTTGCCCCCCTTGGGTTTCGCAAGCGTACTTCCGCAGACGGAGCAGGAGATTTCTGACGAGGCTTTGCTGAATATTATCGTTTCGTTCCCGCAGTCCTTACAGCTCACCTTCAGAAAGTCCGATCCTGACATCTACGTTCACCTATCCACCAGTTCGAACTTCTTCGCTCTCTTTGCTGCGGGTTGATGTGCCTTCCCCGTCTCAGTGCATCTGTAGAGCAGGTTCACTCTCTTTGTCGGTTTCTCGCCGGAGGGCTTTGGCCGTGGGAAACCCCTGTATCCTGCAGTCACTCTTCGGAATCGCCTTTGACCCCATTTCAATTCGCTGGCGCGGCGCTTCTTGACGCGCTCGACTGTGTGCTCAGTGTGCTTCCCAGCAGACGGACTGTAGCGCATAACTTTCCTCGGGCGCTTCACCATCTGTATCACCAGCGAGCCGTCCACCAACGGTCCCTATTTGAGTGTGGCGATAGCGGAGGCCGTCTGAAACCAATCGAAATCCCCGGCTGATTCAAGCCCTACGACTCATCCCGTGCCACATGAGCACACCATTGCCGGCCATTATCGGGGGCGCGATATGCGTCGTATCCCTCTCATGGAACAGGATGGGGCCAGCATACCGTAGAAGGAGAATCGCCTCATCAACTTTCATCATTGGGTTGATACTTATCTTCTCATGGGATTTTGATATCAAAATTACAGATGATTTCTTGTGTGGTTTCTACGACTCCTGTGGTACATCGGACTTGTCATTGGTACTGAGGTACACGGTGATCTGGCTGGCATTACTGGTCTCCGGTGTCGCTTTGGCTCTAAACGGGGCTGGCTCCTATGGGGGTTATTCCATCCCCAGTTTGTCTGTTGGTTGGATCATGATGCTGGCTTCGGTGATCCTATCACTTGTATTCCACCCAAGCGGGCTGCTGACCGTGGACACACTGATCAAATCCCTGCCGGTCATAGTTGGAATTATGATCGGACTTCTGGCCATCATCGGTCTCACAGCCCTGTCTGAAAATTTTGAACCCCCCCTTCCGCCTGCCCCCGGCTTGGATGATGATGAGAGGGATGTGATGCTGTCTATTCTGGCAAAACACATAGGTGGTGGTGGAGAATGACTCCTGCCCCCTTCTCGAGTTTCATCGTTGGTTATTCGATCATAGCACTGGCATTTTCGATCCATCTGTTTGCGACTTACAGATCGGGATCATCCTCAAAAATCCTGATTTTGACCTCACTACTCAACACCGCGTTGTCCATTTGGCTCTCATCGCGGCTCCCTAATGACATCGTTCAAGGATCGATCAGTGCCACCTTCTCAATGCTATCATTGAGCTCCCTTCTTGCCTCATTTGTGATGCTGAAGATAACCATGAACAGGGTCCCGGGTTCATCGTGATTTGATATTGAGTCCAGTGATAACCCTCATAACATCGAGGTAGGTCGCGCGAGCATCGAGGAGGGCTTGGCATGTCAAAGGGAACACCCAGCATGGGAAAGAGGCAGAAGCAAACGCACATCCGTTGCAGGCGCTGTGGCAGGCACTCCTATCACAAGTCCAAAGCCGTCTGCGCTTCCTGTGGGTTTGGGAAGACAGCAAGGATGCGCGGCTACAGATGGGCCAAGAAGAATCGGCGCATGACTGACTAACTCTGCGTCTTGGGGAATGCCTAAGTTCCGACGTCACCAGAGTAGTGTGTTCACCATGTGCGGCATACTGGGAATTGTCGGGGTGCTCGAGTCTACCATCTCCCCAACTCTGTATGATGGCTTGCTTGTTCTGCAACATCGCGGTCAGGACGCTGCGGGAATACTTACTAGCACCCCATCGCGGGTCTACCATCGCAGGGCAAATGGCCTTGTCCGTGACGTCTTCCAGCTAAAGCACATCGAACTCCTACAGGGATCTATGGGTATCGGCCACGTCAGGTACCCCACAGCCGGTAGCAGCTCCGCTGCCGAGGCCCAACCCTTCTACACCAATTCTCCCTTTGGACTGAGCATAGCCCACAACGGGAACCTAACCAACTCAGATGAACTCATTGAGGATCTGCAAAGAAAGGATCACAGGAGAATCAACACGGATTCCGACTCTGAGGCACTCTTGAACCTCTTTGCGGCGGAACTACAGAGGGCCGTAGCAGATCGAGGTGGTATGGATGCGGGATTGGACGAGGATTCGGTGTTTTTGGCTGTTGAGAGGTTGCACAAACGTGCAGTCGGCTCATTCTCCGTTGTCGCGATGATAACCGGATGGGGCGTAGTTGCGATCAGGGACAAGAATGGAATAAGGCCATTGTGCATGGGCTCAAGGGAAGTCAAGGGCAAGACTGAGTGGATTTTCGCATCTGAGAGTGTGGCCCTAGACGTACTGGATTTCAAGTTGGAGCGGGATGTGGCGCCGGGCGAGACCGTCATAATCAGGTCCAATGGAGCTTTCAGCTCAAAGGTTACCGCACCAAACGGAGAACATCGCCCTTGCATCTTCGAACATGTTTACTTCTCCAGACCAGACTCAACCATCGACGGAATCTCCGTCCATGGTGCGAGGCTCAGGATGGGGAGGTTGCTGGGGGAGAGAATACTGGCGGAGAGGCCGTCCCACGAAATCGACGTCGTGGTCCCAGTCCCAGACAGCGGAAGAATCGCAGCATTGGAGATGGCAAGAACCCTGGGCGTGCAATACCGAGAGGGTTTCGTCAAGAACCGATATATCGGCAGGACATTCATCATGCCGGGCCAGAGTGTCAGGAAGGATTCCGTGAGGAAGAAATTGAACACTATTGAGGGCGAATTCAAAGACAAGAACGTCCTGATAGTGGATGACAGCATCGTTAGGGGAAATACCTCCAAGAGAATCGTAGAAATGGCAAGGTCGGCTGGTGCGAAGAATGTCTTTTTCGCCAGCTGTGCCCCTCCTGTGATCCATCCAAACGTGTATGGCATTGACATGCCAGCGAGAGAGGAATACATCGCCCATGGTCGATCTGTCGAACAGATTTGTGAGGCCGTCGGCGCGGATTGGATGGTATATCAAAGACTTGATGATCTCATTGCAGCATGCACCGGAGACTCCACCAATGCTGTGACGTTCGATTGCTCATGCTTCGATGGAATTTACATTGCAGGTGCAATAGACGCCACCTATCTCGACAGGCTTGAAGCCAAGAGAAAGGATGGGGCGAAGGAAGCCCAGCAGGCAACGCCATAACTGTCGAATGATTATCAATAACCTACTTCTGGATAAGACCGTGGTGAGGACTCTCGATGCCATTGAGAGACTTCTTGGCCCCTCGGAATCGATAACGTGCATTGACGCGATTCCATCGGGAATTGCTTTTTTGGACAAGGGCCGAGAAATTAGCACCTTGCAAGTCGGCGACGGAGTCACCATGGAGATTAGCATGGATCGGGAGGTTAGCTGCTTCACTCACGACGGAATCGGGTTCCTTACCGGAGATCAGAATGGTCGAATCAATCACGTATCCGAGTCTGGCCTCGAGGAGGTCTTGAACCTCGGAAGCCCGATCTCGAAGATATTGGGCGGTAGGGGCTGTGCTTGGGCTCTGGATGAGGCGGGATCCGTCACGTGGTTTGACAAATCAGGGAAATACAAGCGTATTGAGGGCATTGAGGAGATTTCAGACGTATGCCATCATGGTCATGAATTAGCAGCAATGGGCGTTTTTGGAGGACTCTACATCATCAAGGAGGGTTCTCTTATCCACTCATCCGTGCCTGACGAAGGTCTAGCAGAAATTGCTGGCCCATCCGTATTCATGCCATCTGGAGTATTGGTCACGTATCGAAGGTCTCTAGACGAGATGAGCGATGACAGGCCAGAGAATAGGATAGAGTGTTGGAGTAGCGATCGTGGGCGCATATACACACACGAGGTTGACAACCCTGTTGCATCAATAGCCGCCCACGAAGGAGGGGTTGTCATCGGGGACGAGATGGGCGTAATCACATTCCTAGAGGACGGCGGCCCTCTGAGGAAAGTAAAGGTCGATCACCAGAAAATAAATCTCATTTATACATCGGATGATATTACTCTCGTAGGATCATGGTTCCATGTCTATGGGGTCCGACAGGGGGAGGTCATGTGGAAGGCCGAGTTAGATGGCATGCCCTCAACCTTCTCTAGGTTAGACGATGGCCGATTTGCCGTAGTGTGCGAGAACCCCTCAAATAATCACATCTCGACATTCGCATTGGATCCTCATGGGCTTTTAATTGAAGATCCTGCGGAAGACTATGAAGTCGATGAAAGGGAGAATTTGATTTACGAGCCTGAGCCTGATTCTAGATTTGAGCACACCCCTGAGGAGACTTCTGAACTACTGAGCCAAATGGCAATCGAGGTCTCCCCTGGCGCTATCGAGGAGGAGGAGTCTGACCTTTTGGTGGAGCTGTCATCCACGGCGAAGAAAATCAACCTGCCCCCTGTTGCGGACGCAGGTGAAGACAGGACCCTGAAATCAGACTCTGATGGCACTCTGGTTGTATTGCTGGATGGTTCAGGGTCCTACGATCCGGATGGCGAAATCACGATCTGGGAATGGATTGATGAGAAGCAACGTGTGATTGGCACATCATCGTCCATCAGGGTAAAGCTCAATCAGGGGACACATTCCTTCACACTAAGAGTCACTGATGATAAAAACTCAACTACAATGGCCATTGTGACGATCAGAATTACCTGATTGATATGATCTCAGTGCCGCTACTGAGGCCCAACGGTCAAGAACCACCGCCTCCGCAAGTCATTACGGTAGTTATCATGGGCGATTCCATCCTGAAACTCGATGGTAAAACAGCACTGGTGTTCGGGGTGGCCTCTGAAGAGAGCATCGCCTATGCTATCTGCAAGAGCCTATCGTCTGCAGGCTGCAACCTTGTGCTGGGGTTCCAACCAAGGTTCAGAAGCAGGATACAACAGCTTCTCCCAACTCTGCCAAAGAACACTCAGATACACCCTATCGATGTAAATATGCCAGACTCAATATCAGATTTCTACAAATCATGGCAGGCGGAGTCCCCGGATCAGAAGGCCAACATCGTGATCCATGCCATCGGCTTCGCTCCTAGGGAGGCCTTCGACAGAAACCTACTCTTCGTGGACAGCGATCCGATTGATACCGCTTTGAGGATCAGCGCTCATAGCCTTCAATCCATACTCAGAAGCGGCCTCCCCCATTTGGCACCCGCATCCTCCACCATTACACTGACCTATGCCGCGAGCACGAGACACGTCCCCAGTTATGGCCTCATGAGCATAGCAAAGGCCGCCCTAGAGGCGTGGGTTCGCGAGATTGCTGCAAGATTGGGGCCAGATGGACATAGAGTGAATGCCATTAGTGCTGGCCCCATCAAAACCCTGGCTGCATCTGGGATCCCAGGCTTCGAGGGAATTTTGGACCACGTTGAGAGGAACTCCCCCCTCAGGAGGAACATCGACCAAATGGATGTCGCAGGAGCAGCGACCTGGCTGGCCAGTCCATTGTCGTCGGGAGTCACCGCCCAGGTAATCCATGTGGATGGGGGATACAGTTCCACCATGGTACCGGAAGATGTGAACAGGTGAAACTCAGATGACCAATTCCAAAGATGAAATTGGAACTTTCGAGCCGATTGCGATTGTCGGGCTCGGAGCAATCCTGCCAGACGCGCCAGACGTCTCTACCTTCTGGAAGAATGTGATCTCGGGCGAAGTATCAATACGAAATCTCCCAGAAGATCGTTGGAGGTCCGAAGATCACTGGGAGGCAGGTGGACCAAAGAACATCTCCGAGGGCAAGACCTACAGCAAGATTGGAGCTTGGGTTCACGAATACGAGTTTGACTGGAAGAGATGGAGGATACCCCCTGGATCCCTGCCGCAGATCGACCTTTGTCAACAATGGGCCGTCAGTGTGTCTGCCGCTGCGTTGGAGGATGCTGGATACCTCGGTGATGGCGCTACTTCGAATTTACCTAGAGAGAAGACTGGGGTCGTCTTCGCAAATGCGCTGGGGGGCGAGAACCGAACACGGTCAACAGAGAGGGTGCTGATCGACAGGTACCAAAGGCACGCAAAGGAAGCCGGAATATCAGATGATGCCTTTTCTAGGTTCAAGACCTCATTGCTTGATGGAGCACCGAGGGTAGACGAGGACACAATGCCCGGTGAGCTAGCCAATGTTGTGGCGGGGAGGGTAGCGAACATGCTAGACCTAAGGGGCCCTAATTTCACCACTGATGCTGCCTGCGCCTCGGCGATGGCAGCCGTCATGGATGCCTGTCACCTCCTCCACAGTGGCCAAGTAGACGTCATGGTAGCAGGAGCTGCAGATCGAACAATGGACCCTGCCACCTTTGCGAAATTCAGCGCGATTGGGGCGTTATCAGCGACAAGGTCGGTGCCATTTGACCGGAGAGCCGATGGCTTCGTTATGGGGGAGGGCGCAGGTGCTTTGGTCTTGAAGAGACTGAATGATGCTATCAAGGCAGGCGACAAGGTGTACTCCGTGATCAGAGGGATAGGCGCCAGCAGCGATGGCCGTGGAAAGGGGATTACCGCACCAAGCCAAGGCGGACAGGTTCTAGCAATCTCAAATGCATACAGTCAAGCAGGGTATCCTGTATCCAGCGTGGAACTGATAGAGGCCCATGGAACCAGCACATCCGTCGGTGATGCCACCGAGTTGGCGTCACTATCCTCCGTGTATGGCCAGTCCAACATGCCAGGTACCGTTGCCGTGGGGTCAATTAAGTCACAGATTGGGCACCTGAAGGCTGCTGCAGGTTTGGCGGGCATACTCAAAGTAGCGTTGTCCCTTCATCATCGAACGATACCGCCCTCGGCAGGATTCGAACAGCCGAATGAAACCGTCCCATGGTCGGAGGTACCATTCTATGTCCCCACTGTGGCAGGGGATTGGCCCCAGCCAACTGACAATCCACGCAGAGCAGGTGTGAGCGCGTTTGGATTCGGGGGTACGAATTTCCACGTCGCCCTCGAGCAATACCACCCCGAAAAGCACTCGAAACTCTCAGCAACGTGGAGATCGAGAAAACACCACCATGCAGAGGGAGGCGATGCCCATCGACCGACATCACTCAGTTGGGCGCACCTCAAGGCATTAGAAGGCGGAGTATTACTTGTCAACGGAAACTCCGAGGAAGCGCTCCTAGAGAGACTTGGTGAGATCTCCGCAGAACTGTTCGACGGAACCCCGACCTTCGATGACCATCCCACTGGGAAGAGACTTTCAAGGGCCCTCCCCCGGTCCTCCTTGGGTTTCAAACCCGAGGGAATCAGGCTCTCCATAGTTGCGACCAGTTGGCCCCAATTAGAAAAGAGAATAGCCTTGGCCAAGGAAGGAATTGCCGACTCGGGGAGGCACTCATTCCTGAAAAGTCAACAGATACACATCGAAGATGCACCTCTGGACCCCAACGCCAAATTAGCACACATGTACCCCGGCCAAGGCAGCCAATATCTCGGCATGACTCTTGATCTGGCACAGAGGTACCATGTCGTGGCATCCACCTGGAAGGAGGCCGACGAGATCATGACTCCGATCATTGGAGAGCCTTTGTCTGGAATTGTACTGAACAACAATCTCAGTGGAGCAGATATGGAAAAGGCTCAATCCAGGCTGACCCAAACAGAGTTCACACAACCGGCCATGCTAACTGCGGACCTCGCTATTGACCGTCTCTTGGCTGATCACAAAATCTTCCCTGATATGGTCGCAGGACACAGCCTTGGCGAATACGCAGCACTGATGGTCTCGGGCATCCTCAGTTTCAGAGATGCAATGAGCGCTGCGGCAGCCCGTGGAACTGAGATGGGCTCCGTGGAGGTACCTGACAAGGGCCTCATGGCCGCGGTTGGAGCCCCAGCCAGTAAGGTTGAGGAGGCGCTTCGGTCGGTAGATGGTTACGTCATCGCGGCGAACAGAAACAGTCCTGTCTCGACGGTCATTGCCGGCGAGACCGATGCAGTACAATCCGCGATCCACATTTTATCGGATCTGGGAGCCACTGTGATCCCACTTCAGACGAGCCATGCATTCCACACAGACATTGTTTCGCCGGCCAATGCCCCTCTTCGTCGATTCCTAGAATCGATCGACATCTCCCTACCGATAATCCCGGTCACTGCGAACGTCGATGGCACATTCTATCCCATGCATTCTGACAACCCTAGGGAATCGATACTGGAAAAGTTGGCCCCACAGATGTCATCGCCCGTCAATTGGATCGATCAAGTCGAGACGATGTACGGCGCAGGAGCCCGCATCTTCCTCGAAGTGGGCCCCAAACGAGCTCTGTCTTCAACCGTTGCTGCCATTCTTGGGGACGATGCGAAGACATCATCAACAAATCACCCCAAAGTCGGCGGCATTGCCACTTTCCTCGACTCAATCGCGTTTCTGGCGATCAATGGGAAGATGCCGATAATCGACGAATGGGGCAAAGGGCTGCTCTCACCTGAGTTTATGGAACCCCCAAACGACACCGATCTCGCCTCTGTTTCCGAGAATCTCGAGGCACTCAGAACGAGATCAAGACCATTGCCGTCGAACTCCTCCTCAGCTAGCCCCCATGGAAATAGTCGCCTTGTTCGTCCCATACCCGAGTCGATCCAATCAGAGAGGATTGTCTCAGACATATTGGCCAAAATAACAGGTTATCCAAGTTCCGTCTTGACTGGAAACGTCAGCCTTGACGAGATAGGAGTAGACGAATCAAGAATACGATACGTTCTGGATGAGGTAGGCCATCCAGACCTAGTTTCCATATCAGGCCCCGGCTCATTCTCAACGGTCGCAGACATAGTACAGGCAATCTCAATCGAACCTGAAAATCGCTCCAATACCTCCGATGCGAACCCAGAGCCTCCTGTCGTAAGCGGGATTTCACTCGGGGTTCCTGGCATGGACGAAGTTTTCGATGACGGTGTTTGGGAGGCCATCTTGGAGGGCAGGAACCTCATCTCTGAGATTTCCAATGATATGAAACAGAAACTCGTAGACCAAAAAATCGTTCGATTGGTTAAGAGCGAGGATGGAACATCCAGGCTGGTGCCTGCTGATACTTTCGAGAAAGTTCCACAATTGGCAGGAATCGGAGGAAGGTTTGACCTTACGGAGCAATATGGGATCGACAAGAAACTGGTCGAGGCCTTCGACATTGCGACCTCATTGGCATTTGCCTCTGGCTTGGAGGCCCTCAAGGACGCAGGATTACCATTGTTGCCAGTAGAACAGTCCAACAGCAGTGGCCTACGTGTCATCCGGGGGTGGAACCTTCCCGAGCATGAGAAGGACAGAACTGGCGTGATCTTCGCCTCCGTATTCCCAGGGTTGGAGAAGGCGATAGAACACGTTCTACACAGGAAATCGCCAGAATATGATCAATTCGACAGGAAGTACCTGCTCCAGGTCCTATCAATGGGGCATAGTCAATTTGCTTCATGGATAGGGGCCAGAGGGCCAAATCTCGCGATCAACAACGCCTGCGCCTCTACCCCGGCCGCATTTGCAATAGCAGAGGACTGGATGGCAAGAGGAAGATGTGATAGAGTAATTATCGTCAGTGGTGACGACTCGACATCCAACACCCTGATGCCCTGGGTAGGCGCTGGTTTCTCTGGGGCAGGAGCCCATGCGATGGGCGACGATGTCACGCAGGTCGCCCTGCCTTTCGATGCACGTAGACACGGGATGCTTCTAGGAATGGGGGGCGCGGGCTTCGTACTAGAGAGGCAAGGAGACGCCAGAGAGCGGGGAGTCACCCCATATGTAGAGGTCCTCGGCGCGGAGATCGCCAATAGCGCATTCCACCCAACGAGGCTCGACACGGATCATGCAGCCTCGGTCATGGAGTCATTCGTTGGTCGTATGGAACGCAAATGGAAGATCGGCAGAAGTGAGATGGCCGATAGAATGACATTCATGTCACATGAGCCCTATACTCCGCCTCGGGGCGGTTCTGCATCAGCAGAAGTCAGCGCTCTCCGCCACGTCTTCGGGGACAAGGCCCAGGAGATCCTCATTACGAACGCGAAGGGGTACACCGGCCATCCGATGGGCGTGGGATTGGAGGACGCTGTGGTAATCAGGAGCCTTGCTGCGGGAATCTTCCCGCCGGTCGCGAACTACGAGGTTGAAGACGAAGACCTCGGCAGCCTCAACATATCGAAGGGAGGGCCGAAGGACATAGATCTCGCCCTCAGGCACGGTGCAGGTTTCGGTAGCCAGATTGCCCTGACATTCCTTAGGAAGATCGCCGTATCAGACACAAAGAGATTCGACCCCGACAGGATAACTCAATGGGCATTGAGGGCCAGCAGGGGTAAAGATGTGAGCCTGAGGGTATTACACCGGAAGCTCGTTGCCTACGTCGATGCTGACGATGATCTGGTCGGGGGGATCGTCGGAGAGTTGTATGATCCGCCGAGGATGAAGTCAACACCCCCTTTGAAGGATCACGCTCAAACTCCCCCCAAGGACTCAACAGGATCAATTCCAGTGGAAAAGAATGGGGCAATCAGCCCCGAGAAACCGGCTAGGCCAACTCCCTCGCCCCCATTAATTTCCACTGATGAGGTCAGTAGGGGGGTGCTTGAGATAGTCTCTGAATCGACTGGCTACCCAGAGGAATTCATCGAGTTCGACGCGGACATGGAGGGCGAACTCGGAATTGACTCGATTAAACAGGCGGAGATAATGTCTGAGATCCGTGATCGATACTCGCTCCCGCTCGATGAGAGTTTCCAGCTAAGGGACCACCCAACGATTGGCCACGTGATCAGATACATCGGCTCATTTACCGATTCGAACGATAGCGGGAGGCCGTCGGAAGAGTTCGACCAATCAGCGGGAGAGTCGGAGGGCGGGAAGATGGAGATGCAACCTCAGCCCGAGGATGGAGCCCCAAATTACGAAATCCTCTCATCGATACTCCCGATCGTAGCACAACACACGGGATACCCCGTTGAATTCCTTGAGACCGACGCAGACATGGAGGGGGAGCTCGGAATAGACTCGATCAAACAGGCGGAGATAATGTCTGACATCAGGGCACAATTCAACTTAGAATTGGATGAGGACTTCCAGATCAGGGATTACCCGACTCTGGGGCACGTAGCAAACTATGTCGCAGGATCGACAGACTCATCGGCAAAGAGTGGAGAGTCAAGAGAACCCCAGGAAGAGGAAAATCCACCCGCGCCGATATTCAGACATGTGGTTGTCACAGAGGCGATGGGAGATATCGAAATCCACCAGATCCCACGATTGGTATTGGTCACGAGAGACCCACTTGGACTCTCAGAGTCGTTGGTTGCACGAATAACCAGAATGGGGGGCGAAGCGAGGATCATCGAGGAGGATAGCCTCTCAGACGAGGAAATTCAAGACGCCTGCATTGTCCAAATGTCCTCCCTCGGGGCTAAGGGATCTCTCTATACCGATCCGTCTCCAAATCACTGGACGATTGAGACCTACAATCTGTTGAAGAAAGTAGACAGCCTCCCCGATGGGGCTGTTCGTAGGATAGCAACGTTGACCTCGATGGACGGCTCCCATGGTATTGAGGGGGGTGATTACAATTCATCCGTCGCTGGAATCCACGGGGCAGTCATGAGCTTCGGCTGCGAGAGGCCGGAATTAGATGTCCTCGCCATTGACATACATCCAAGGCTTATCGACGATGAGGATACCCTCATAACCTCGATATTGAAAGAGATTTCAAGGAAAGATGGCCCGATAGAAGTCGGCATAGGCGACGGCGGTGCTAGGCACAGGCTGACCCTCAAGAGAGCAGAGGCACAGGAGATGGTCGGGGGATTTCCCGGAGACGAGGTATGGCTAGTCAGTGGTGGAGCAGCGGGTGTGACCTCAGAATGCATGGTGGACATCGCTGGTAGGAGCCCATCGGGCCCTCCCACGTTCATACTACTCGGCCGAACAACACTCGACCCCAAGTTGGAAAAAATGTCTGCCATGTCCGATCAGGATCTCGAGAACGAGAAACTGAACCTAAAGTTGGCTATGGAGTCCGACAGGGACGATGGCAAAGTCACCCTGAGGGAGTGGAATGAGGCCTGGGAGAAGGTATTGCGTGGCGTGGATATACACAAAAGCCTAGCTAGACTCAACTCCAAAGGAGCCACGGCAGAGTATTTCCAGGTAGATGTTACGTCCGGCGAGAGGGTCAGAGCCGTTGTCGATGAAGTAATTTCACAACACGGCAGGATCACAGGAGTAATTCATGGAGCGGGGATCGAGGACTCGACTCC
>CEWG01227294.1_pt1 | contig 19179 bp, 17 predicted proteins | sample 361411 | NCBI WGS metagenome assembly CEWG01 (sample SAMEA2622173, study PRJEB7988) | marine metagenome | biome: marine biome (ENVO:00000447); feature: surface water layer (ENVO:00002042); material: "saline water (ENVO:00002010), including plankton (ENVO:xxxxxxxx)" | depth 5 m | reverse complement strand
ACGCTTTCCAAGCGTGCGCCTTAAGCCACTCGGCCACCTCACCAAAAAGATGACAAATCTAAAAATACTTATTTATATTTTTGTTTTAAAAAGAAATTTAAGTTTATAGTTGAAAAAGATTTTTTGCATTTCGTGTTGTAATTTTAGCTATTTCTTCAATACTTTTATTATGTGTTTCCGCCAATTTTTCTGCAATATTTAAAATATATTTACTTTCATTTCTTTTTCCTCTAAAGGGTGTTGGAGATAGATAAGGAGAGTCGGTTTCAAGTAATAGGTGTTCTAAAGAAATATTTTTTATTGTGTCAGATAAACCTGAATTTTTAAATGTTAAAACTCCACCAATGCCAAGGTAAAACCCTTCAAGATTAATTATTTTATTAGCCTCTTTTAAATTGCCTGTAAAACAATGGAATACTCCACGTAAATTATTATCATTATGCTTTGCGATTATATCAAAAGCTTCGTTGAATGATTCACGAATATGAATTACTATTGGAAGCTTGTATTTTTTTGCTAACTTGATTTGGGATTCAAATGCTTTTTTTTGAATATCTAAGTTATTTTTACTCCAATATAAATCAATTCCTATCTCTCCTACAGCAATATATTTTTCTTTTTTTAATTCTTTTTCAATATGTAGTATTTCCGTATCATAGTTATTTTTACTAACATCGCATGGGTGTAACCCCATCATAGGAAAACAATTTTTTGGAAATAAATAACACAGATCAAGCATTTTTTCTGTGTATTTGCTAGATATATTGGGTAATAAAATGCTTTCAACTCCTGCTTCTAATGCGTTTTTGACAACTTGCTCTCTGTCTTCATCAAATTTACTACTATATAAATGACTATGTGTATCAATAAATTTCATTACTGCAAAATTAGGATTATTTATATAATTTTACGTCGTGTCTAATAAACCTAAAATATTAGTTATACGACTTAGCGCAATGGGCGATATAGTTTTAACTACTGCTGTAATTAGGGCTTTATATCAGCAACTTAATGCAAAGATTGATTTTTTAACAAAGTCGCAGCACGTCACTTTACTTTCAAATAACACTTATATTAACAAGATTTTTTCATTAGAAAATGACGTCAACACTTTACAATACAACAAATATGATTATGTTGTTGATTTGCAAAATAATTTAAGATCTTGGAAAGTAAGAGCCAAAATGAATACTAAATCATTTGTTTTTAACAAGAAAAGTTTTAAAAGATATTTATTGATTTATTTTGGAATAGACTTATTAAAAAATCATGTGGTAGATAGATATTTTGAAACGATTGCTAGGCTTAATGTTATAAATGACAACAAGGGATTAGATTTTAATGTGTCACCATCAATAAAATTAGACTTTGATTCAAATCAAACTTATATAACTTGGTGTTTAGGTGGAACTCATCATCCAAAAAAATTATCTGGAGACCAGGTAACACAAGTAGTTTCTAAACTAAAAGTACCCGTAGCACTAATAGGAGGGGATAATGATCTAGAAATAGCTGAATATGTACTTAATAATACAGAATCTAAGTTAGTATATAATTTTTGTGGTAAGCTATCAATACAAGAATCTTCATATTTAATTAAAAAAAGCAAGATGCTTTTAACAAATGACACTGGAATGATGCATATTGGATCTGCCTTAAAAATGCCAATTATTTCATTTTGGGGATGTACAAAACCTTCTTTGGGTTTTTCACCTTATAAAACAGATAGTAGTTCAATTCAAATAATTTCCAAAAAATCCGCTAGCCCTTGCTCTAAACATGGAAAACATTGTAAATTTGGTAAAAACGGTTGTATTAAAGAAATAGACCCACAGGAAATATATCGTGCAATATTATGCTTACTCAAATAAGGCTTTTAGTTCTGTTGCATCATTAGGCTTTAATTTTCCAGCTAATATTAATGATAACTGTCTTCTTCTCAGAGCCCCATCATATCTATTTTTCTCCAGCTTTGTCTCTGGAGTAACTTTAGGGACTTTTGCGGGTTTCCCCATTGCATCAACAGCTACAAATGTATAAATAGCCTCATTACATTTTGTTTTAACTCCTGACAAGGTGTCTTCAGTCCACACATCAATAAATATTTCCATTGAAGAGCTGAATGCTCTAGAAATATTAGCTTCTAAAGTCACAATACTGCCTCTTGGGATTGGATGTTCAAAAGAGACATTATTTACTGAAGCAGTTACACATGTTCTTTGTGCATGTCTATTTGCTGTTATTGCTGCTGTTATATCCATCCAGTGCAACAATCTACCCCCCATAAGATTATTTAGATTATTTGTATCGTTGGGCAATACTATTTCTGTTAAGTTTGCTCTTGATTGTTTTGGTGTTTTTGCACTCATATCAATATTATTGTGTAAGTAACCAAGCACTTGGGTTATCTTCTCTGATTTCTTCTAGTGCCAAAACCGCTTCTTCTCTATTAATAAATGAGTTATAGGTTACTCTTATTAACTGGCTGCTTTCAAGAATTTGAGGGTCGTAGTTCCAATTTTTAAGTTTATCAAACATCTTATACGCATTTTTTCTTTCTGCAAACGCTCCAGCAACAATATAAAATTTTTGATCGTTTACTATTGGCAATATTTTTTCATTTTCAATCTCTTCAATTTGCATCTCTGTATTTTCTGAATTAATATTATAGTTTGTTTCATTTTTTATTTTGTTAATATTTTCTTCAGTTTTTTCTGTATTGCTAAATGGATTTAAACTTGCCATTTCTTTATAAACGTCAAGAATTTTTTCTTCTTGAGTTAAGCTAATGTATGAAAGAGCTATTAGAGGAATGATTATTGCTGCAGCTCTTAAAAAAGTTTTAGGTTTTTGTTTATTGGCTTTCAAAAACTTTATGTTTGATTGCGGAGCTATAGTTAATCCTTCTTTCCTTATAATTGATTTGTTATAGGTGGGCTTCATGCCAAATGCACCGATATAATAGTTGATAGAACTATCTTGAATAAAAATGATATTTCCCTCTTGAGCTACAGTAAATAAGCCAACTTTAGTTATTCTTAATACTTTTGAAGTATCAAGCTTGTTGTTGCATTCGTTTACAAATTCTTCTAACTTTTGCTTAGCTTTATGCTGTGAGATAGACTCATTTTGTGCTATGTGATTAATTAGTAACCCATCATTAGTAGTTAGGTTTCTGTTAAATAGAATTTGTTTTGATGGAGGACTTAGTGCACCCGTTTCTTCATTTAATTCGGCAGACTTTCTATTTCCAACAAATCCTCCAAATTGAGGTATTATTACACACTCATGAATGTAAAGAAGTTCTGAAATATATTCTGAAATATTTTTTTTCATAATGCTAAATTAATCATTTTATATGATTTTGTATTAAATTTTTTCAATATCCTGTGGTGTGTCTATTGATTGTGATTCGTAAGATGTAATACCTACTTTGATTTTATAATTATTATCAAGCCATCTTAGTTGTTCTAATCTTTCTCTTTTTTCATTTTTTGTTTCTTTTAGTGCACATAATTTTGTTAAAATTGATTTCCTAAATCCATAAATTCCGATATGCTTGTAGTAAACAGTGTTTTTTTTAGGGCTTTCAATCTTTCTACAAAAATTAATTGCATTTCTATTTTTATCAAAAATTGCTTTTGGGTTGTTTGGATTATTTAATAATTTATTTGAGTTGATTTTTTTTACTAATGTTCCAATTTCAGTATTTTCGTTTTCAAATAAATCAACGAGTTCATTAATTTGATTTGGATTAATAAACGGCTCATCTCCTTGTACATTTATAATAATATCTGCATCAATATTCATGCTTTGTGCTGCTTCATTACATCTTTCAGTTCCAGTAAGATGATGTTTATTTGTCATAACTACTTTACCAGAAAAGGATTTGATGTGATTATAAATTCTTTCATCATCTGTAGCAACCACAACATCAGATAATTGTTTAGACTTTTTACATTGTTCATACACCCTTTGAATCATACTTTTTCCTTTAATGTTTGCGAGTGGTTTGCCAGGAAATCTTGTTGATTCAAATCTCGCAGGTATAATTCCTACTACCTTCATTAGATTTTAATGTTACACTGAACAGCAAATGTTCTAGGAGACATCATCGTGGCAGGTCTTGTCATATATTCTCTATTTAAAACATTATTAACTACAAATCCAAATCGAAAAACATCATTCATTTGCCATCCTAATCTTGCATCTATAACATAGTCTCCATTTTTTGCATTCTCTCGTGATTCGTTAATTCCTGGTATTCCATCAAAAACACCCGGAATTCCTTCATTTACTAATGGCGTAGTAAATATATAATCAATATTACTCATGAAGTCATTATATCTATAACTGCCTGCTAATGAGATGTTTTTGTATAAGATTTCTGCATCAAGTTTTGCAATATGTTTATATCTGTACTTTAATACAGTTGGATCAGAACTACTATTGGTATAACTTACACCCTGATTATCTCCTGCATAGGCATATATTTTGTCAGGATCAAGAGAAAAATGATCCATATAAGTATATCCAGCAAGAATATTAAGAGATAAATTTTTATTTATTTTACCTTGACCATTTATACTAATCTCTAATCCAGATATTTGTGTGTTTCCACTATTTACAGCTTTAAATCCTAATCCAAGTAAAGGGGCGGTTGCAGGGTCTCCCCATTGATTAAAAGTAAATTCCATCATATCATCGTATTGCATCAAAAAACCTGCAATATCAATAAAGCCAATCCATTTTTTTAGTTTAATGCCTTGTTTAATGCCTATCTCTGCACTCCATCCTTTTTCAGGTTTTAAGTCTGGGTTTGGATAGATCTCTAAGCCACCTTGATTAGCACTAATAAACAACTCTGCCATTGAGGGAAAACGAAAGCCCTGTCCCCATGAAGATCTAATGAATGTTGCTTCAGCAACTTGATAATTGATACCTGTTCTAAATACAGGCTTACCAGCTGAAAAGTTATTGATAGAGTCCCCATTAATTACATGTTTTTGATCTGATTTGATGGTAAATTGTTCATATCTAGCTCCAAATGATAAGTTAAATCTACCCATTTTCTTATCTAATTGTGTGTAGATTGAATTATTTTCTCTAGTGTTTTTCCCGTTAAATAAGTCAGCTTTAGCATATACTATTTCATTTGTTGTTCCTGTAGTAATTCGAAGATTATATTCTTCAATGTTTTTTTGCCACTGATAATCCGTATAATATGTTTCAGATTTATTATCTTGATCATTATCTTTTCCTTTTGTACTATTATCGTTTATTACTTTTAAATACCTTGTTCTCAACGTATGTCTGCTATTACCTGACATGAAAGTTATAAAAGGATCAATATTATAAGTGTCTCCAGCTGTTGTTGTGATTTCATTATTAAGTGGAATATAAGCTCTATCATAACTATCCCAAATAATAGCAGATCCAGTTGTTTGGAATAAAAAGTTTGCATTTACACCGTATGATAATCCTTCAATTTTTTTGCTTTTGTATGTTGAATTAATATTAAAACGCTTTCTATCGGTTACTTCTCCTTGTCTAAACCCATCATCTAAAAAGATATTTCCACCTATTGATAAATCCAGGGATTTTATTTTCATAGCGTGTAAAAACTCTATACCTTTATATGCTCTTCTTTTATCTCCATTCCAGTTAAGTTTCTCTCTTTTAGGTTTGTCAATTAAGCCAAAATGGGTATTAATTTTTGTATATCCAGGATATATATTTTTATCAATATCTTTTTGACTTGGGAATGCCGTTCGAATGTTTATAACTCCATTTAAAGCAGAGGAGCCATATAGAGCAGAAGAAGCCCCTTTAATAACTTCAACTTGGTTAATATTTTCTGTAGCAATAAGTTTCCATTGTACTTGACCCGCATCTCCAGAAATAAGCGGCATATCATCTACTAGGACCAGAACTCTAGTGCCAGCTCCAAAACTCCATCCACTTCCGCCTCGAATATTTGCCTGTCCGTCTGTAATATTCACACCAGGAATTTGGTCCATAGCAGTCTGAATGTCAGTAGTATTTTTATTTTCTATTAGTGATGGTTTTATTACCTCCATTGAAACGGTTATTTCTTCTATTTTTTGCTCAAATCTTCCAGCTGAAACAACAATAGTATTTAATTGCTCAGATATAGGAGAAAGAGTAATGTTCATTTCAAGTACTTCATTTTTAGCTAGCTCAAAAGTTTTAATAATTTCATCATAACCGATATATTTAAATGAAATTTTTTGTTTTCCTTCACTTAACTTTAATTGGTATTTACCATCAATATCAGTTGCGACGCCTAAACCATTTTCTGAAATAATATTTACCCCTATTAATGATTCATTAGTGTTTTGGTCAGTTATTGTCCCTTTAATTATCTGAGCGTTTAAGCTTTGTATTGCAAAAAAAATAATGATAAATAGGTAATAATTTTTGTTCATATAAAATAAATGATAATTCTGAGCAAATATAAAAATTTGAATTACAAATTCTAATTTTGTTTTTTATTTAAGTGTTTTTAAGCTTTTTTCAAAAAACTTATGTAAACAAGATTTTTATATAAATTCTGCTTTAATTAAAAAAAAAATTACATTTGCCCCAATTTAACTTACAGATACTAATTTAAAGCTAAATAATATGGAAAAATATATCCATGATTTTATGACTAAAGTAAAAAGCAAGAATCCCAATGAACATGAGTTTTTGCAAGCAGTAGAAGAAGTGGCTGAAGCAGTTATTCCATTTATGCAAGAACACCCAAAGTATAATAATAAGATGTTATTAGAACGAATGGTTGAGCCTGAACGAGTTATAATGTTTAGAATACCATGGGTAGATGGTAATGGAAAAACTCAAGTAAATAGAGGATATAGAGTTGAGTTTAATTCAGCGATAGGGCCATATAAAGGAGGTCTTAGATTTCACCCGACAGTAAATTTGTCCATTTTAAAATTTTTAGGATTTGAACAAGTTTTTAAGAATTCTTTAACTACACTACCTATGGGTGGTGGAAAAGGAGGTTCTGATTTTGACCCAAAAGGAAAGTCAGACAATGAGGTGATGAGTTTTTGTCAATCTTTTATGACTGAATTGTTTCGCCATATTGGTCCCAATACAGATGTTCCTGCTGGAGATATAGGTGTTGGAGGCAGAGAGATAGGATTTATGTTCGGTCAATATAAAAGAATAAGAAATGAATTTACCGGTGTATTAACTGGTAAGGGGGTAACTTGGGGAGGCTCATTAATTCGCCCAGAAGCAACAGGATATGGAAATGTATATTTTGCTCAAAATATGCTGGAAAAAAGAGGAGATTCTTTTGTAAATAAAAAAGTTGTTATTTCTGGCTCTGGAAATGTTGCTCAGTATGCTTGCGAAAAAGCCACTGAACTGGGAGCTAAAGTTATTACTTTATCTGATTCCTCAGGATATATATATGACTCAGAAGGTATAGATGCTGAAAAACTTGCCTTTGTGAAGCAGTTGAAAAATATTAAAAGAGGTAGAATTAAAGAATATGCTGAAAAGTATGGTTGTGAATTTCACGAAGGGAGACCTTGGTCTGTCACTTGCGATATTGCTCTGCCATGTGCAACACAAAATGAACTTAATGAAGACGAAGCAAATGAATTAATAAAGAATGGTTGTATTTTGGTTTCCGAAGGGGCCAATATGCCATCAACACCTGAAGCAATAGCAGCCTTCCAAAAGGCTAAGATATTATTTGCGCCTGGAAAAGCTTCCAACGCAGGTGGTGTTGCAACTTCAGGCCTTGAAATGAGTCAAAATTCATTAAGATTAAACTGGGATAGAGATGAGGTAGATAACAAACTTAAGCAGATAATGAAAAACATACATAGTTCTTGTGTTGAATATGGTTCATCAGGAGATTATGTTGATTATGTTAAGGGAGCGAATATTGCTGGATTTGTTAAGGTTGCTGATGCTATGCTTGACCAAGGAACAGTTTAATTCTCTTATAAATTAAAATGCAAAAAGGGAGGCGAATTGCCTCCCTTTTATTTTGTATTTTTGTACTTTAAAAAAATAAATTTATGTTAGGGAAATTTCATCACCAAATAAAAAATGATTTAGTAACAATTAAGGAAGCCGGATTATTTAAAAAAGAAAGAATAATTTCTACTCCTCAAGGATCAACTATCCGAGTTAGTACTGGACAAAAAGTATTAAATTTCTGTGCTAATAATTATTTAGGTTTATCTTCTCACCCAGAAGTTGTTCAAGCAGCCAAAGAAACGTTAGATACTCATGGGTTTGGTATGTCATCGGTTCGTTTTATATGTGGAACACAGGATATTCATAAACAATTAGAGCAAAAAATTTCTAACTTTTTAGGCATGGAGGATACTATATTGTATGCAGCAGCTTTTGATGCAAATGGCGGAATATTTGAACCTCTTTTAGCTCAGGAAGATGCAATTATATCTGATTCTTTAAATCATGCCTCTATTATTGATGGTGTTAGATTATGTAAGGCAGCAAGATACAGATACGAAAATAATAATATTGATGATTTAGAAAAGCAACTAATTAAAGCACAAAAACATAGAAATAGACTTATTGTAACTGATGGTGTTTTTTCAATGGATGGCACAATTGCGCAATTGGATAGAATATGTGATTTAGCAGAAAAATATGATGCGATAGTCATGGTAGATGATTGTCATGCTACAGGATTTATAGGAAGAAATGGGCGTGGAACTCATGAGCATTGTGATGTAATGGGTAGAGTAGATATTATTACTTCAACTTTGGGTAAGGCTTTAGGGGGTGCCATGGGAGGGTTTACATCTTCAAAAAAAGAAATTATAAATATGTTAAGACAAAGGTCACGCCCGTATTTATTTTCTAATTCTTTAGCGCCATCCATCGTAGGTGCAGCATCAAAAGTAATCGATTTGTTAAGCGAGGATATAACTTTGATAGACAATCTTCAAAAGAACACAAGATACTTTAGAAATAAAATGATAGAAGCTGGTTTTGATATTAAGAAAGGAACGCATGCTATTGTTCCTGTAATGTTATATGATGCAAAACTTTCACAAATTATGGCAGATAAATTACTGGAAGAGGGGATATATGTTATAGGTTTTTTCTTTCCAGTTGTGCCTAAAGATCAAGCACGAATTAGGGTACAAATTTCAGCGGCACACTCTGTCAATGATTTAGATTTTGCAATTAATGCCTTTACAAAGGTTGGCAAAGAATTAAATGTAATTTAGAATAATGAATAATAAAATTTTGCAGAAATAATAAAAAGTGTAATTTTGCAGCCCTTTAATTAAATAAATATATAGTAGTGGACACATTAAGTTACAAAACATTATCAGCAAATAAAGAGAATGCAGACAAAAAGTGGTTTGTCGTAGATGCTAGTGAACAAGTTTTAGGTAGGATGGCTTCAAAAGTAGCAAACGTTTTAAGAGGTAAGTACAAAACTAACTATACTCCTCATGCTGATTGTGGAGACAATGTAATCATTATAAATGCTGGCAAAATTACTATGAGTGGAAAAAAAATGACGGATAGAGAGTTATTTACTTATACTGGGTACCCTGGGGGCCAAAGGAGAGTTACCCCAAATGAGATGTTGGCAAAAGACGAAACATCTGTGGTTAGACATGCCGTAAAAGGGATGCTTCCAAAAAACAAATTAGGTGCTGCTATTTTAAGAAACTGTTATATTTATTCTGGCAGTGAACATAATCATGAAGCTCAAAAACCTACTAATCTTAATTTAAATGATTTAAAATAAAATATGGATACAATTCATACAATAGGCAGAAGAAAAGCTGCAGTAGCAAGAATATATTTATCGAAAGGTAAAGGAGGAATAACTGTTAACGGAAAAGATTTTAGAGATTATTTTCCTGTACAGACTATGCAGTATAAATTAGAGCAACCATTTAAAATATTAGATATCTCTGCACAATATGATGTAAATGTAAATGTACAAGGAGGAGGGACAACAGGACAAGCAGAAGCTATACGTTTAGCTATTTCTAGAGCTTTATGTGAAGTAAATTTAGATAATAGAACTTCTTTAAAATCAGAGGGTTTACTAACTAGAGATGCTAGAGTTGTAGAGAGAAAAAAACCTGGGCAGAAAAAATCAAGAAAAAAATTCCAATGGGTTAAAAGATAAAACCAAATAAATAATCAATGTTTAGCATCTAAATTGCGCGGACAAGTATATCTTCTACCATGCAATTGCTTAACTAAAAAGAAAGTAAACATGTCAAGAACAAATTTTAAAGAATTATTAGAAGCTGGTGTCCATTTTGGTCATCTAAAGAAAAAGTATAATCCTGCTATGGCACCTTACGTATTCATGGAACGTAATGGAATTCATATAATTGATCTTAATAAAACAGTAGCTATGATTGATGATGCAGCTGGAGCAATGAAGCAAATTGCTAAATCTGGAAAGAAGATTTTATTTGTTGCAACAAAAAAGCAGGCAAAGTCGATTGTTGCGGAGACAGCGCAATCTCTTAACATGCCATACATTACAGAAAGATGGCCAGGAGGATTACTTACAAATTTTTCTACAATTAGAAAATCGATTAAAAAGATGCAGATAATTGACAAGATGAAAGAAGATGGGACATTTGCGACTTTATCTAAAAGAGAGAGATTACAAATAGATAGACAAAGAGCAAAATTAGAGTTAAATCTAGGTAGTATTGTAAAAATGAACCGTATGCCTGAAGCAATTTTTGTTGTTGATATTAATAAAGAACGTATTGCAGTATCAGAAGCAAACCATTTAGGTATCCGTTCTTTTGCTATGACAGATACTAATACAAACCCTAAGCTTATTGACTTTCCTATTCCCGCAAACGATGATGCCTCCAAATCAATAGTTTGTATTTTATCTATTATTAAGCAAGCAATTTCCGAAGGTTTGGATGAAAGAAGTAAAGAACAATTAGTAAAGGAAAATGAAAAGAAGGAAAAGGCAAAAATGATTTCTGAAAAAAATAAATAATTTAAAATAATAAAGTAAAATGACGAATATTAAGGCAGTTGATGTAGCAAAGCTTAGAAAACAAACTGGTGCAGGAATGATGGACTGTAAAAAAGCTTTAATCGAAGCTAATGGTGATTTTGATTCAGCTATTGACGTTTTAAGAAAAAAAGGGCAAAAGGTTGCTGCAAAAAGAGCTGACCGTGAAGCTAAAGAAGGGGTCGCAATAACCAAAATCAATGAAGAGAGAAATTCTGGTGTAGCTATTGTTTTAGCTTGTGAAACAGATTTTGTAGCGAAAAATGATTCTTATAAATCGTTAGCAAAATCCTTTATAGAAATTGCTTTAAATTGTGATACGAAAGATGCTTTTTTGAAAGCTAGTTTTGGTGAAATGACTGTAGAAGAAAAGCTTATTGAACAAACTGGTGTAATTGGAGAAAAATTAGAAATATCTGCCTTTGAAAAGGTTGAAGCAAAATATGTTGGTTCATATACTCATGGGACTAAAATTGCTGTATTAGTTGGGTTAAATAATATTATTGATAAATCAGAGGAATTATCTAAGGATATTGCGATGCAGGTTGCCTCTATGGGGGCTTCCACTTTATCTTACAAAGACTTAGATTCTTCATTTATTGATGCTGAGACAGAAGCTAGAATAGCAGTGATAGAAAAAGATAATATTGAACTTAAAAGATTAGGTAAAACCTTAAAAAATGTACCCCAGTATATTTCTAAAGCTCAGTTGACAGAACAAATACTAGATGAAGCTAAAAAACATATTGAAGAAGAATTGAAAAGCCAAGGTAAGCCAGAGCATATTTGGGATAAAATAGTTCCTGGTAAAATGGAAAGATTTATATCTGACAATACTACATTAGATCAAGAAATGTGCTTATTAGATCAAAAATTCATCAAAGATGAGTCAAAAAGTGTTGAAGAATATATATCAAGTTATGGTAATCAGATGGCTATTTCAAGTTTTAAAAAAGTTTCATTAGGGTAATATTATCTTATTATTTTTTACAATTACCACCTATTAAATAGGTGGTTTTTTTATGCATCAAAATCCACATTATTTTAGTTCATTTATTTTATCTTTGAAGAACTTTTAAAATATGAAATACAAAAGGATTCTTTTAAAGTTAAGTGGTGAATCATTAATGGGTGATATTGGATATGGTATTGACTCTAATATGTTAAGTCATTTTGCGAATGAAATACATAAAGTAGTTAATAAGGGAATAGAGGTTGCTGTTGTTATAGGAGGAGGTAATATTTATAGAGGTATACAATCAGAAGGGGCTGGATTTGATCGAGTACAAGGAGATCATATGGGCATGCTGGCAACCATAATAAACGGAATGGCCCTTCAATCTGCATTAGAATCTTTGAGAATACAAACTAGGTTGTTAACCGCTATTAGAATGGAGCAAGTTGCTGAGCCTTATATCAGAAGAAAAGCAATGAGACATCTTCAAAAAGGTAGAGTTGTAATTTTCGGGGGAGGCACAGGAAATCCTTATTTTACTACCGATACAGCAGGTGTATTACGAGCTATAGAGATTGAAGCAGATATAATATTAAAAGGTACTAGAGTTAATGGTATTTATTCTGCAGACCCAGAAAAAGATTTAGATGCTAAAATGTTCAATGAAATTAATTTTAATGAGATACTAGAAAAAAAATTAAACGTTATGGACTTAACAGCATTTACTCTTTGTCAGGAGAATAATTTACCAATTCGAGTTTTTAATATGAACTCTGAAGGAAATCTTTATAAAGTATGTAAAGGAGATAGTGTTGGCACATTAGTTAAATAAAAAAATATGATAGAAGAAGTTAATTTTAATTTAGATGTTGCTAAAGAAGCAATGGATGATGTTATTTCTAGACTGGAACTTACATTATCAAAAATTAGAGCTGGAAAAGCTAATCCACTAATGTTAAGCGCAGTTAAATTAGATTATTATGGTGTGCAAACCCCCTTGTCTCAAGCTGCTAATATAACATCTACTGATGCGCAAACCCTATCTATTCAGCCTTTTGATAAAAATTTAATTAATGATATTGAGCAAGCAATAGTTGAAGCAAATCTTGGTTTTAACCCATCTAATAATGGCGAAAAAGTAATTGTTAATGTCCCCCCTTTAACAGAAGAGAGAAGAATAGAGTTGGTTAAACAAGTAAAGTCAGAAATTGAAAATGCCAAAGTGAGTATTAGAAATCACAGACAAAAAGCCAATGATGAGATGAGAAAGCTTTCAAAATCTGGAGCTTCTGAAGATATAGTTAGAGATGCAGAAAGTTCTGTACAAAATTTAACTAATTCCTATACATCAAAAATTGACATTATTTATAATCAAAAAGAATTGGATATAATGACTGTATAGCGAATATTTTTTTCTCAGTATAATATCTTTTAAGAATGTGGCAATATATTTCAAAATTTATTTTAAGAAATAGAATTCTATTAATTTTTTTGATTTTTGGATTAACATTTCTGATGGCATATAAAGGCAAAGATGCTAAATTAGCTTATACTATGGCTAAGTTACTTCCTAGTGACCATCATGTCAGTACTGAATACCAAGATTTTTTAGAAACGTACGGCGAACAAAATCTTTTTGTAATTGCAATTAAAGATCCGGATATTCTTAAGTTCAATAATTTAGCTGATTTAAATTATATTACACAAAAAATTGAAAACTTAGATGGGGTTGAAACTATTGTTTCACTTACTAATTTGCCTATACTAATAAAAGATACTAGTGCATCCAAGTTTATTTTAAAGAGATGGTATTCAGAAGGGTTTAAATCACAACAAGAGATTGATAGTTCATTTATCAATTTTTCAAATCATTTAATTTATAAAGATTTTTTAAATAACCCACAAAATACTATTACAACATTATTGGTTTCCATTGAAGATAATATTATTAGAACACCAAATAGAGCTGAATTAATTTTTAAAATAAAAGATATTGTTAATTCTTATGCAAAAAAATATGATGCTTCAACATATTTTTCAGGACTTCCATACATAAGAACTATTGATTCTATAATGGTTAAAGACGAAATCACTCAATTTATACTTTTAGCATTAATAATTACTACAGTTATACTTTTTTTGTTTTTCAAATCATATAAAGTGACTATTGCTGCGATGATTACAGTTGTTATTGGTGTAATATTTTCATTTGGTAGCATAGTAATTTTAGGATATGATATATCTATTTTTATGGCAATTGTTCCACCTTTAATAATTGTTATTGGCATACCAAACTGTGTTTTTTTAATAAATAAATATCATAGTGAATTTATTAAATCAGGAAAAAAGTTTTATGCAATACAAATAATGATACAAAGGATAGGTAATATAACTTTATTAACTAATTTAACTACAGCAGCCGGCTTTGCATCTTTTATTTTAACTAATAGTGAAACATTGCAAGAGTTTGGAGTTATTGCTTCATTAAATATAATTTTTATTTTTATTCTTTCTTTGTGTATTATTCCTATATACTTTAGTTTTGCTTCTCCCCCATCAAAAAAACATACAGAACATTTGACTAAAAAGTGGCTTATTTATTTTATTAATTACTTAGCTTTTTTAGTGAAAAATAAAAGAAAAACAATCTATTATGTGACTTTTTTTATACTAATTGTTGCTTCTTTTGGTATTAGTAAAGTTAAAACAACTGGAAATTTAACTGATGATCTTCCTAAAAATCAGCAGTTATTCAAAGATTTAAAATTTTTAGAAAAAACTTTTGGGGGTGTTATACCACTAGAAGTTATTGTAGACACAAAAAAGAAAAGAGGATTAATGAAAGCCTATAATCTTAAAAAAATAGATACGCTGATAAATCTTTTAAATACGTTTCCAGAATTTTCAAAACCTATCTCTTATGTTGATTTATTAAAGCATGCTAAGCAAGCATTTTATAATGGAGACTCTTCTTTTTATAAATTACCTAATTCTCAGGAAATGTCACTCATAAATAAATTCTTAAAAAGAACAAACAGTGAAATGAGTTATTCAACTTCTTTAATAGATGCATCTCAACAACAAGCTAGAATTTCACTAAGAGTTGCTGATATATCGAGTGTTAAAATGGATAGTGTTTTTAAAGATCTTAAGCCTAAAATAGACAAAATATTTGACCCTCAAAAATATAATGTAACAATTACAGGTTCAACAATAGTTTTTTTAGAAGGAACTAAATTTTTACTAAAAAATTTAGTTACAAGTTTATCTTTAGTCATAATATTAATTTCCATTTTTATGGCCTGGATGTTTAATTCTTTTCGCATGGTAATAATTTCAATTATTCCAAATTTAATTCCACTTTTATTAACTGCATCTATAATGGGTTATTTTGGAGTAGCTCTTAAGCCTTCAACAATTCTTGTCTTTAGTATTGCATTTGGGATATCTGTCGATGATACAATTCATTTTTTAGCTAAATATAGACAAGAACTATTATCAAATAATTGGAATATTAATATTTCAGTTTTTTCTGCCCTTAAGGAAACGGGAATAAGTATGTTTTATACATCAGTTGTTTTATTCTTTGGGTTTTTTATATTTGTTGTATCAGATTTTGGAGGAACTATTGCTTTAGGTTTATTAGTTTCAATTACATTAATGATTGCTATGCTTGCTAATTTAATACTTCTGCCAGCATTACTGTTATCATTGGAAAAGATTATTAATTATGAAGCATTTAATGAACCGTTAATTGACACTTATGATGAGGAAGTTGATATAGAATTAAGTAAACTAAAAATTAGAAAAAATAAATGAAAGGAATAATACTTGCTGGAGGGGCAGGCACAAGATTGCACCCTCTTACATTAGTAATGAGCAAACAAATGATGCCAGTTTATGATAAACCAATGATTTATTATCCATTAAGTACATTAATATATTCTGGTATTAATGAGATTTTAATTATATCTACACCACATGACTTGCCAATTTTCAAAAAATTATTAGGTGATGGATCTAGAATAGGGTGTAAATTTGAATATAAAGTTCAAAAAAAGCCAAATGGTTTAGCTCAAGCGTTTATCATAGGAGAAGAGTTTATAGGAAAAGATAAAGTTTGTATGATTTTAGGAGATAATATTTTTCAAATGAAAATAAATACATTATCAAAATGTAAAGATGTAGATGGGGGAATTGTATTTGGTTATCACGTACATGACCCAGAAAGATATGGTGTTGTTGAATTTGATCAAAAATTTCGCGTATTATCATTAGAAGAAAAGCCTAAAATTCCAAAATCAAATTATGCAGTACCAGGTCTATATTATTATGATAATTCGGTTATTGATATTGCAAAGAAAATTAAACCTTCTGAAAGAGGAGAGTATGAAATAACAGACATAAACAAAGCGTATCTTAATAAAAGAAAATTAGAGGTTAAACTTCTTGGTAGAGGTACTGCATGGTTAGATACGGGAACCTTTACCTCTCTCATGCAAGCAAATCAATATGTTCAATTAATAGAAGAAAGACAGGGAAGAAAAATTGGTTGTATTGAAGAGGCTGCATACAGAATGGGACTAATAACAAAATCACAGCTTTCAAATATAGCCAAACCTCTACTAAAAAGTGGATATGGTAATTACTTATTAGAGATTATAAAATAATCGTGAACGATATAGATAAAATGTATAAATTGTTGGAAAAAGAAATCAGTATTTTTTCTTATCCAAAAAACCCAAAATTATTATATACTCCAATTAAATATATTATGGGGCTTAAGGCTAAACGCATTCGTCCATTATTTCTTTTAATTTCATATAATCTATATAAGAAAGATATTTATAATGTGATGTCTCCTGCTTTAGCAATTGAATTTTTTCATAATTTCACATTACTTCATGATGATATTATGGACAATGCTCCTTTAAGAAGAGGAAGTTCTACTGTCCATCAAAAGTGGGATAAGAATATTGCAATATTATCTGGGGATGCGATGATGATTCAAGCATATAAACTAATTTCTCAAGTAGAACCCAAGTATTTAAAAAAAGTATTAGATGTTTTTGGAAATACTGCAAATCAAGTGTGTGAAGGACAACAGTTAGATATGGATTTTGAAGTAAGTAATCAGGTTTCTATTTCTGAATATATTAGAATGATTCAGTTTAAGACAGCGGTACTATTAGCTGCTTCCTTAAAAATAGGCGCTATACTAGCAGATGCTTCAGAAAAAGATCAAAATCATTTATATGAATTTGGTTTAAATATTGGCTTGGCATTTCAATTAAAAGACGATTTACTAGACGTATTTGGAAATAAAAAATTTGGAAAGCAAACAGGTGGAGATATCTTGTCAAATAAGAAAACATTTCTATTTCTGAAAGCTTTACAAATAGCAGACGATATTATGAAAAAAAAGTTGCAAGATTACTATAGCACGTCAGAAAATAGTATTAACAAGGTTAATTCTGTGAAATCTATTTTTTCCCAATTAAATGTTGACAAACACACTACTGAATTAATGAAATCGTATTATATAAAAGGCATGGAGCATCTTGACGCTGTTGAATCTAAAAATAAAGAACCTTTAATTTATTTTGCAAATAAATTAATGAATAGGATTTCTTAAATTACACTAATACTATTTAATAACTAATTTTTTTTTTATTGTAAAAAGTCACAAAAAATAAATAATTTTGTTGATTAAATTTACAACCAGTTAAATGGACAAATTTACATTCTTAGGAGCAGCTCACACATCTTTGATAGAGGATCTGTATGATAAATTTTTAGATGACCCCAATAGTATTGATATTGAGTGGGTAAATTTTTTTAAAGGATTTGATTTTGCTAAAACAATTTACTCAGAAACTGAAATCCCTCAGCATTTTCAAAAAGAATTTAAGGTAATTAACTTAATAGATGCATACAGAAAGCGCGGACATTTATTTACTAAAACTAATCCTGTTAGAGAGAGGAGAAAATATAATCCTACTCTTGAGTATACAAATTTTGATTTAGAAAAGAATGACCTAGATCTTGTATTTCAAGCAGGTACTCAGGTTGGAATTGGTCCTGCAAAACTAAAAAATATAATATCTCATTTAGAAAAAGTATATTGCCAATCTATTGGAGTAGAATACATGTACATTCGTGATCCGCAAGAAATAGAATGGATTAAGCAAAGACTCCATAATAATTCAAATACACCAAAATTTAATGTTAATCAAAAGAAACATATATTACATAAATTAAACCAAGCTGTAGTATTTGAAAATTTTTTGCATAAAAAATTTGTTGGTCAGAAAAGATTTTCATTAGAGGGTGCTGAATCATTAATACCCGCATTAGACGCATTAGTTGAGCATAGTGCGAGTTTAGGAGTTAAAGAGTTTGTTATGGGAATGGCGCACCGAGGAAGACTAAATGTTCTAGCTAATATATTTAATAAAACATATAAAGAAATTTTTTCAGAATTTGAAGGGAAGTTATATGAAGATGAAAATATTGCAGGTGATGTTAAATATCACTTGGGTTTTACTTCTATGCAAAAATGTAATAATGGTAGTAATATAAAACTAAATTTAACACCCAATCCTTCACATTTAGAAGCTGTTGATCCTGTAGTTCAAGGAATTGTTAGATCAAAACTAGATTCGGAATATAAAGGGGATATAAATAAAATATTACCAATTTTAATTCACGGAGATGCTGCGCTTGCTGCTCAGGGGGTGGTGTATGAAGTAATACAAATGGCTCAGCTAGATGGTTATAAAACTGGAGGAACAATTCATATTGCAGTAAACAATCAAGTAGGATTTACTACAAATTATCATGATGCAAGATCCAGCACTTATTGTACTGATATTGCTAAGGTAACATTATCACCTGTTTTTCACGTAAATGGGGATGATGTTGAAGCTGTAGTACATGCCTTACAAATAGCTGTTGAGTATAGACAAACATACCATAAAGATGTGTTTATTGATTTGTTATGTTATAGAAAGTATGGACATAATGAAGGTGATGAGCCTAGATTTACGCAACCTCTACTATATGAAACAATTTCGAAGCACCAAAATCCCAGAGAGATTTATAAGCAAAAATTAATGACTGAGGGAATTTTTGAATCGGGTATTGCGAAGGATTTAGATACAGATTTTAAAAATTTACTACAAGA
>CEWG01082426.1_pt1 | contig 19221 bp, 20 predicted proteins | sample 361411 | NCBI WGS metagenome assembly CEWG01 (sample SAMEA2622173, study PRJEB7988) | marine metagenome | biome: marine biome (ENVO:00000447); feature: surface water layer (ENVO:00002042); material: "saline water (ENVO:00002010), including plankton (ENVO:xxxxxxxx)" | depth 5 m | reverse complement strand
GAAACTAACTCAAGTCTAACGTTTAAATCTCTTTCGAAGATTACATTAATTCTATTAAGAGTACTTAAAACTGCAGCAAGAGCATCCTCACTATTAGATCCATTTGAATTATCATTATCCCCCCAAAAACTGGTGAATTCTCCTGTAGAAGATATAGCAATTCTAAATGTACGAATGGATTCAGATGCAAATTGTTTTTTTGATTTGTTCTGTTTCAACTTATGTCTTGATAAACCGATTTCTGTTTTACAAAACAAAGGTGCACTTGAATCTTTCTTATTTTTTAGATATGTGTAATGTAAGTTTTTCTCACCCCTTACCGGCTGAATAAAATAATCTGGTGCATCTTCAAATTGTAACCACCCATTAATACCTCCATATTGTGTGCTTAGGCTAAGTCTTACGTTAGGTCTTGTTTTACTAATCCCCTTGTAGGTTTTAAGATTAGGATATTTCTCTGCAAGATGCTTTGAAAGTAATGGTGTTGGTTCTATTTCAAATACTTCTTCTTCTCCTTTTTCATTAGGGAGTGTTATTTCATTTTTAGTCTTCTTTGAATTTAAATTATATGACGATAAAATATTCGCAGGCATTTTAAAGAACCGCTCTTTTAAAACATCAAATTGATTTATTTGATTATAGCTTTTAACCTGTGTCCAATGATCTTGACCTAATAAGAATTGGAAGGAAATTAAAAGAAAAATAGTCCACCAAATACTTAACTCTTTAAGGCGATAAATGTTGCGCTTTTTCAATTCCGGCCATTGAAGTATTGGTTAAAAATAAACAAACTAATTCTTCTGTAACTGATATTAACGTACTTTTGTAAAGCAAAAATGAAGACGTTTTTTTAATGAAGGTTTTTCACGGAATTGAAAACTACTCCTACTCTACCAAATCAATTTTAACCATTGGAACCTTTGATGGTGTTCACATAGGACATCAAAAAATAATTCGCTCTTTAGTGAGTCAAGCTAGAGAAAAAAATCTACAAGCAAATATTCTAACATTTTTTCCTCATCCTAGGATGATTTTACAAAAAGAAACAAGCATTAAATTAATTGATACTCAAAAAGAAAAAGAAAAAATTCTTAAAAGTTTAGGTATTGATAATTTAATTGTACATCCTTTTTCAAAAGATTTTTCTAGACTTACCGCTACAGAGTTTACAAGAGATATACTTGTAGGTCAACTAGGGATTTCATCTCTTTATATTGGTTATGATCACCGTTTTGGAAAAAATAGAGAGGCTACCGTTGAAGATCTAATTGAATTCGGTAGAATGTTCGATTTTGAAGTTATTACTATTCCAGCTCAAGATGTTTCTTCTATTACAGTGAGTTCAACCAAAATAAGAGATGCTATAAAAAATAGTGAGTTTGAAAAAGTAAAAAATTTTCTTGGCCGCCCGTATGAACTTAATGGCATTGTAATAAAAGGAGACGGCCTAGGCAGAACAATTGGTTTCCCTACTGCCAATTTAAAAATTGATGAGCAGTATAAACTTATTCCCAATAAAGGAGTCTATCTGATTAGGGCCCTTTATAATGAAAATAATTATCTAGGAATGATGAATATTGGAAATAGACCTACCATTGACGGTGAAAGCCAAACACAAGAAGTACACCTTTTTGATTTCAATAAAAGCATTTATGGTGATCCTATAAAAGTTTGTTTTCTTGAAAAAATTCGAGATGAGAAAAAGTTTGATTCCCTAGAAGAATTGAAAGAACAACTTGTTAAAGATCAAGAAAATTGTAAAAGAATCATAAGTAGTCTATAGCCATCATAAAATTACTTTATTTTTGCACAAATGATATTTCATGCTTGCACTGCAATACATAAGAGAAAATAAGGACTCTGTTATAAAAGGCCTTGAAAAAAGGGGGTTTAAATCATTAGACCTCATTGACAAAATCATTGATCTGGATCAGCAAAGAAGAAGTATTCAAACAAAATTAGATTCTCACTTATCTGATTCAAATCAGATGGCAAAAGAAATTGGAAATTTATTTAAGTCAGGGGAAACGGATAAAGCTAATTCACTTAAAGAAAAAAGTACTGCAGCTAAAGAGCTAACAAAACAGTTACAAGAACAATTACAAAAAGTCTCTTCTGAGTTATTAGAGTTAAGAACTCAAATTCCAAATATCCCTGATCAAAGTGTTCCTACTGGAAATACTGAAGAAGATAATGAAGAAGTTTTTAGAGCTGGAGAAATTCCTGAATTAGACTCAAAAGCACTTCCCCATTGGGACTTAGCGAGTAAATATGATCTTATTGATTTTGAATTAGGCAATAAAATCACAGGAGCTGGTTTCCCAGTATATAAAGGAAAAGGTGCAAGATTACAACGTGGTCTTATCAATTATTTTTTGGATCGCAACACAGCAGCTGGATATAAAGAAGTTCAAGTTCCTCATCTAGTGAATGAAGATTCTGGATTTGGTACGGGTCAACTTCCAGACAAAGAGGGGCAAATGTATCATGTTCAAAACGACAATTTATACCTCATCCCAACAGCTGAAGTACCCATTACCAATCTTTACAGAAATTCTTTACTAAATGTGTCACAGCTTCCTATTGCACTCACTGGTTATACACCATGCTTTAGAAGAGAAGCTGGAAGTTATGGAGCACATGTTAGAGGATTAAACAGATTACATCAATTTGACAAAGTTGAAATCGTTAGAATTGAAGAGCCTCAAAATGCAATGAATGCTTTAGATAGCATGGTGGATCATGTAAAATCAATTCTAAATGAGCTGAGTCTTCCCTATCGTGTTTTAAAACTTTGTGGTGGTGATTTAGGTTTTACCTCTGCTTTAACTTATGATTTCGAGGTATATTCTACCGCTCAAAAACGTTGGCTTGAAATCAGTTCAGTATCTACATTTAATAGCTTTCAAGCAGAACGTTTGCAATTAAGATATAAAGATAAAGAAGGGAGGAAACAAAGTGTTCATACTTTAAATGGAAGTTCCCTTGCCCTGCCAAGAGTTATTGCAGGTTTACTTGAAAACTTTCAAACCGAAGGAGGAATAAAAATTCCTGAAGTACTAGTTCCATACACTGGTTTTGATCTAATAAATTAGGATGGTAATATACAATGTTACTACCCACGTAGAATCATCTATAGAAGATAGTTGGCTAAATTGGATGAAAGAAAAACATCTTCCAGAAATGCTAGCAACAAAAAAGTTTAAAGCTGCCAGAATATTTAAGATTATCAGTGAGAATGACAAAGGAGGCGTTAGTTATGCAACTCAATATCACTGTGATAACAGAAATTCTTTAGAGCAATATCTAAATGATTTTGCGGTTAAGCTTAGAGAAGATGCTGTAAATAAATTTGGAGATCGTATCTTATCATTTAGAACTGAACTTGAGTTAATTGTACAGCAACCATGAAATCAGTCAGAGCAAAAAAAAAATTAGGCCAACACTTTTTAAAGGATTTAAATATTGCTCGTAAAATTTCTGAAACATTAACTTTTGAGAATTATAAAAAAGTTGTAGAGATAGGACCAGGAATGGGAGTGCTTACTCAATTTTTAATTGAAAAAACTAAAGATCTTAATCTTATTGAAATTGATTCAGATTCTGCAGCTTATCTTAAAAATCGTTATGAAGAAAAGGATTTCAATCTTATAGTGGGCGATTTTTTAAAATTAGATATTGAAAAGACATTTGGATCTGAGCCCCTTGCTATAATCGGAAATTTCCCATACAACATCTCCACTCAAATTATTTTTAAAACTTTAGAACACAGAAATCAAATTCCTTTTTTTTCTGGAATGTTCCAAAAAGAAGTTGCAGAAAGAATTTGTGAATCCCCTGGCTCTAAAAAATATGGAATACTTTCAGTACTAACTCAATTATTTTATAAAACAAAACTACTTTTTGAAGTTACTCCTGAGGTTTTCAAACCAAAACCTAAAGTTGTTTCTGCAGTAATTATGTTAGAAAGGAAAGAAAATTTAAACCTAGATTGTGATGAAAAGCTACTATTTAAAATCGTTAAGTTAAGTTTTCAACAAAGGCGTAAAACTCTTAGAAATAGTTTAAAAACATTGAATATACCAGAAATGTTAAGAGAAGATAGTATCTTTGATAAACGTCCAGAGATGCTCTCAGGAAAGGACTTCGTCCAACTTGCAAAAAAGATTGGCCATGGCAACATTTCAAATTAATTCTGATTTTATAAATGAAATAAAAGACCTTATTGCAAAGGGAAACAAAACACGTATAAAATTAAAACTCAAATCAGCTCACTATGCTGATCTAGGTGAAATTATAGAAGCCATTTCATTAGACGAAGCAACTTATCTTATAAAATTATTAGGAAGTGATAAAACTGCAGACGCTCTTGCAGAAGTTGATCCTGATATCAGAGAAGGAATTTTAGAACAGCTTTCAGCAAAAGAGATTGCTAAAGAAGTTTTGGAACTGGACACTGATGATGCCACAGATATTATATTGGAGCTACCCGCCGAAAGGCAAGAAAAAGTAATGTCTCAGATTGCAGATGATGAGCACGTAAGTGATATCAGGGATCTTTTAAAGTATGATGAAAATACAGCAGGGGGACTAATGGCAAAAGAACTAGTCAAAGTAAATGAAGACCTTAGCGTATTAAAATGTCTTAATGAAATGAGAGCTCAAGCTGAAAATGTTACTCGTGTGCACTCAATATATGTAGTTGATAAAAATAATAAACTTAAAGGGAGGCTCTCGCTAAAAGATCTAATTACAGCCAATTCTAAAGCTAAAGTAAAAGATATTTATATTCCAAAGGTAGATTATGTAACTGTTGATCAAGAAAATGAAGAAGTGGCTAAAATAATGTCAAAGTATGACTTAGAAGCTATTCCAGTAGTGAATGATAAAAAAGAACTTTTGGGTCGTATCACTATTGATGATATCGTTGATGTAATTAAAGAAGAAGCAGATAAAGACTATCAGTTAGCTGCAGGTATTTCAGCAGATGTTGAGGCTGACGATAAAATATTTGATCTTGTTAAAGCAAGACTTCCTTGGTTATTTCTTGGACTATTAGGTGGCTTAGGAAGTGTGTTTATACTCCAAGATTTTGAAACAATTATGGAGCAGCCCACAATTCGAAATTTATTTTTTTATACTCCACTAATCGCTGCTATGGCTGGAAATGTAGGTGTTCAATCTTCAGCAATTATCGTACAAGGTATTGCAAATGACGTTGTTAAGGGCTCTCTTTTCAATCGTTTATTAAAAGAAATAGGGTTAAGTCTTATAAATGGATTTTCTCTTGCAATTATTATCCTGATTTTTGGTCAAATTATTAATCAATCATTTTTAGTAAGTGCAACAATAGCAGGATCAATGATGTTAGTTATTGTTGTAGCGGCTCTTGTAGGCACTTTTGTCCCTATAGTTTTAAATAAACAAGGAATTGACCCTGCCATAGCTACAGGTCCTTTTATAACGACCGCAAATGATATTTTTGGCATCTTCCTTTTCTTTTATATTGCAAAACTTATTTTAGGTTTTTAATGAGAAAACCACATATACTTCATGTAGATGAAAATCATCCCCTTTTAATAGAAGGACTAAAAAATATGGGATATGAAAATGTCATTGAATATACTACTCCACTGGAAAAATTAATTCCAAATCTTAATCTTTTTCAGGGACTTGTTATTAGAAGTAGGTTTCCTATTGATAAAAAATTTCTTGATTTAGCCACCTCCCTCAAATTTATAGCACGAGTAGGTGCTGGTTTAGAGAACATAGACATATCTTATGCTGAGTACAAAAAGATTAGTCTAATTGCTGCCCCTGAAGGTAATAGAAATGCAGTTGGTGAGCATGCCTTAGCAATGTTACTTGCAATTATGAATAAATTGAGAATGGGACACCAAAATATTTCTAAAGGATTGTGGCTTAGAGAATTACATCGTGGATATGAGGTGGAAGGTAATACTATAGGAATAATTGGTTATGGTAATACAGGTAAAAGTTTTGCTAAAAAATTAACTGGTTTTAATGATGTTAAAATTTTATGCTATGACATTAAACCTGACATGGGAGATAAAATAGCAAAACAGGTTTCTATAAATGAACTTCAAAGTAAAGCTCAAATAATAAGTCTCCATGTTCCAGAAACTGACCAAACAATAGGAATGATTGATAAAAATTTTATCAATAAAATGAAACATCCTTTTTGGCTAATAAATACTGCAAGAGGAAAAGCCGTTGTTACAAAAGATTTAGTTGATGCTTTAAAATCAAAAAAAATAATTGGAGCTGGATTAGATGTTTTAGACTATGAATCCTCCTCTTTTAATTCTGTGTTTAATTCTAATAAGGAAATGGATTCTTTAAAATTTTTGATAGAAGCAGATCAAGTAATTTTAAGTCCTCATGTTGGTGGATGGACAGTTGAAAGTCACCAAAAACTGGCCAAAACCATACTTAACAAAATTCTTAATCTAAGAATTATATAACAAATTGGGCTGTTTCTTGTGTTCTTTGTTCTAAAAGAATAGGTTTTTTAAAGCTGTGAATAAATTTAGATGCATTTTTATCAAAATGTCTTATTGTATATAAATCAACATTTTCGATTACCTTAACATTAAATTTAGAACGTAAAACGAGAACTAATTCTTCAAGGCGTTTATATTTATTATTAACACAGACTGAAAAGCTAATAGCAGAATTTTGAATTAACTCCACTGGCATCTGATATTCGTGGAGTAAACTGAAAATATAACTAATATTTTTTTCCACAATGAATGAGAAATCAATAGATGAAAGCCTTAATAACACTTGATTTTTTTTAACAATATAACAGGGTATATTGGGCTCAATAGCTTTTCCTTTTGATACTGCAGTGCCAGTTTTTGTAGGGTTTTCGAATGATTTTACATAAAGAGGTATTTCTTTTCGTTGAAGTGGTTGTAAAGTCTTTGGGTGAATTACAGAAGCACCATAGAAAGCAAGTTCTATTGCTTCTCTATATGAAATCTGATTTAATAATTGAGTATTTTGAAATACACGAGGATCGCCATTTAAAACTCCAGGAACATCTTTCCAAATAGTTACAGAAGTTGCATTTAATGCATATGCAAAGATTGCTGCTGAATAATCAGATCCTTCGCGTCCTAAAGTAGTAGTAAAGTTATTTGAGTTGCTTCCAATAAACCCTTGTGTTATAATTAAAGAATCCTTTTCTACTTGAAGTTTAATATTTTTTTGAGTGAGTTCCCAATTTAAATTAGCTGCTCGGTAATAATCATCTGTTTTAATACAATTTCTAGAGTCCAACCAAAAGTTGTCTATTCCTGAAAATTTAATAAAATGGTGGATAATTGTTGTGGATAGTATTTCTCCATAGCTAACTACCTGATCATAAACAAAGCTATAGATGGGAGATTTATTTGAGTTAAAAAAATTAGTTATCTCATCAAAAATTTCATGTATCCTCTTTTCTATTTCGAAACTATTTTTTTCAAAAAGATCTTTTATGATCTTTAAGTGAAATTCTTTTAGCTCATAAATACCCTCTGGAGTTTTATCTTTTTCTTTAAAATAATCATCAATTATTTTTTCAAGTGCATTGGTTGTTTTTCCCATAGCAGAAACTACCACTAAGGTGTCTTGATGGCCGACTTTATTAATGACAGACAAAAGATTTTTTACCCCCAACGCATCCTTTACCGATGCTCCTCCAAATTTAAATACTTTCATATTTGATTAAGATTCTTTTAACGAGTTTAAATATTTTTCCATTTCCAAACGATGCATTTGTACTGTATCCCAATCATCTAAAACAGTAGCACCGCTGTTTTTATAAAAATTAACAGCTGGTGTATTCCAATTTAGAACATTCCATTCAATACGCTGAACCCCTGCGTTATATGATTGCCTTATGAATGCAGAATACAATTTGGTTCCTATCCCTTTTCCTTTGTATTTCTCAGAAACAATTAAGTCTTCAAGATGAAATGTAGGTCCTCTCCATGTAGAATATCGAGGATAATATAATGCCATACCTACAACTTTATTACTGATTTCAGCAACTATACATTCAAAAAGAGGGTTAGAACCAAAACCATGATTTTCAATATCTAAAACTGATATTTTTACACTATCAGGCTCTTTTTCGAAGATTGCTAACTCTTTAATTAAGTTATGAATTGCTTTACTATCCTTTTTACCTGCTTTTCTTATAATAGTTTCCATTGAAAAGTTTTGATGCAAAAGTAGAATAACTAGAACATACGATCCTTAAACCTAAATAAATATCACAATTTTGTTAGCTGTGTTATAAAAAAGAGGTCTTCTTTAGCCAGTCTGATGTAACTCTAAAAAATTCTTCAGGATTTTCAGCATGTAACCAGTGTCCTGATTTTGTTATTAACAACTGGTCGGCATTTGGAAAATGGTACTTTATAATTGAATGATCATTATCGGTTATATAATCCGAATTTTGACCTTTTAAAAACAAACATGGTTTGTTAGATTTAGCATCTTTATCAAGCCCTTTACCAATAGCTTCACTTGCATTTTTCAGTACATCAATATTAATCCTTAAACCTAACTTTCCAGGCTCTTTCCAGTAAAGATTTTTAAGTAAAAACTGTCTAGTTGAGGCATCGTCAACCCAATTTGATAAATTTTCGTCAGCAATAGCTCTTGATGAGATTTTATCAAAGTCCAAATTAGATAAACCATTTAATATTTGTTGGTGGTGGGGATCATATTTTTTGGGAGCTATATCTGCTACTATAAATCCCTTCAATAATTTGAAATGATGACATGCAAGGTGCATTGCTACCTTACCTCCCATTGAATGTCCTAAAACTAAAATATTATTTAAGTTATGATAACTACAATACTCAATAATATCTTGTGCCATAATAGAATAAGAAAAATTTGAATCCCAAAAACTTCGCCCATGGTTTCTTTGATCTACAAGATGTACTCTATAGCCATAAGCAGTCAAGCGTTTAGCATAGGTTTTCCAATTATCACCCATCCCCAAAAAACCATGGAGTATCAATAAATCTTCTCCTTGATCACCTAAAATTAAACTATGAAGAATATTCAATTTGTAAGACGTTGAAGGTACATTGGTATTACATTTTCAAAACCTAAATATAAACTTTCACAAATAAGTGCATGACCAATAGAAACTTCCAACAGATCAGGAATATTTTGCGAAAAATAAGCTAGATTTTTTAGATTCAAATCATGACCCGCATTTAACCCAATACCTAGTTCTTTTGCTTTTTTTGCCGCATTTATGTATGGAGAAATTGCTTTAGATTTATCAATGTCATAGTTTTTTGCATAGCTTTCTGTATAAAGCTCAATTCTGTCAGTACCAGTGTCAAAAGCCCCCTGAACCATTGTAATTTCTGGATCAACAAAAATTGAAGTCCTTATTCCATTTGCTTTAAATTGATCAATAATCTTTTTAAGATATTTTTGATTTTTTACTGTATCCCAACCGGCATTTGAAGTTATTGCATCTTCTGAATCAGGTACTAAAGTAACCTGAGTTGGTTTTATTTCAAGAACTAAATCAATAAATTTAGGAAGTGGGTTTCCTTCGATGTTATATTCAGTAGTTAATACTTGGGGTAAATCAAGTGCATCTTTATAGCGAATATGACGCTGATCGGGTCTTGGATGAATTGTAATCCCTTGTGCGCCATATTCTTGAAGGTCTTTAGCTACTTTCAGAAGATTTGGTGTATCACCTCCCCTTGAGTTTCTAAGGGTAGCAACTTTATTAATATTTACACTGAGCGATATCATTTTTTCAAAGATATTATCTTATCATTTAACTAAAAATAACTTTTAGTAAAGAATTTATTTTTAAAAAATATGATTTTAGAGTTTTGTACCTTTGTTTTTATATTTTATTATGAATATAGCTATTTACAGTGCATTTTATTCAAAAACCTCAATAACTTACATTAAATCTGTAATAGATTATCTTGAAGAAAATAAATACGGTTTTGTCCTCGTTGATAGATTAAAAAAACATCTTGGTTCAGAGTCTGGTAAGTACAATTATTTTAAAGACGATGAACTGTTAAGCCAAAAAGTTGATTTTTTATTTTCTGTAGGTGGTGACGGCACATTATTAAGATCAATTTCTATTATTGGTGATACCAAAATTCCTATACTTGGAATTAATGCAGGAAAACTTGGTTTTTTAACAACTATAAAACGTGATACATTGAAAAAAGGATTGGATATGTTTTTTGATGGAAAATATTCTTTTGTGAAGCGTTCCCTTCTTGAAGTAAAAACTAAAAATCCCATTGAAACAATTGAAGATTTTGGGTATGCACTGAATGAGGTTTCTATAAATAGAAAAAATACAACATCTATGTTAAGTATCGATTCTAATTTAGATGATCAATTTTTAACTACTTACTGGTCAGATGGTCTAATAATTGCAACACCAACTGGTTCCACGGGCTATTCTTTAAGCAGTGGTGGTCCCATTGTAACTCCCTCTTCTAAATGTTTAATTGTTAATCCCATAGCCCCTCATAATATTAATATGCGTCCTTTAATTGTTCCTGATAAAACTTATTTCAAAATATCTGTCAATGGGAGGGGAAAAACTCATTTACTTTCCTTAGACTCTAGAATATTTACATTAGAAAATGGTAATGATATTTACATTAGCAAAGCTAAGTTTAAAGCTATAACAATTCAATTAGATGGAACTTCATTTTTTGATGCTTTGAGAGAAAAGCTTTTTTGGGGTCAAGATTCAAGAAATATACAATAAAATAAGGCTTTTTCGGTTTATACTATACTAAAAACTTGGTCTTTTAGTTATGTCATGCCGATGTATAAAAAAGTTTACTTTATTGCCTGCTTTTTTTTGATGAGATTTGTCGCAGCACAATTTCATGAAATTGGAATTTTTCTGGGGGGCAGTAACTATATTGGAGATATTGGAAGTCATAGATATATTGATCCAAATGAATTTGCTTACGGAGTTTTATACAAATGGAATGTAACCGATCGATATTCTTTAAGAAGTGGAGTAACTTTATCCAATTTAAATGAAAATGAGTTTAGAAATACTGATATTAATAGATTCCGAAGATCATATAAAGTAACCAACCCTATACAAGAGATAACAGCAGGGGTAGAAATAAATTTTAAAGAGTTTAATCTACATAATCCAGAATTCAGTTTCACACCATATATTTTTTATGGATTGGGGTATTTCAGATATGATCAACCCTATTTAATTTCTAATGGCCCAATAAATCCTCCTTCAATTAATGTTTTTAGTAAAGACAGAAAAATTGCTATACCGTTAAGTTTTGGTTTTAAAATTAATCCAAACCCATTTTTTGTGCTAGGTTTTGAAATTGGCGCCAGATATACCTTAACAGACAACTTAGACGGTAGCAATCCTTCTGCTGAAATTCTAACTAACTATCCTTCGGCACTTGCATTCGGAAATTTTTCTAATAATGACTGGTATATTTTTACTGGTTTAACAATTTCATTTACCTTTGGCGATCTCCCATGTTATTGTAAAGAATAAATGAGTAAAAAACCAAAACATGTAGCAATAATTATGGACGGCAATGGTCGATGGGCCACAAAACAGGGTAAAGAACGTTTTGCAGGACATAATCGAGGGGCAAAAACCGTCAGTAAAATTGTTGAGCACGCTGCTAAAGAGAAAATTGAATACTTAACTTTATTTGCTTTTTCTACTGAAAATTGGAATCGTCCAGCAGAAGAAGTAAATATATTAATGAAACTTTTGGTGAGTTCATTAAGAAAACAATTTTCTAGACTTACAGAAAATAATATAAAATTGTCTTCTATAGGTAATCTCGATTTATTGCCAAGTATTGTAAAGGAAGAATTATCATATGTCAAGAATAAAACAAAAAATAATACCGGAATGGTTCTTACATTGGCATTAAATTATGGTGGAAAAGAAGAAATAATAGATGCTGTAAAAACTATTTCAGATAAAGTTAAAAATAGTATAATATTACCCGAAAAAGTTGACGAATCCACCATAATTGCTCATCTTTACACTCGAAATCTACCTCCTGTAGATTTACTGATTAGAACTAGTGGTGAAGAAAGAATTAGTAACTTCCTTTTGTGGCACATTGCATATGCCGAACTATACTTTACAAAAACACTTTGGCCAGATTTCACAAAAGAAGATTTAAATATAGCATTAAGTGAATATTGTAAAAGAGAAAGGCGATTTGGAAAAACGAGCGAGCAACTCAATTAGAATTATTCTATTAAAAAAATCGATAATTCCTTTTATCCTCATCATAGGAGCATTTTCTTACGGCCAAACAGAAAGTTTTGTAAAAGGGAAAACTTATGAATTAGATTCTTTAACTGTAAGTGGAATTAAAACATTCAATGAACAAACTGTAATTTCATATAGTGGTCTTAGAAAGGGACAAAAAATAAAAGTCCCAGGAGAAGAAGTAAGTTCTGTAATAAATAAATTATGGGGATTAGAATTATTCAGTAATATTAATGTTTATGTTACAAATGTTGAAAACAATAAAATTTCATTAGATATCGAAATTGAAGAACTTCCTACGTTAACAGATGTAAAAATTAATGGGCTAAAAAAAGGAAACACAGAAACTATAATTAAAGATACTGAACTTACAAAAGGGAAAAAGCTTTCTGAAAGTTTTATGACTAACACTAAAAATTATATAATAAATAAATATAAGAAAGAAGGTTTTCTGGATACTAAAGTCAATCTAAACACAATAAAAGATACTATAGGTGCAAACTCCTATAAAATGGTTGTAAATATTGACAAGGGACAACGTATCAAAATAAAAGAAATTGATTTTAATGGCAATGAGGTTTTTAAGGAATCCAAATTAAGATCAAAACTCAAAAACACAAAAATTAAAAACCCTATACGTTTTTGGAAAAGATCAAAATATATCAATAATGATTTTAATGATGACCTTAATGGATTAATAGAATTTTATAAAGAAAATGGTTTTCGAGATGCTCGTATAATAAAAGATACTCTTCTAAGAAATGACAAAACATCTAACTCTATCGCCCTTAAACTTGACATTGAAGAAGGAAAAAAATATTATTTTGGTGATATAGATTTTGTTGGAAATACAGTATATACCAATAATTCCCTACAACAGATATTAGGGCTTAAAAAAGGAGATGTATATAATGGTGTTCTATTAAAAAAAAGAATTGCTGACACAAGCAAACCTGACGGCAATGATATTACAAATCTGTATCAAAATAATGGGTACTTATTTTCCAATATAAACGCAGTTGAAGTTAGTGCTATTAAGGACACAATAGATTTTGAAATTAGAATTACTGAAGGAAAACTCGCTAATTTTAATAAAATTGTCGTTGAGGGAAATACAAAAACTAATGATCACGTTATCTACCGCGAACTAAGAACAAAACCAGGAGAATTATATAGTAAAGATAAACTTGTAAGAACCGTAAGGGAGGTAGGTCAATTAGGATTTTTTGATGCTGAACAAATTAATCCACAAATTGAAAATGTAGATCCGAACTCTGGAACTATCGATGTACGATTTGATTTAGTTGAATCAGGTGCAAGCCAAATTGAATTGCAAGGCGGATACGGTCAGGGAGGTTTTATTGGAACTCTAGGACTCTCGTTTAACAATTTTTCAATGAGAAATATTTTAGATAAAACAAAATATAAGCCATTACCTATGGGAGACGGTCAAACATTAGCTTTACGGCTTCAAGCAAGCCAATTTTATAACACTTACAGTTTTAGCTTTTCTGAACCTTGGTTAGGAGGACAGCAACCCGTCCAATTTTCAACATCTCTTCAACACACAATTCAGTACCGTTTTGATTTCTTCACAGGGCTTGCTGATAAATCTCAATCTTTTCAGATTAGTGGAATAACATTAGGCCTCGCAAAAAGATTACGTATCCCAGATGATTTTTTTCAGCTCTCACAAGCAATTTCTTATCAATATTACAACTTAAATAATTACTTCACTGGCTTGTTTACTTTTGGTGATGGAGAAGCTAATAACTTATCTTATACAATAAATCTTACAAGAAATAATACAAGAATAAATCCTATTTTTCCTACTGGTGGATCTACTTTCAGCATAAGTGGAAAGTTTACACCCCCCTACTCTTTATTCTCAAAAAAAGATTTTTCTAACTTAGGTGTTTTAGCTGAATTTCAAGATGAGAATGGAAATCCAGATCAGTCAAAAATAGATCAAGAAAAATTTAAGTGGCTTGAATTTTATAAAATCAAGTTTAATGGAACTTGGTATTCCCAAGTTTATGATAAACTAATCTTAAAAACACAAGCTGACTTTGGGTTTTTAGGAGCCTATAACTTAGCAAGGGGAAATATTCCATTTGAGCGATTCTTTCTTGGGGGTGATGGAATGATTAATTATGCTCTTGATGGCAGAGAAACTATTGCACTCAGAGGGTATCCAAACCAATCTTTATCCAGTACTGATGGTTCAGTAATATATAATAAATTTACTTTAGAACTTCGTTATCCTATTACATTAAAGCCGACTGCTTCAATATATACTTTAACCTTTTTAGAAGCTGGAAACGGCTACAATAACTTTAGAGAGTTTAATCCCTTTAATTCTAGAAGATCTGCAGGGGCTGGGGTAAGGATTTTTATGCCTGCTTTTGGATTACTTGGTATAGATTTTGGTTACGGATTTGATAATGCAAATCCAAATATAACAACACCTAACGGGTGGGAAACTCATTTTGTTATTGGACAAAGATTTTAGATTAAACACGATTAAGTCTTGTATATGTTTATAATATCTTATAAATCTCTACGTTAAATATTTAATGAATCTGATAAAAATTAAAACTTTTTTTATTGTATTTATATCATTTATAAGTATTTCAACTTTTGCTCAAAAGGGTACACGTGTTGGTTATATTGATATGAACATAATACTTAAAAATATTGATGAATACAATAAAGCAAGTACGCTCCTTGATAAAAATATTGAAAAGTGGAAAAAGGAGATTGAATTAAAAAAAATTCAGCTGAATCAGTATGAAGAACAACTAAATACAGAAAGAATTTTACTTACCCCAGAGCTTATTAATGACAGAGAATTAGAGATTAAAGATTTTGCTTCAGAGATCATAAATTTACAAGAAAAACGCTTTGGACCAAAAGGAGATATGATTATTCAAAGATCAAAATTAATCCAGCCTGTTCAAGATCAAGTTTTGTCAGTGATAAAACAAATTGCTGAAGAAAAGAAATATGATTTCATTTTTGATCGATCTTCGAGTCTTACTATGCTATATTCCGCAAAAATTTACGATATTAGCGAGCTAGTTATTAAAAGAATTAACAGACAACAGCGTATTCAAAATAGAAAAGACCAAATAGAAAAATTAAAAAATAAAACGAGTTCCTCAAAAAATTAACAATATATACACCTATGAAAGATTTTATACACTTATTTGCTAGTCTATTATTATTAGTTATTCCTGTAAACACAAATGCACAGTCAAAAGTTGCGCATATTAATACCCAACAATTAATTAGTGAGATGCCTGAAGTTATTGCAGCGCAAAGTGAGTTAAAAAAATTAGAAGATCAATATGCAAAAGAATTAGAAACTTCTGCAAAAGAATTTCAAACAAAAGCTCAAAGTTATCAGGGAGATGCTCAAAACCAGACTGAACTTATAAATCAACAAAGACAAGTTGAATTACAAGAAATGCAACAAAGAATTCAAGAATTCAGAGAAACTGCAGCACAAGAACTTCAAAAAAGATCGGCAGAAATGATGAGGCCATTGTATGAAAAAGCCCGAGCTTCAATTGAAAAAGTAGCAGCTGCTCAAGGATATGATTATGTTTTAGACTCTAGCCCCGGTGGAAGTGTAATTACGGCTTCGGGAAAAGATCTAATGGCAGATGTTAAATCCGATTTAGGTTTTTAATATTAATTTAAAATAATTAAAACCACCTTATAAAGGTGGTTTTTTATTTATACCATGAAGCATAAAGAATATAGTTATTAGCAATTCTTTCAATTTCATTTCTTTGCAAATTAATATCAATATCTTTTATTTTTCTAGCAGGAACTCCGGCATAAATTGACCCTGGTGATACAATTGTGTTTTGGGTCACTACTGCACCTGCTGCTATTATACTATTACTACCAACTATACTATTATCCATTATAATACTCCCCATACCAACCAATACATTATCATCTATAGTGCATCCATGAATAATAGCATTATGACCAATTGAAACATTATTCCCTATATTGGTTTTCGCGATTTTATATGTAGCATGTATTACAACACCATCTTGAATATTTACTTTATTCCCGATTTTAATACTATTTACATCTCCTCTAACAACTGAATGATACCAAACAGAAACCTCGTCACCCATTATTACTTCGCCAATTAATGTAGCATTTTCAGCAAAAAAACAATTCTTGCCAAATTTTGGAGAAATACCTTTAATTGTTTTAATTATCATAATTTTATTTAATATATAAAAAGAATTTCATCGAACATGGAAGGAAAAAATTTAATTTTTAACTCCCAATAACTATTTTTGCTTAAAAAAAATGGAACCCTATAAAATTACATCAAGCTCTGAAAATGGAAACGATAAAGCTAGATTTATAATCAATAAAAGTATTGGTCCAAAGAAACCAATGTATTTTGAAAATGTTGATCAAGCAAAAGGATCACCTTTGATCCAGCAATTATTTTACTTACCCTTTGTAAAGGCAGTAAAACTAGAAGAAAAACAAATCGAGGTTACCCGTTTTGATATTTTAGAATGGGAAGATGTAATAGACGAGGTAAGTACTCAATTACAAAATTATCTTAATGATGGAGGTGAAGTTTTTGAAAATAATATATTAGATAAGACTCCTGTAACAATATATGCTGAAAGTACTCCCAATCCTTCTGTAATGAAATTTGTCTCAAATAAAAAACTAACAAATGAAACTGTTGAATTTAAAGATATTGATGATGCAAAATATTCTCCTTTAGCTAAAAAATTATTTCATTTCCCATTTGTAAAGGAAATATTTATAAGTTCAAATTACGTGTCCATTACCAAATATGACATTTCAATTTGGGAAGAGATAGTAATGGAGTTAAGAGAGTTTATTCGTTCATTTATTGAAGAAGGAAATGTAATTATTGAAAACTCAAAAGTTAAAAAGAAAAAGCAAAAACTTTCTTCATCAAAAAATCTTAATTCTTTCGAGGAGAAAATTGTTTCTATACTTGAAGAATATATTAAGCCTGCAGTTGCATCAGATGGAGGGAATATAGAATTTGATTCTTATAATAGTAAAGAAAAATCTGTTCAGGTTATCTTACAGGGAGCCTGTAGCGGGTGTCCTTCGTCAACTTTTACACTAAAAAATGGAATTGAAAATATGCTTAAAGAGATGCTGCCTGGAAAGGTAGAAAGTGTAATCGCTATTAATGGTTAAATATTCTTGAATTTTATTATTTATTGTTTTTAGGGAGGGTTGTTTGAAAATCCTTTAAATAATAGGGTTCAAAAGAATTAATATCTTCATAATTTCTATTTAAATTATGTTCCCATGACAATGAACACATATCCTTTGCTGAAGGATGATAAATAGATTCAGAAAAATAAGCCTTTATTCTAGGTTTAATATTTTGGAATTTTAATGCTCCATTTCCAATGATAAAACAGTTGCTATCACCTACAATTTTTTGAAAACTGCTTTCAGTTAATACATGAGCATTTGTCTGCTGAATACAATTTCCAAGCTTATCATAAATTGCTGTGTAAACCTCCATTCTTCTAGCATCAAGCATTGGTATTAGAAAGTCAATATCTTTTCTTTCTAAATATGGTTGGATCATTAGTTTAAGAGTATTAACAGCAATTAATGGTAAATCAAGAGCAAAACAAATTCCTTTTGCAGCTGCAACTCCAATACGGAGTCCTGTAAATGATCCTGGCCCTTTACTTACTGAAACTGCACCTAATTCAGAAATATCAAGATTGACTTCTTCTAAAGCTTCCTGTATAAAAACATGAAGTTTCTCTTCGTGACTATAATTTTGTGATAACAGTTTTTTCTCTGATATACATTTTCCCTTATAACCTATTGCAACTGAACATTGTTTTGTAGATGTCTCAATATGAAGAATATAAGCCATTTAATTATTAAAATATACCACCTGAACTTCCACCATCTACTTTAATAACACTCCCATTAGTGGCTGAAGAATTTGGGCTACACAAATATGCAATAGTGTTTGCTACCTCTTCAGTAGTGGCAAAACGTTCAAGTAAAGAGTTTTGTCTTTCGTTTCTAAAAAAATTAGTTTCAATTTCCCTAGCACTTTTATTTTCAGATTTTGCCTTCTCTGAGATAAACTTTTCAGCACCATTGCTTAAAGTTGATCCTGGTACAATTACATTTGATGTTACACCAGTACCTTTTGTCATATGTGAAATTCCTCTTGAAACAGCATGGATTGCTGATTTTGTAGCGCTATAGGAAATCATATCAGATGGAACAATATAACTACACTCACTGGAAATGAAAATTATTCTTCCCCAATTTCTATTAATCATTCCTTTTAAATAGTGTTTGCATAAAGTAACTCCACTCATTATGTTTACATAAAATTGGTCTTCCCAAATTTCTATTCCCGTTTCAAAAAATGATTTTGATGTGTATATTCCTACATTGTTAATCAATACATCAACTTCTTCAAGTTTATTTACAATTTTATGTACGTCTTTTTGATCTAAAAAATCTGCTTTTATTCCATAAACATTTGCACCTTTAACATCTTTCTTTAGTTGATCTAAAGACTTTTTTAGATTTTTTTGGGACCTTCCATTAATATATACTTTCATTCCTTCTTGCAAAAGAATTTTAGCTGTTGTGTATCCAATTCCTGAAGTAGAGCCAGAGATAAATGCTGTTTTATTTTTTAGATTAAGATCCATTTGGAATCAACTCCATTTAGTTAACCCCAAAAGTTTTTCTCCTAAAGAAGATAACTTTGCTGTTTTATATTTGGTTTGTTCCCAATTTCTAGGATCACCTGGAAAAGCATAACCTTCAGGTGCAACTCTATTTTTCCATGAATTAATTCTCCATTGCTTTAATACTTCATTATCTTCTTC
>CEWG01034410.1_pt1 | contig 19295 bp, 19 predicted proteins | sample 361411 | NCBI WGS metagenome assembly CEWG01 (sample SAMEA2622173, study PRJEB7988) | marine metagenome | biome: marine biome (ENVO:00000447); feature: surface water layer (ENVO:00002042); material: "saline water (ENVO:00002010), including plankton (ENVO:xxxxxxxx)" | depth 5 m | reverse complement strand
CTGTTTAAGAATTCCATAATTTCTCTAGCCATCATTCCCTGATATTGGGGTTCTAGAGGTTGTGAATTGCCCGTGATAGTTATTATATTAACTCCAGTTGAAGATTCTATAGATTTTACTGACAAGTGGGGCGGGGATAACAATCCATCCTCATCCAGAGTTGCTAATGGTGGTAGTGCGGTATGGTGTAGTCTTGCGATTTCAGCACTGTTGTTAATGCTATTCAATGCTTCAAGTGAAGCCTTTCCGATATTGCCCACTCCCGGAAGAGCCATTAAAACCAATCTGTTTTTACCTAGACTGGTATTCGTACCTCTCCACTCAACCATCAAACTCATTAGATGTCCAACGACACTTCACGAAGTATAATGTTTGACATTGGAACAACAATAAAACATTGATTTTTGAATAAGAAGACCTATACCATCATTCCTCTTCTAGAGTAGTTATGATTTTGCTTTTCATTTCATCTAATGAATCGAGTTCAGGTAAATCATCAGTCCACTTTTTTGAGTTAACATCATACATCTTTCTTCTAATTGATGCCCGGTGATCTTCAGGAGACCACTTGATTGGTGCTGCTGCTTGAGCTTTACCTCCGCAAATTGGACATGTTGTCGACAATGACCAAGCCGAACATTCCAAACATTGTTGCAATATCTGGCGTGCCATGTTGTAGCCTACCAGTCCTTATTTATCATTGAGTTGGTGTTTACTCACGATAAGAAGATGCTTCACCGCCATTTTCAGTGATGTGGTTGACAACGGTATTGGAAACATCTATCCACAAATCTTCTGCAGTCTTAAAGTCTGGAGCCTTAAGTTCGATTCTATATTCCGGTGCCCCATTATAGTAGCAAGAAACTGAGATTTCTTCTTCGTTAGATGAATAATCTTCTGCGGCGCTTAGAGCATCTTTAATGACATTTATTCCATTAGGAACATTGATGCTAAGCGTGAAATTTCCTCTGATTTCAACAAATGGTGGAATAATGTTTTCCACGGCAATATCGATGAATTCTTTAATCCAAGTGCCCTCAAAACCTGCGTCTAGTAATGCACTTTCATTAGTTGCTGCTTCCTCAAAAGAACTGTAAAGGCTGCCAAAAGATTCGATTAATTCTCCATAGTACTCTTCTCTAGTTTTTTTATCCCAACCAACTTTTTCAGACAGAACTTTTAGCAATTGGTTTGACCTCTGCTCGTTTTTCCATTCTTGAAGTCTCTCTCTTCTTCTTTCTTCAGAAACAGACTTCAATGATAGTTCTAATGAAGACCCATCTTTTCTTGTTCGCATGACTTTGCAGATTAGACGTTGTCCATCTCTAACAAATGCTCTGATGTTTTTTACCCATCCACTAGCAACCTCACCGATAAAAATGAATCCTTCGATACCTGGGAATTCGTCAAAGTCGACATAAACACCATTCTGTTTTACAGATTTGACAGTTACTACAACAAGTTCTCCTTCTTCAGGAGCATTGAGTAAATTTTCCTTGCTCATGGAGGCTCAGCCTCCTCATTCTAGAGCTTCGATTACATTACATCCAATGAGGTCAGCCTTTCCTCCGGATGGTGCGGTGAGAGTTGCTCCGCAAACTGAGCATGCAATAACACTGGTTGCCCTTGAAAAAATAACTACTTCAGCGCCGCAGTCTCGGCATGATACTTTTAGAAAATTGCTTGCCATAATACCACTCACTTGTCAACTAATTCAAATTTCTTTGCTCTTTTACACGGAGCGTAATGAGCCTTTCCAGTCTCAGTACATCTAAATAGAATATTTACCCTCTTGGTAGGCTTTTCTCTACCGTCTGGTTTAGGACGTGGGAAACCACGATATCCGGCCATAACTCGGCGGAATCTACGCTGACCCCACTTCAGTTCGGAAGCACGTCTCTTCTTGACCCGCTCAACGGTATGCATTGTATGCTTACCAGCAGATGGACTATAGCGCTTTATTTGACGTGGCATCTTGACCATGGTATCACCTTGAGCGTTCGAGCCACAATAGTCGGGTATTTAGAAACTCCGCATACTAATAGGCGTTGAAAACGACCTACTGCGGTGTAGAATTAGGGATGAAGTAATTAATTGGTTTGACCAGGCTAAGTTATGGAAGAGATGATGAATGCAGTCGCATTCTTTTGGCTTCCTATGCTACTTACAGCACTCGGTGCGTGGATTTCTCTTTCATCAAAAGATGGATTAAAGAAAAAATCTGGTAAGTTATTGTCCGTATTAGGATTGATACTAGTCTGCGTAAGTCCGTGGACCGTTCCTTCATCGCCTTCGTCGGCAATCGGACACTTGATAGGATTCATAATCGGACCTTCAGCGCTTCTTCTTCTCGGAATTTATCTAATCATATTTTCTGGTAATGTACCAGTTGGAAAACTTCCAAGCAGCGACAGGAAAATGGGCCTAATCAGTGTTTTAATCTCTCTTATTTGGTTCACTCTAATGCAATGGTCGGATTTTACCCCAATGTATGATGGGTTAGAAGTAAACAATTTTTGGTTAATTTTCTTTCCAACATTTTTAGTAATGTTGTGTAGCATGTCCGCGCTACTATCAGTTTCTATGCTGGCTATCGGCGATCAGAGACAAAGAGAATCTAGAATCATGCTGATGATTTCATTACTTTCGATGGTAATGATTCTTTGCGGAATGAATTTTGATGGACAAAATATTTCTGCGCAAACATTTAGAGAATATTTTTGGCTCTCAGTTTCTGACTTGTTCGGTATACTCATAGGTATTTCGATGTCCATTTTAGTATTTGGACTTGTTATCTATATTTATGAATCTTCAATTGACGAGCCAGAATCTGTTCCAAAACCAAGTAAAAAAGAATTGATTTTAGCTTCTAATAAAATTGCCCAGAATATCGGAGGTGAGGAATCTGAGTGAAGTTAAACAAACTCTTAGTTTGAAGATATTGGTAATTTCATTCTTACTACCAATTATCCTGATTTGGATAATTGATTCAAGTTTATCGGGTGGGTATTCTGGCTTTGATACCAGCGATTCGTTTACTAGGTTTGCAAATGCAATCTTAACATCTTATACACTCGGCTCAATTATTCTATTGGGTAATCTATTCTTTTACGCTGATTCTAGAAAGAGACCTCTGGCGCCCTTGTTTGGAATGTTCTTGGCAGTTTTGTTGGGCATTTTAGCAACCACCACCCTGATTGGAATGGGTCCAATGCTTCTTGAGGCCAACGGTTCGGTTAGGGCTCAAACCGTTTACAACATTGGTCATACAATTGTATCTTTCTTAGCAATAATTCTGGCATGTGCAATCTGTATCGGAGCAATGTTTGCGGCAATTACTAGCGGAAAAAAGAGAAATATTTTCCTCGAAGAGGAATAATTATCTTTCCGCTTATTTCATAAGGGGGAGGTAGGTGGGGCGTTTATCGTGGTGAACATATGTCAAAGGGAACACCGTCAATGGGACGCCGTCAAAAGACCACTCACATCCGATGCCGAAGGTGCGGAAGGAATGCTTACCACAAGCAAAAAAGCGTCTGTGCATCGTGTGGATATGGCGCTACAAGTCGGATACGAAAAAATAGTTGGTCCAAAAAATCACACCGACCTAAAGCCTGAGAATCACGTAAATCTCAAGGGCAATTTATACCTACAACCTATTGTTAGATTGTAATGAGGCAGTGCCATGTGTGGAATTATTGGTGTCGTTGGACGCAATGGAGTCCATGTTAATCAGTTGATTTACGACGGATTGACGGTACTTCAACACCGAGGTCAAGACGCAGCTGGCATCATGACCGATTTCAATGGTCAATTTAGACTTAGAAAATCCAACGGCCTAGTTTCAGATATTTTTTACACCAGACACATGCAAAGACTTGAGGGTCATTTAGGCATCGGGCATGTAAGGTATCCAACTGCTGGGTCTTCGTCAAAAGCTGAAGCGCAACCTTTCTACGTTAATTCACCATACGGTCTATCCATTGCTCACAATGGAAATCTGACTAACGCAGCTAGCCTAAGAAAGAGTTTGTTAGACTCTCACTTCAGACACATGAATACTTCTAGTGATTCAGAAATTCTTTTGAATGTACTCGCAGTTGAGTTATTCGAACGTTCAAACGGCCTTTCAATCGAAGGTGACCCACATTTGGATGTCGAGTCTGTTTTTGGTGCGATAAAAGCCTTGAATGCCAAAGTAGAAGGCGGTTATTCATGCGTATCTTTGATTTCTGGTTATGGATTATTGGCATTTAGAGATCCTAATGGAATCAGACCACTGGTCTTTGGAAAACGAGAAGTTGATGGCGAGTCCGAATGGATTGTAGCCAGCGAATCTGTCGCAATCACCGCACTTGGCTTCGAGATTGTAAGAGATGTTGAGCCAGGTGAAGCGATATTCATTTCGTCTTCTGGACATTTATTTAACAGAAAGTGTGCTGAAGAAACTGTTCACTCACCATGCATCTTCGAGTATGTTTACTTCGCTAGGCCAGACTCAGTTATCGATGGTATTTCGGTTTACAATGCTAGACTCAACCAAGGAAAGATTCTGGCTGAAAGAATCATTGAACAGTGGCCAGAGCATGATATTGATGCGGTAATTCCGATTCCTGATTCCGGCCGAATTGCTGCTTTGCAAATGGCGAATACCTTGGGCGTTCCATACAGGGAAGGTTTTGTCAAGAATAGGTATGTTGGTAGAACTTTTATTATGCCGGGACAGGCCCTCAGAGAGAAATCAGTCAAGCGTAAATTAAATGCCATTGAGCACGAATTTTCTGGAAAGAATATCCTATTAGTGGATGATTCGATAGTCAGGGGTACAACAAGCCAACAGATAATCGAGATGGCTAGGGATGTTGGAGCAAAAAAAGTATATTTCGCGTCTGCAGCGCCACCCGTCAGGTATCCCAATGTATATGGAATCGATATGCCTGCTGCTAATGAGTTTATTGCTAATGGTCGTTCTATAGAGGAAATAAACGAAAAGATTGGTAGTGATAGACTGTTTTATCAATCATTAGATGACCTCGTGGAATCAACTTTGATGGGCTCTGAACTAGAACTTGAATTTGATTCTAGTTGCTTTAATGGAGAGTACATCACTGGCAATATTACATCTGACTATTTACAGGCTTTACACGACAAGAGAAATGATTCAGCAAAACAGAATAGTAGCGACGAAGATCAAGTTCTAGATATGCATAATGATTCCACTGAATGATTTTGCCTCAAAGAATTTGTGTAACTATGGTTGGTAAAACTGAACTCATAGTCAAGTCTATTGTTTGGGGTAGGTCAAATTTTGGTATTGCTTAATTGGAAACATGAAAGCAAAAAATAGTCAGTTTAATGGTATAAGTCCATTACGACAATCTATGCTTACTCGAGATGCAACTGTGGCTTTCAATCCTGAAGCCAAAGTGTCTACTCTGGCAATCTCGGATGACGGTATGTTTTCAGTTTGGTCGGAAGGTGATGGGTTAGTTTGTTTTTCGAAAAATAGCGATGAAAATTCCAAAAGCGATTTGATTTTTTGGAAAGCTGATGGTAAAGTTACGGGGAGCATCATTTCTAATAATTTGATATATATTTTAGATGAAATCTATGGTATTAATTGTCTAAATACTCAACTTGAGTCAGTTTGGAAATTAGAAATAGAAGGTGGGGGTTTTGAATTTAGAGAATTAAGTGAACGCTTAGCAGTGGTAGATTCTCTGGGAAGACTGGTAATAGTTTCCAAAGATGGCGAAAAAATTTCTCATGTAGAAGATTATTCTTCAATAGCCAAAATAGAGGTCAGTCTTGAAAATATAATTACGGCTCATGAAAATGGTGAGGTTAGAGTATTCGACGGTGATAAAATTATTTGGAGGCGACCAAAAAGGGGAGATATTGGTGAATCGATTACGCATATCGCTTATGTTAACGAAAATAAATTGTTAATTGGCAGGGAAGGATATGCTTTGGTTCCTGGCGAAGAAGAAGCCCTTGAGATTGAAATATGGGATTACGTAAACAATAGCTTGATTTTAAGAAAAGAAATAGACTCTAGGTTGACTTCTTCAACCGCTTCAGATTTAGGTCCTGTCTTAGGTTTTAGTAGTGGCCGAGTCTCACAACTTAACCTAGAAAATATTGGCAATGAAAAAGAAATTACTACTATTTTCGATAGTGGTTACCCTATTAAAACGCTAAATCATAATTCCAAACAAATTATTTTTTCATCATGGTTTTTTATCTTCGGAGTTCTGGAGAACGGGGAGACTTGGAAAGTAGAGCATAAAGGAATCCCTGAACTTATTGCGTTTTCACTAAATGGTGATGTTTGCTTATTTGCCGGAGAAGATCAGAATGATTGGACTTCGACCGAACCTATTGGCAAGATATCTCTTAACGGTGAGTTAGCAGTAATTGATGAATCTGAATTAACGCTTTGGTTTAGCCAAGAACCGAATATGAAAAAGCATTATTCAAATGACTTTTATTCACAGGAAGAAGTATCATTACATTTGTCCCAGAAGGAAATAGAGGAACTTTCAAATTCGGAGTTTAATAATCTCAAGGAATCAATCGACGATTTGATTGGTGCTCTAGATGTCTCTAGCAGCATTGATAAGTCCGAATCTACTATTTCGGGAACTTTAGATATTGATACTGACGAATTACTTTCACAATTAGACGATGAATTGGAAAAAATCGCAATGTTGCCCGAACAATCTATTCTAGATGAATTAAATTCCAATGTTGTGGAAATACAAGTCCCAATTGCCAATGCCGGCGACGATCAAAATATCGTTTCGGATGATGATAATACTGCTATTGTAACTCTCGATGCGACATCATCTTTCGACCCACAAAATCGAATAATACAGTGGTCTTGGATTGACCAATCAGGTAAGGAGATTTCTGACCTTGCTAAACTTAATGTTAGATTAAACATTGGGACATTTAGATTCGAGTTGAGGATTTGCGATTCAGATGGTAACTGGAGCAGTGATTCTTTATTGATAAAAATACTATGAGAGGATAAATATGAAGTCAAAATCTCCTTGGATTGAATCATTTATTGTTGGCAGTCTACAAATGCGTTGTTCGGTTGTTACCGATTGCGAAACTGGAGATACAATAATCATCGATGGTGGAGGTGAACCTGAAAGAATAATTTCCTGGATTGAAGGTTTTGAAGGTTCTGGACCAGATTGGTCTAATGGTCCGAAGAGTTTTGATGAAATGCAAAAAAGAGGTGTTAACAAAAGAAAAGTAGTTGCTTTAGTTAACACTCATGCACATTATGATCATAGCGGACACATCCCAGACTTCATCAAGAAATATGGTGTGGAGTGGTATTTACATAAAGATGATTTCTTTTTACAAACTCTAGCCCAGAAATCAGCCCGTTCAAGAGGACTGATTGTTCCTGAACCAGCAGTTGCTGACCAGATATTAGAAGACGAAACCGTCTACAATTTCGGTAGCATTTATCTTAAAAATTTCCACACACCTGGACACACTTTAGGTGGTTGCTGCTTACTTCTTTACACCGCTGATGGACCCGATCATATTTTTGTTGGAGATACATTATTTGCTGGCTCGGTTGGAAGAACTGATTTGCCGAATAGTGGTGGCGACTTTACAGTATTATCTAATTCAATAAAAACTAAACTTTGGCCTTTAGAACCCGATACAGTTGTTCACCCTGGTCATGGCCCGATGACAACTATCGGTATTGAAAAATTAACCAACCCATTTGTGGGAGATTCTAGTGGAGATAGTCACCGATTTATTGGTAAGTATTTGTGATTACATCATTGCAGATAAACTAGACTGAAGAACCGGTAATGCTTCTTCCCAAGTTGCTACAATCCCGTAATCAGCATGTTGGAAAATTGGTGCATCGGGGTCTTTGTTTATGGCAACAATGTACTTCGAAGAACGCATTCCTGCTAGGTGCTGTATCGCTCCAGAAATTCCAACTGCAATATACAGATTTGGATTAACAGTTTTCCCTGTTTGACCAACTTGCATTCCGTGAGGGATATCGTCCCAAGTATCTACCGCAGCTCTGGAAGCACCGACTGCTGCACCGAGGGTGTCAGCAATCTTTTCTAGGTGAGAGAAGTTATCAGGTGAACCCATACCTCTTCCTCCAGATATGATGATGTTGGCTTCCGACACATCTAGTCTCTCGGATGCCCTTGAAATCAATTCTTTTACAGCGGTCGTAACATTACCCGAAGCGTCCATTACTGAAACTTCAGCAGATCCACCTTCAGGTGCAGCATCAAACACATTCTGCCGGATGCTGATTACACCTTCGCCACTTAATGAAACAGTTTGCATGGCTTTTCCTGAATAAATCGGTGAGGTCAGGTTTCCATTTTCGATTGCAACTACATCTTGAACAATAGAAACTTTTCTTCTAGCCGCTAATCGAGCAGCTAGGTCCTTGGATTGTGGGCTAGCAGAAGTGATTATTACTCCATTAGGAGAAATTGAATCAATTGCCATACACCACCCAGACGCATCATAAGATGAGAACATATCTGATTTTGCGACAATAATTTTGTCAATTCCACTAGTGGTGGAAATGGCATCAGCAATCGATGAATCGGAGCATGGTACAATTACTGTACAAGAACTTCCAATCATTCCTGCTGCTGTTACAAGTTCACTAGTTGTCGAGTGAATTTTCCCTTTGTTTAATTCTGCTATTACTATAGTATTTGTCATATTATCACCTCAAATTATGTTTGCCTCATCCCTCAATAGTCTTGCAACTTCTGCGGCATTTTGTCCACCTTCGAATTTCTTTCCTGCAGGCTTTGCTGCAGGTAGGCTTTGTGAGACAACGTTTACCGACGCAGCTGGAACTTCGCTCCCCCTAACATCAACACTGGCTCTCTTTGCTTGCATAATACCCTTGACATTTGGTTTTCTAACCTTTGTATTTCCTTTGTCGCAGGAGATCACCGCAGGTAAGGTTACACCAATAACTGCATTGCCATCATTCAATGGAGCGACAACAGAAAAGCCATCATCAAATTTTGATTCGGTAATATTTGATACTGAAGACCATCCTAAATGTTCAGCAACACCTGGGCCAGTAGAACCGGCTCCAGTATCTGCGGCAGATTTACCGCAGTACACAATATCAAATCCTTCTGAGGAAATAATCGATGAAAGAATCGTTTGAAGAGCATTCGAATCTAAGTAAGAGTCACAATCAATTCTTACAATTTCGTCAACACCAATTGCTTTAGCATCCTTAAGGACTTTTTCAGAACTAGTTCCGCCAACGGTGATAGCAGTTACAGATCCGCCAGATGATTCTCGGTGTCGAAGTGCATATTCAACAGCAAATTCATCATAAGGACTCATCACCATTTTTACACTTGAAAGATCGACTGAGTTTCCAGAAACAACAATTTTTGAATTCGTATCTGGGACTTGTTTAACTAATACTGCAATTTTCGCCATATCAAAACCTACGCTACAAAGTCTCGTAAGTAAATCGACTATTGAACATTGTTATTTTTTCTAGTATCAATTTTACAGAAAAATTTGATAACCGCCAACAGTAGCCTTGACCTCCATGTCGACAATTCAAACCACAGAGCCAGACCCAGAGGCACAATTAATACTCCATACATGGAGAAAATTATTTGAAAATAGTTATGCTTCTGAATTGGATAGATTTTCACTCTACGAGGAAGAAGTGTTTGGTTTTGAAGTGAAATGGGAACTTTTGAAAAATACTCCTTTGCATTCAATTTTTCCAAATAACCCTAAGAAGGCATTAGAATTAGGAAATCAAGTGATAAGGGAACAATTTCAAAATAGAAATTCAATCACCAGACCAGTGATTAGAATTGTTGGATTCGACCAAGAATTTTCTTATTTTTTGGAAGATGTGAGAACTAGAGACAGAGGGAGATTATTAACATTCAAGGCAACTGTAACGAATCTAGATACTCCAATGGGTTGGCTTAAAAATTCAAAGTACATTTGCGATGACTGTGGCACTTCTTGGAGTGTCAGCCAATCATTGGCTAGAGAAAGAAATAGATCGACAAGTTGTTCAGACTGTGCGGAAAAGTATCTTAAAGCGATGATGGAATCAGAAGGTAAAGCAAAAATTCCACCTCCGACAAATATTTCGATGGTTGTTGAAGAAAATGTCTATGAGGATATTCAATATGTTGAGATTACCTGCCCTTCAATGATCTCAAAGGTGTTAGATGATGAAAATAACAAACAAATCTATTCATATCTAGCAGTAATAAATGACGAGTATGTTGGAACTTTATCAATAAATCAAGAAGTAATAATCAATGCTTGGGTTGAATTAGACCACTTGCCAAACAGAGATTTTGCAATGGATACAAGAAGAGTATTCATTTTCAAGGTGCATAGTATAGAACCTAGTTCAGGATTTAATTCTTAATCAGTTCGTTAACCAAATCCAGTTTTTCAGGATTTTCTTCAAAATATTTAGCGACGTTAGCAACCCCTCTATAGATTCCATCTGCAACTCCAAGCTTAGCATCTAGTGGGTGAATTTCACCGCTTTTTACCGCTTCTTTGAATGAATCCAAATCTGTCCAAGTTGAAGGATTTCCAAATTTGGGGTTAGGCGTGACATTTATTTCTCCCCATTCAGGTAATACGATATGTTCAGCTAATTCATAAACAGGAGAATTGTCATCTTCAGGATTTAGATATGCGTGTTTCTGCATTTTCTTCCTGAGTTGTTTTTCAGTATCATGAATTAGAATTGCTCCCGATGGGTCTGATTTACTCATTTTATGGTCGAAACTTTCCATTCTCGCACCCGATGACTTTAGAGAGGAAATTATTGGTGTGTGGAGGCATGTGGCTTTTTTCCATCCCCACTTGCTGGCGACATCTCTCATGAACATATGGGCCTTTCTTTGATCCATTCCTCCAATAGCGATATCAATCTCAAGTTCAAATATATCTGATGCCTGCATGGCAGGGTAGTAGAATTTAGACAAATCATGGTCGGATGATGCTTCATCTCTCCCCATAATTGTGAATGTTTTTCTAACCATTGCCAGAGTCGCTCCTTTAGAGCATCGTAGTACTCTCGCCCAGTAATCTCCTGAATCCATTAGGGTAGAGGCCCAAAAAAAGCGTAGTTGTCCAGGTCCATCGCCCTCGGAAGGATTACCTAGTAGAACTCTGAAGGTATCTTCCATATATCGTGCAGTAGTTTGAATATCTTCCATGTTACCATTGAATTTATCATTTATCCAAGCATGCCAATCTGCTAAGAAGATTAGAACATTTATATCTGCGTCTAACATTCTTTTCAGTTGTAATGAGAGAACTTTCCAGCCAATATGTGCTTTACCGGATGGTTCAAATCCAACATAGCATCGAATAACTCCGTCACCACCAGAGCTAGTGTTGTCAGCAATGCAATTCACTAGATGTTCGATGCCAACGGTTTCTTCAACACCGCCGACTATGGAAGCAACTCTGGCTCTCTGTTCGTCTGTCAATTCTGTTAATCTTTGGCATCTTTCCTCAAACGGGGCGAGGATAGAATCGACATTCATTACGACCACTTCAAAACAAGTCATTGAGTTTCTTAACTCTGCCTTCGGAAGGAGCTTCGCCGTTCTCAATCATTTTTTCAAGTTCTGCAATCATTTGATTTGCTTTATCGACTTTTTCTTGTGTTACAGATGTACTCAGTTCCATTGATTTCAATGCCATCTTAATTGCAGATTTCGCCTTAGAAAATTTCTTTGCCTCTTCCTTAGCCTTATCGCCACGCTGCTTTGCATTGTAGCCAGTTGCTTCATCGAGGAATCCAGACCATCTTTTTCTAGACTCCATTGCAATTTCTCTGCCCCCATCTTTCGATAGAAGTTCTCCTAACTCATCGCCTTTTAGTTGAACAACGTCGACAATCAGTTTTCCATCATCATCAAAAAATCCGCTGACATTAGTTAAAATCCCGTACGAACCGGTGAATTTACCGTTACCGTCAGCATTAATGTTCTCAAAATATTCCGTTGCTAATTTAGCAAGTCCTGCATTTCCTCCAAGCGACTTCTGTACTCCACGTCTTACTGCAAACTTCTCCATAACGCGAGGCAAAACTCCATTGAACATAAGGCTCACCGTTAAATTAGTTTATTTTTTTAAGTTAGGCTATTTTTCTTTGCGAAGAAGTTTTGATTAACTTAGAATTGGACAGAATATGCGAGTCAAGTTATTGTTGGCATTTTTTTGTCTTTCAATTCTACTTTTACCTTCGGTTTTTTCCGCCAGTTCGGTCGTTGAAATGAAACTTGAAGCATCTTTGTCTGAATCTGATATAGGTATAATTGCTGGCGATGTATCTCCTAACGGAGAGTCAGTTCTACTAGTCGGCAAGGATGGTTATGCTAGAGAGATTTCGGCACTAGAGGCAGAGGATCGAAGCAGAGACATAGAATTAGTAACGGGTAGAAATGTGGATTTACAAGACACTTCATGGCACCCAAGGGGTCAAGCTGCGCTAATTGCTGGCGATTTAGGAGTTGCTTTAAGGTACGAAACCTACGATAATAGCATCACATTGGTGAATGGAACTGGTACGATAATTGGTCATAATTTGACGACTGTTGAGTGGCGACAAGCGGGGGATTATGCGTACTTTGGGGCTGACGATGGTGGAGTATGGAAATTTGCTGAAGGAATCGGATTTGTAGCATTAGATGATACTAGAAATAGTTCTATCACCGGCATTTCGTGTCACAGAAATATTGATTCATGTGTGATGTCAACACTACAAGATGGTTTAGCAGTAATTGGTCCGACCCATAATTTGACTTGGTTGTCGGGTACTAGTTCACACACTTGGGTTGATGTTGATTGTGCTGAACCAATCTTAAATGAGTGTCTAGGATTTGCTAGTGGTTTAAGGACAGGTATAATTAAGATCAATTCCGTAGATGCTACAAAATCATCAGCCAAAACACCAGTTCAGTATACCACACTAGAGGGCGACTTTACTAAAATTTCAAGAGGTCATGATAGCACTTCGCTAATCATCTTAGCGCCATTTTCAACTGTTAGACAATATCCTGTTGACGATGATGCCTATGTCCAGATTTCCTCCGAAGATGCCTTAGAATGGGATCCGGTAATTTCGGGAAGATCGATTTCATTCATTTGGGAAAACTCATTCAACAGCGGATTTATCATAACCTCTTTTGGTAATATTATATCATTCCAACCTCTATCAGAAGAGGTGGCAGAAAGTCTTATTGTGGTTGTTATAGGATATGTAGTAGTTATTTCTGTACCCGGAGTTATTTTAGGACTAATTTACATGAATAGTAAAACATTACAGAATTATTATGCCAAATTGCGTGGCTTTGACAAGAAAAAGAAATCTCGTAAAAAGAGTTAGGTTATTGAAGCGCCTATGCTCCCGAACAACTGGGGAGACCATGGAGCCGTTTGAAGGAGTCGATTTTTTCGACATTGAAAGCTTGTTAACAGAAGAAGAAATAATGATACGAGATATGGTTCGTAGTTGGGTCGACGAAGAAGTCATACCCAAGATTGAACACGCTTGTGATGAAGGAATATTCCTTGATGAATGGCGCGTTGCCTTAGGTGAAATGGGTGTTTTAGGTGCCCCTTTGAAAGGTTATGAATGTCCAGGATTGTCTTATGTTGCATATGGATTAATCTGCCAAGAATTGGAACGCGGTGATTCTGGATTACGTTCTTTTGCATCAGTTCAAGGCTCCTTAGCAATGTATCCAATTTGGGATTTCGGGTCTGAAGAACAGAAGAATTACTATCTTCCTAAATTAGCATCTGGTGAATGGATTGGTTGTTTCGGTTTGACAGAACCGGACTACGGTTCTAATCCGGGTGATATGATTACTAAAGCAGAAGACAAGGGTGATCACTACTTGCTAAATGGTGCTAAAATGTGGATTACCAACGGTACCATTGCACAAGTTGCCGTTGTTTGGGCAAAACTCGATGGAGTCATAAGAGGATTTATTGTTGAGAAAGATGATGAAGGTTATACAGCTCCTGAAATGAAAGGAAAACATTCATTGAAAGCATCTGTAACCAGTGAATTAGTATTCCAAGATTGTAAGATTCCTAAAGACCGAATTTTGCCAGGAGTAAAAGGACTCAGAGGACCTTTCTCATGCTTGAACAATGCTAGATATGGTATCTCTTGGGGCGCACTTGGTGCAGCAATGGCTTGTTTCCACAGTGCCAAAACCTATGCTTTGTCTAGAATTCAATTCGACCATCCGATAGCCTCTTATCAATTGGTTCAAAATAAATTAGCATGGATGCTTAGAGAGATTACTAAGGGGCAACTTCTGGCATATCACTTAGGTAAGAAGAAGGACGATGGAACATGGTTTAACGAACAGATTTCTCTTGCCAAGATGAACAATGTGGATATTGCTTTAGAGATCGCTAGAGTTTCTAGAGATATTCATGGCGCAAACGGTATTTTGGATGAATATCCGGTTATGAGACACATGGCAAATTTGGAGTCGGTAAAAACTTATGAGGGAACCCACGATATCCACAACTTGATTTTGGGTAGATACATTACAGGAATCCAAGCATTCACACGAAACGCTTAATCAAACCGAAGGAAGCAAACCGATTCTGGCTAAACCAGACCATACTGGGTCTAGGAATCTAGGCAATATTCGATGTCTGACATAAACCGCTGCTGCGAGGCTCATTTTCTGGATTTTGTTGAGTTTAACTCTCTTAGTGAAAACATCGCCTTGTTGTTTTTCAATTTGTCGCAAGATTTTATCATAGAAAGCAATCATTGCCGCAGGGGAATATCTAGTTCTTCTGGGCAAAAGTGGTAGCAATTGTTTTGCTTCCTCAAGGTATGTTCTAGCTCTCTTGGCATAGTGATAACAGTAAGGCTCCCAAGTCTTGTTCAGAACCACTTTCCCATCCAACTCATTTTCAGAAATTCCATTAGATTCTAACTCATCTAGCGGTAAATAAACTCTATCTCTTTCAATATCTTCACCAACATCACGCAATACATTCGTTAATTGCATAAAAATGCCCCAAGATTCGGCGTATTTTCTGGCGAGTTTGTTTTCATAGCCATATATCTCAATGCACATTAAACCTACAACAGAAGCGACTCTGTAACAGTAATTGTAAAGTTCGTCAAAGGTTCTGTATCTGTTATTGTATAGGTCATCTTCCATTCCAGAAATCAAATCGTCGAAAACGTCACGAGGAATGCTATACCTCTCAACGGTATCTTTGAGGGCGAGGAAGACAGGATCTGTAGAGTAAACATCTGTATAACATGTTGAAAGTTTCTTTCTGAAGAAGAATAGTTGAGTGATCTTATTGAGATACGAACTCTCATCTAGAATAGTACCTCTATCTTGTAGGGATTCAAGTTCTTCTCTGTATGCGATAGCTTCAGGATTTTCTTCTCCACCACTGCCTGGGAATCTATCCGACCAATCTCCATCAGCAATATCGTCGGCTCTTCGGCAGAATGCATAAACTGAGCACATTGCTAATCGCTGTTCGTCAGGTAAATACTTGAATGAATGATAGAAGTTACCGGCTTCTCTAATTGTTAACTCTTCACAATATCCATATGCAAGTTTAAGCAACTCTTGAGGAGGTTTTTCAGACCAAATTGGCGCATCTAAATGCTCAAATGGGTCTACAAGTTCATTCTTCTCCGAAACAATTCCAATGAATGTTGCACCTTCTCGTAATGCTTCCATTGCAGTAACACTAACTGCCTTAACAGCATCTCCAGCAAGAACTACACCTGCTCTCAACCGTTGTAGAGTAGTAAGGGGTTCACTGTCATCGATGCCAGTCCGACTTTTGGCATTTCCCTTGAGAGGGAAGAGCAAGTCGAGAGGTTTCCGGCGTTCCAACATCCCTATCATCAGTCTGTATGACTTCTCCTTTTTGATTTCTTTGATGAAAAGTATCAAATTTAAAACATTAAAATTAGACATTTCTGGGTATAAATAAAAGTTTTAACAAAGTAATCAGATACTTACTAAGATTGCACAAAACGGTCATGCATTTTTATTTTTTTCTAAAAGCCTTCTTACTCCCCCTGGAATGATTAATGCACGTAATAATTTCCTAGCGTATGATTTTATTTCATCTCTAGTGACTTTTATTCTGTCCGATGAATCAAGGATATTTCCCTCCCTGAGTAAGGTAACGGTTCTTTGTCCAATTAACACCGGCAGCATACAAGAAGCCTTCAATCTAAATTGAGTTTCTGGAATCATCTTAATGTACTCAATTGCGGCGTCTAAATGTTCGTTGGTTAGATCTAAATATTCATCATAAAGAGGTCTGAATTTCCCAATATTATCCGAGTCGAACAAATCATCAGGTTTCATTCCATGTCGAGATAATTCATTTTGAGGTATGTAGCATCTACCGAATCTCAGATCCTCTGGAATATCTCGAAGAATATTTATCATCTGTAGCGCTTTACCAAATCGAATTCCTCTCTCAAAAAACTCATTCTCTTTTTCATTTGGTAATGAAATTAGGTGAGCCAGAGACATCTTTGTCCAAAAGACTCCCACACAGCCAGCAACTCGAAAAGTGTAATCATCTAATTCAGAATTATTGTTTAGCGACGATAAACTGCCACCTTCTTTAGCAGGGCCAAATCTTTCTAAATCTAAAATTTGGCCCCCGACGATGGTGTCAAGACATTCTAGCATTCTCTGCCTGTCTCCTTCAGAATAAACCATCAAACCATCTACAACATCTCGAACATTACGCAAGAGTTCAGCTTCATGAGGGTTATCTTGGATTTCGGCAAGCTTGGAAAAATCGGGTAGATCATTAGATTCACCTTGTGCAACTTGATTATAATCGCGAAGCAATCTCAATAATTCCTCAGTCTCTCCTGATTTTGAATCAGCTATTGTGTCAGCAACTCTCGCAAGTAGATACAATAGACCGATTTGCCCCCTAACCTTCTTTGGTAAGTATTTCAGAGTTGGGTAAAATGAGCGCGATGTTGTTTTGAGTAAATTATCAATCTTTTCATTGATTAGTACAGACACTCAATCCCCTCGTGTTAATCCAATGCTTATTTGTTATTGACCCTATGGTTAAATATTGATTTAGTTGACTTATTTTATACTCTAAATCATTTATTTTCCAAATAGTAAATTAGTTAATTCTTTAGGCAAAGAGGCTTTAGCGTAGTTGTCGGGGTGGGTTAACCATGGAATGCGGTTCGTGTAGTGAATTAATTCCGGACGATAGTATATTTTGTCCCGAATGTGGTGCTAGACAGGATATGTCCCGAGCAGGAGGTTTTACCAACCCTAACTCAATTGGTTTAAGTGGTCAAGAGGTTTCTGGCGGCAGAAATTTTGGAGTAGTTTCTGGCGAGGCGGTCAGGCAACAAAGAGAAATGGGTGCTACAGACTTAAATTCAATCTCTCCCGAACTATTACAACAGATTGCACAAGGCTTGCAAAATCAACAAAATATCCCTCCGGGTAACTTCCCACCACAAAACGTACAGAGTAACTTAGGAGGTAATCAAACCAATCCGACTATGGTCGGAGGAAATTTGGGGTCACTTGGAAATATAAACAACAATCCCAATTTTGTCAACAATCAAATCGATAATAATTTGAATTCTAATTCACCAACTGATCAAATGGTAAATCGTCTTGCTGAAGCCGAAAAGGCGATGAAAAATGAGAGGAGAAGTCAGTGGCTAAACATGAACCAAACCTCAGCATCGAATGTGTTGTCAAATTTAGGGGCTGATTTACCTCCGCATCTTAGAGGAAATGAAAATCCGGCACAAGACATTCTTTCAGGAGCCCTAGGCTCTAACAATGAAGCACCAAATGACGCATTCTTGCGACGCATGTGCGAAGTCGCAGTAAGAAGAGTAGCGAGGAAAAGAGGCGTTGCTGTAGAGTCCCCGCAAGCTAAATTGGAGAGTGACGTCCTTTCTGTGAACATTACTTACGTCGATGATGGAAGAGTTCTCGATACCCCCGAAGATCTCAAGCAAGCCTTTGAACACGCAATTCAGACCGAGGTTGCGTTGAAGGGTTTTGAATACTTAGTTGAAATCAATTTGTTCCGTTCTAAAGACGGAGAGGTAGAAAATCTATCTGGAAGTTCATCAGATGAAGATGATGAAGAAATGTTCGCATGTGAAATTTGCGAAGGCTTAGTCAAAGAAAGCGATAATTCTTGCCCACACTGCGGTGCGATATTTGAGGACGAGGAAGAAGAATCAGTTCCTTCAAGAACTCCGCCTAGAGGCGGGGGTAGGTCAAGTCCACCGGGACCTTCGAGAGCCCCTCCAAGAGGACCAGGTCGAAGTGGGCCACAAAGAGGTGGAGGTTCTAGCAGAAGCGGGCCGCCAGGAGGACCGAAGAGAAGTGGACCACCAGGCGGACCAAAGAGAAGTGGACCACCAGGTGGGCCGAAGAGAAGTGGACCACCCGGAGGACCAAAGAAAAGTGGGCCACCCGGAGGTCCTAAGAAAGGCGGTCCACCTAGAGGAGGTCCTTCGGGAGGACCACCTAGGGGTCCTAGTAGAGGGCCGCCTCGCTGATCTACGTTAGTGATTTCATGTCCAAAATTGTTCTACCAGAATTTGGTTCAATTAAATTCGGTGGAAAACTTCGTCCTTCCCAAGTTGCTGCAGTTTCAGTCATTTCTCCTCAACTAGAGGTTGACGGTAAGCATCTACACATAGTTGCTCCACCTGGTTCTGGGAAAACAGTTCTTGGATTGTATGTTTGGTCTGATTTAGTCAGATTGCCAACACTAGTACTGTCTCCCAATTCTGCAATACAAGCTCAATGGGCTGCAAGAACCGATTTATTTGATTTGGATGGCAAAGAGGAATTCATTAGCACTGACCCTAAAAAACCTGGATTACTTACTTCTCTTACATATCAATCAATCACCATGCCTAAGAGAGGTGGAGAAGAATTAAACGAAGCAGCTATTGAACTTTGGACAGAAAGTTTGATTTCAAAAGGTGAAGCAATAGATGAGGAAAATGCTCTAGCCTGGCAAGAGGATTTGAAAATAAGAAATAATGACTACTATGAAGACAGACTTTCAATCTATAGAAAAAAGGTTAGGGACGAATTTTCCAAGCATGGAAATGCTTTATGGACTTTGAGTGAAAGTGCTAAAAATAATCTCAAAGCATTGAAAGAAATTGGTGTTGGCATGATAATTCTTGATGAATGTCACCACTT
>CEWG01132719.1_pt1 | contig 19322 bp, 20 predicted proteins | sample 361411 | NCBI WGS metagenome assembly CEWG01 (sample SAMEA2622173, study PRJEB7988) | marine metagenome | biome: marine biome (ENVO:00000447); feature: surface water layer (ENVO:00002042); material: "saline water (ENVO:00002010), including plankton (ENVO:xxxxxxxx)" | depth 5 m | reverse complement strand
CAAGGCGGTCCAGGATCTCGCGGTCCGCCGGGTTTCCAGGGGCCAGAGGGGAGAGACGGAAAAGACGGAGCCATGGGGCCAAGTAATATCGCAGCGGGCGAAACAAATTTAGTAATAACCGGCGAAGGATTTTTAATGGGGACCTCTAGTGAAAATAATTCTGGATCTTCAAGGCCAACTCTAGGTGAAAATAATTCTGGATCTTCAAGGCCAACTCTAGGTGAAAATAGATATGTAAATAAAAAAAGAGTAGAACCTAAATATAAAAAGAACAATAGAGTTATTAAAAGAAAAAATTCAATTGAATACGGACCACTTCCTAAAAATAAAAATGGATACGCTTACTAAAGATTAAAATACCTTTTACATTGTAAATAATTAATCATAAACAGAATTTATCATTAATTATTTATTAATTACTTATTCATTCATTTATAATTTAAAATATTAATTCATATAATCTAGATGCGAGTCTTGCTCCTTTAAATGTACCGAAGGCGTGATCCTGTAATAGATACAATAGTTCTTTTAAATTATTATTATAAGACTTTTTATATTTTAGAGTTATACCTTTAAACCCTCGGGGAGCACCTCCCGGAATCTTCACATTAAATGTATGATACAGATTTAGAATGAAATACGTGAATAATTTCTGGCACTTATCTTTAGTGAAATTACCTTTACATAATTTTTTTATAGTTTTATCAAGATTTTTCAGAACATCATTTCCCGATAATAAACTCTTTAACATATTATTCTGTGCGCTCTCAGTTGTGTATCCAAAATTGGTGTATCCAAAGTTGTTAGTCCCATATTGATCTGAAATGTAAAAACTTTGATCTGTTTGGGTTGTTTTAGAAATATCTATACACCTCGTGTTATAGTAGTTTACAAGTAAACCATATAAAAATTCTGAAATAGGCGTATTTATAGCCCCTCCGGTTGCCCATAATTTTAATGTTCCGTCATTATGAATTCCATAATGATAAGAATAGTCATTTGGTCTAACAGATAATGGTTTATACCTTAATGTAGAATGAGCTCCTCGCGGGTGATAACTACAGTGTATTACCCAACTCCCATCCCCATAAGGAACTACTTCATCTTGTGTTGATTGTCCGAACTTTGTTACTCTTTTCATAGGACTTCTTTTTTTCTTTGTACATCTAGATTTTCTTTGAGCCTTACTTAGACTTTGAACAAGTTTTGGAGTCTTAGAATCTACACGTTTACTAGGTCTACAATATGCTATTTTGGCTGCGGTTTTACGACCACATGATTTTCTCCTAGGCCATGCACAAGCATCTACCCATTTTTCTTTATACCATCTTCCTAGATCAGTTTTTCCTTTTCCACCAGAGTACTTACCACCCTTTGCTTTATATTCTCTGACTAAACGACCAGAATCGTAAGCACCCCATCTACGTCCCTTAATAGATCTTTTAATTTTAGCTTTTATAGACATATACAACTTCTTATTCACTACATTACTTGGGGCACTACTAGATTTTCCAAAAGAATTTCGAGAAGGCCAATTTGTTTCCCAATAAATATGTGCTTCTCTCCAGAAACTATGATATCTATTGATACTATGATATCTATCAAGATGTGGTACATACCCATCTCTCAAATCTTCTAGAACACCGGGGGGTATTCTAGAAATAGGGAATCTTGATTTAATTAAAATTGCTATTAAAGAACTTGCTATGTCTTCTACATCTTCACTGTGTATATCAAGAAGACTGTCATCATATTCTGTGGCTATTCTAAATTTAGAAAGATACTCTCTTACCATATAAGTAATGTCTATAGAAGACTTTTGTCTTTTAAAAAAAGAGACACTAGGTAATTTAGCAAGCCTCCTAAACCAATTCCCCATAAAACCAGGGTTTGTATGATGCATCTCGGTTGCTACATGGGGTTCTCTTTTATAATCATCGAACCATTGATCATAATTTATTTGGGTACTCGAGATCGAACCACCGCGCTGGCGGCTTCGGCGCTCTGGTTCAATGTAATATCTTTTTACATGATCTAAAAATTCTTTCATTAATTTAGAGGGCCATTCTCTACCCCTGGCGCCTTTTTGAAGTTTGCTAGCAGATAATTCTCTTTGTATTAAATCCTGTACATCACCTGGTAGTTTATCTAGATATGTGTTGGGAATATTAAAATCTACAAGTGCTCCGAAATTAGAATAATCGGATCTCCAGTAATCATGTGCTTCTGCCCAGAAACTTTCATCTGGATCTGGGATATACGCCTCCTCTAAATCTGATATTTCTTCTAGAACATCAGGGGGTATTCTAGACATAGGGAATTTTGATTTAATTAAAATTATTATTAAAGAAGTGGTTATACCTAAAACATCTTCCTCGTGTATATCAAGAGCGGTGTCGGGCATCATTCCATCATTTTCCTCGACATGTCTAAATTTTAAAAGATACTCTTCTATAATATCAGTGAGTTGCCTTGCCGATTCCTTGTCTCTTTCAAAAAAAGACTCGGTAGGTAATTTAGCAACTCTCTTAAACCAATTCCCCATAAAACCCGGCTTTGTATGATACTGCTCGGTTGCGATCGAGGGTGTATATTTATAACTATTAAACTCTTCTTTGTACGATGTCTCCCACCGTGCCGCCGAGCTGGCAATGCCCGGGACAATGTAATGTTTATATACATGATCAAAAAATTCTTTCATTAATTTAGACGGCCATTCTCTACCCCTGACACCTTTTTGAAGTTTGCTAGCAGATACTTCTCTTTGTATTAAATTTTGCACATCACCGGGTATTTTATTTAGATATGAATTTGGTACATCAAAATCTACAAGTGCTCCGAATCTTGAATTTAATTTTTTACTACCTGTTATTCCCTTTGGGAATTTACCTGTTCTGTTGTAGGTATTCAACCTACGTTTATAATCTGCTAAACTACCGGATACGCTAGGTTTATTCCATAGAATGTACATACTTAAATAACCAGGTTTCATTGGGTCATTAGTCCTTAAGTCTTTTTTATGACGAGTGATGTATCTCTCTCGCCTTTCTTTGTCTTTATGAATTGTAAAGTCCGACATTCCTCGAGCGCCAAATTTTCGAGTGTAAGTTTTTCCATTCTTATTAAATGTAATTTCGAATTTTTTGGCACCTGAGGTTAATTTTTTAAATTTTATTACCTTTATTGTCATTTAATAATTGTAATAGAATTTATTTATTTTTTTATTACTTTTCATTTAATGTAATACATTGGTTAATGTATTGGTTAATGTATCGGTTAATGTATCATTTTACAAACAATACCAATCTTTATCCTCATCTTCTTCAGGGCGATAATACCAATTAGTTTTCATAGAATATTCCGCTTTATTTTTATATGAATAATCATCTGCCCTACGCTTGTTTTCATCTATCATATTAGTAGCAATATTTTCCCAGTATTTCTGTTCACTGGTCTGATTATTTTTTTTATTTAGTCTTTCATTTTCTTCTCTTTCGCGCCTCAGAGGGTGTGGTGTAACTTCATAATTTCCATCCCCTTTGTAAATATACACCCCAGACTTACCAGCCCAATTTTTCATCTGTTTATTTTCTACCTGTTCTTCCCATTTAATAGATTGTCTTTTTTTTTCTTTTAGTCTCTTAGAAGCTTTCTTTCTCCTTTTTGCAGTAAGATCATCTAGACTTTTAAGACTTTCCCAACCCCCTCCTCCACCCAATCTATACATTTCTCGGGCAAATTTCTTACGAGTCATCTCGCTGTTAGAAATAGGTTCATTCACAATAGGAATGGGCGCAGAGTCTTCGAGATCCCTTGGTTCTTCATCATCAAAATCTTTCATAGTGTATTCCCACATATCAACATGATTTTCTACAAGTGTCGTTTTATTAACACCATCCAATTTATTCCTAGTTTTATAATACAATGGATATTCAAAGGGGGTTCTTTCAATAGTTTTTTCAAAGTTGTCTAGATAATTCAAGAGATAAGGTTCGCCTGCCAACATGCCCCTGGATGGTTTATAATCCTTTGAGATATCTACTACAACTACCTTTTTACGAGCAACCCGAATTGCATTTCTAATTATCTTTTGGTGAGCGCTAGTTGGCATTTCATGAAAAGCAAACATAATAGACACTACATCAAATTCATCGTCCTTTCCGAATCTTTCTGCGTTCCCGTAGAGATATTCGCTACCAGGATTGAATATTTTAGAAAATCTAAGCATTTCCAACGATGTATCTATACCTACACTACCGGGTTTTGTTGAAAACCCTGTTCCACAACACATATCTAGTACATCTCCCTCGAATGTATTATATACTTCTTCGCGAATATTCCTACCACCGTATGCTGCCCGGTCTATAAACTTAGTCATAATTGGTGCTGTCATAGCATGAAGATTTCCAAGGGCTCCCGTATTTCCTAGATTATGAATGTTCCTATTATTCCAATAAGGAACATTTGGTGATATAATCATACCGATGTATGAATAAATTATACCAGATATAATACTCATTGATATAATTTATTATATAATATCTTTTTAAATTAATGTAAAAAATTTAAATTTATATGCGAATATGTGTGTAAATTAGTTATTGTAAAGTGCATTATTTTATGTGTCAAACATGATATAGCACCTCTGACTAGTATTTCATAAAAGAAACTGGAGAATTTATATTTGGTTTTCGAGATTAATTTTTTCAAAATCAATAAAATAAATAATTGTTCAGTTGGGTCGTTTACATTTATATCTAGAAGTGAACTAGTTACTATTTCATCTACCGCGTCCCCCTTTTTTATTATCTTAGATGTTTTAGACGGCAATAATAAAAACATAGTTTCGGGGGGTTTTGATTCTTTTGATTTCTTTCTATGAGCCATATTACATAAATTAGCTGGACAGGATTTGATTTTTCTTAACATGTACTGATATTAATCTTATATTATATTTAAAACTTTAAATTAACAAAGTAGAATAAGAAAAGAGTCCAAGAAATAGTGCAAACTTTATACAAAATATCATATTGTTTATCTGTCAGAGATGCGTTTACCGGAGCCCACAATGGCTTTTTAAATACATTATACTTAGGTCTACGCTGCGGAGGTTCATCCGGAGGATCTGGGGGATCTATTTTTGATACATACATTACTATAAGAGCGTAAATAGTACCTAGAAGGATACGTCTGTTAATTATAGTGTCTCCTAATGTCATACGGGGGTGTCTTTTTTTAGCGTAGTCTATCGGATGTGAGTATAGAGTTATCTTATCAGATACTTTATCTATATTTTTATTGTAGAGATATCTAGGTTTATTAAGGTATGTACTATGATTTTTAACAACAAGTCTGGGTGTTTTATAATATCTAAATTGAGCAGAATCTAAAAATGACGCATTACTTTGTAAAAACATAAAAGTGATAAATATTTTTAACAAATTCATTTGTATTTTAAATGTATATTTTTATTCTTTAAATTAACCTCGCTAAAGATTCTAAGACAGACCATACAGTATCAGTTTCGTTAAATACTTTACGAATATAATTTGTTGATAGGTTTCCAATTTCCTGATATGTGTTATTACTCGATACTAATGGAGATGATCTGTGATCCCAACTAGATCTAATAACCCACGGACCACCTGGTGTCGCTGCAGAAACTATATATCCAGAAGCAGGCGCGAAGTTGTTCGTAGCCCACATAGAAGTTGATTCTAATAAAGACCCGGGTGATATATTTGAATATGTACGGGTATATATTATCGGTGTTTTAGTATTATTCCAAAAATCCCCCCACCCCGTTTCTTCTGCCCATCTTATATATCTGAAATCGTTAACGTTAATCCCTGTAGTATGATAAGCCTGGTAACTTGGCTCCAAATTAAGATTAATCCTAGCTAAATTAATCTTTTCATCGTTATGAGAATTAGAAATGGGATGGGTCGCTCCAGCGTCGACTACGGATTTATAGTGGTATCCATCTTCTAGCAACCGAAATCCGTGAAATTGAATAGTCTTAAAAGTCGCACCGGTAGCAATTTCATTTGAAGTAGGGGCAATTCCAAAATATCTATGCTCATGTGTTGTTGTCTCTGGTTTATTTCCAATATCTAAAGACAATAGAGAGTTAGAAACAGAGTCTTCAACCGTACCTTTCATCTCAGAAACATTTTTATTTAAAAACTGTAAATGATTGTTAAGAATCCCATCGTTAAGTTGAAGATTTTTTATTTTTTCCTTATTTAATGAGTTATCACTTTTTAGTTTTTCTAAAACCGACGTTTGAGACATGTTTATTAATAATATATATTAAAAAAAACAGTTTTAACTAAATTTTAATAAATTTTTAGGATCTATATATGAATCTTTGCATATTTTACGTGTATTTCCTAATTTTTCAGCAGTATGATTCAACCCTGCTATAATATTAGCCTTTTTTTCTTTTTCTGTTTTTGCTTTTGGGAGTTTTTTCATAAACGATAAAAATATTTTATTAGCACAATATGTTCGAATGTCTTTACATGTTACATTATTGCTTAATTTCTGTCTTAGAAACGTATTTAAATCTGATGCTGAAATACATACATTAGGTGAATAATAGAATAAATTGGGTCCACGAATAGTTTTTACCCTCTTAATAAATGTAATGCTTCTGGGGTTTGTTATATGCTTTACATGAAATACACCTTTTTTTCCTACGAAAGATAATGTATTACCCGTTAGGTGTTTTTTTAATAAAGTTGTTATTCCATAAGATCCGTTTTCCTTTTTATATGTTTCATTACCAACTCGTATATTTAAATCTTCCATTAGTTTTATTACATTAGCTATAACACAATCTTTTGATAAATCATTTTTAGATATGTATTTTTTTATGACTTTATCGTAACTAGAATAATCAAATTTATTCATTTTTTTAAATTTTTTCATTTTAGATTGTTCTATAAATTCGGGGTTATAAATGTACTGCTTTCTTCTTTTAGAATCGTAACCAATTGCCTGTATTTTACTTTTACTAGACGAATCTATTTTAACATCAGTCCACATGGGCGGAATTCTTAGTTTTTTTATTCTTTCTATATCTTTAGAATTTGCACCCGGATATATAAATTTTTTTCCTTTAAGTTTTCTATATATTGTCATAATCTATAATAAGAAATTATAAAAAAACTACACGATAAAACTTAAAAGAATAAAATATACATATTTATATATTATGTGGGACATTCTAATTGTAGATAAATCTGCATCTATGATTCATAATATTAGCGACATCAAACGAGGATTTAGTGAACTACTTGAAGAGCAAATGAAGCAAGAGTCGGAAAATAGGTTTACTGTTATCGCATTTAACACTGATGTTGAGATTTTGACCGACGACATCTTTGTAAATACAATAGATGTTACGGATGAAATTACTAATGTAAATGGTCTAACAGCTCTGTTAGATGCTATTGGAAAAGCTTACGAACTTATTCTAAAGCAAAAAGAAAATAAAGATATAACTCTTACAGTTATAACAGACGGTCAGGAAAATTGTAGTAGAAAATATACTAAATCAGAACTAGATAAACTAAAAAAGGAAATAGATAATGATTATAATCTAAAGATGACTTTTATTGGGGCTGATAAAGACTGTCTCTACGGAAATCCAATAAGCCTGCATGCAAACTACTCGGTAAGCTGCGAAGGAAATCTTCTAGGTGCTATGAGAACCGCGTCTAGTTCAATGTCTTCTCAGAGAGAAGGTACTGATTATATTCCCGAGGGAATTGTAGATGTTAGTCAAAATAAAGTTAGTTCTATTGATATGGGTCCTCTTCTAACGAAACGTTCTCCTACGGAATCTAGTGATAATGTATCTTGTTGTATAGTTTTTAAGAAACCCAAAATAATTAAGGGGTTTAACACTTCCACCTAGCATTACAATTTGTACATGTAACATAAGTCGTCATTGGTTCATCTGCGCTTCTTGTCTGCATCTGATAATAAACAGTTTTCATGGATTTACATTTATTACATTTAAACATTCCATCTTCGGTTACTTCTTTTTTTGCCGTAATTTTTGCTAACGCTTCAGCTTTTAGCCTCCCCCATACATCTGGGTTTAGTTCTTCTCGCGTGTATTCTGCTGCTTCATGTGATTTTATATCTTGTGAAAGTAGTCTGTTTTTAAATTGTTCGGAATTTGTAGTATAACTCATGTTAGCTAAAAGGCGTCTAGCTATAGTCGAATACTTTTTTACAAAAGGTTTAGATAACCAGTTTAATTCTATACTGTTCGCTTTACAATATTTAACAGTCGTGTTAAATACACCCTTTTCCAGATTTATAATAAGAGTATCTGTAGATTTAAGACCTAAGTATTCTGAAGACTTTTTAATGAATATTTCGCGCCTATGTGACATAATGTAATGTAATGTAATGTATTTACAATTTTATAATTATTATTTTTAAATAGTATATAAAATTGTAATTTATTTTAAAGAATAATATAATATATAATAAAAACTGTTATGTTGAGTTTATATTATAATATATTTGCTTTTATAGCATCACTAACCAGCAATTCAATATATATGACAAAAACTCCTATGATAAATATGAAAAAAATAGATGATAATTTCGTGGCCGACATGGAACGAAGAACCATATTAAATGCTGTTTTAGTAGCAGGGGCTTCTTTACCCGTTGGATGGATGGGGGGTGGTTTTATTTATTTTTTTGTGCCACCCGGGGGAGGCGATTCTAGCAAGGGATTGTTAGCAAAAGACGCATTAGGAAATAATGTAAAGGGGTCTAACTGGGTTAAAGATCACCCTTATCCAGAACGTTCTTTAGTAGAAGGACTTAACGGAGACGCCCATTATTTAATAACTAAAGAAGATGGTAATTTAGAAGATTATGCTATAAATGCTGTATGTACACACTTGGGTTGTGTTGTTCCATGGAACAGGGCATCGAATAAATACATATGTCCTTGTCACGGATCTCAATATGATTCAACTGGAAAGGTTATTAGAGGACCCGCTCCATTATCTTTGGCTTTAGCACATTCTGAATTAAATGACGATATAGTTAGTTTAAGTCCTTGGACTGAAATAGATTTTAGAACTGGAGAAAACCCATGGTGGAAATAATTCTTAAAACCTCAATAATTCAATATAATACTTATCACCGTCTCTATAAACTCTATTAACTTTAATATTCCATTGATTATAATACATATTTAAATCTCTCTTTATTTTATTAGTTTTCTTCTCGAAAAATTTATGTTTTAAAAATTTATATTCATATTCGGTATTATTATTTATTATATCCATATCACCACTACAATCTGTATAATAAATAAATGTATCTGTATTATTATCAAATAATTCCAGAGGTTCTGGAATAAATAAATCATTTATCATTTTAGCATAAGATTCATTATAATTAAGTAAATACAACTCTTGTGTTTTTTGAGCAATGTCTTTAGAAAATGGATTTATTATATAATATTCCCAACCGTTATGAAACATTTATAATAAATAGAAGTTGTTTTTATATACATTAACATTACTTTTCATTATCTTTTTCAACTTCAGTTTCTTTTTCGATTTCTAGATCTTCAAGTAAACACTCTTTGTCATCGCATTTTTTACCATCTTTACTACATGAACCACATTCTTCATCTGAATATTCTTCAGAATCCGTCTCTGAATCTTCATCCGAATCGTATTCAGAATCCGAATCCGAATCAGATTCTAGATATTCTAAATCTGATTCTGTTACCATTTCAAATTCTTCCTCGATAAAACTTTCATTTTCATCTAGTTCAATTTCCTTGGTCAATGAAGGGAATATAACCTTAAGTTGTTCAAGAATATCTTTTGTTATTTTAGTTTTATTTACACATGTAAATTTAATGTACATATCCCCATATTCGTTTGTTTCTCCGGCAATTGGCATACCCAAACCAGGTATCTTTTTTAATAGCTCTTCATCCAAATTATTAAAAATCTCTATAGGAGAACCAGTAATCTTATATTTTTTACCGTTTAGATGTTTAATATATACAACGGGGTCATAGGCTTCCGAGAATGATATTTCTCTCTCTACGATTAAATCATTACCAATTCTAGTAAATTCGGCATGATCTTCTACGTCTAATGATACAACAACGTCTCCAGTTTCATAACCCTGTTTTTCATCCGCCATATGATTAAATCTTATTACCTGCTCTTCTATCATACCAGGTTCGATTTTAATGGATAATTTCTTTTTTTCTTCCTCATAAGACCCGTCCTTATCTAATTTTTTACGCCTGAGAGCCAACTTTTTCTTCGCCCCTGTAAAAAGTTCATCAAGTGTTACCGACAATGTAAATGTCATATCTTTTGTTCTAGGAACCGTAGGATCTTCATCACTCTCTTCATCTGTTGAATGAATTTCTACATATCTCTTTTTTCTCTTATCATCGGGTTTTTTCTCTTCGGGGGGTTTTTCTTTTTGAGCAATTTCATCTGTAATGTCTGCTATATCAGATTCACTAAAACTGATCTTAGATTTTCCATTCTTTTTATTTTTTTTAGGATTACATGTTGGTTTTTCTTTGATATTAAATTCTCCACCCGTTAGCATTTCTGGAGTGATTATTTCTCCAACTGATTTACCAATTTTAGCTATAACTTCAGAAACATCTTGCTGATTCATTTGCCCTGATTTTAAACTCTCTGGGGGTTCAATCTGACTAGCTACCTGCTGAGCCATTTTCATAATTTTAGCAAAATCGGGAATCTCACGGTCCATTTATATATAGTCTATATTTTTAAACACCACTTTATCCGCATAAATGTAAAATTTATTAAAATTTAGCGTCAAGATCTATTTTTACTTTTTTCTGAGAACCGTCTTCAGGCATAAAAGTAACAGATTTATTACCATAGCTCAACGAACCTTTACTTTTTTTAGGAATTTTATTTACCTTAATTTCTTCTATTTTATCAAATGCCATTTTCCCCTTAAAAATTTGACTTATGTCGTTATTTAAAATTATTAAAGGAATTATGTCTATTTCTATATCACTTTCAAAAGAATCTTCTTTATAATTTATATAATCAATAATTATATCATCGGTAAGCTCTTTAGTTTTAATTAAAAATTTCATAGATGCATCGCATTTAGGGTGATAGACTACCGTTATATTAGACACGCTCATTTACAGTTTATAAATACAATTTATTTAAATTACAAACGTAATTTTAATTTAATTTAATTTAATTTAATTTAATTTAATTTAATTTACCTCCTACGTCTGGAGGGTACTAAATTATTTTTTACAGTGGTTTTTTGAGGAATTGGAACATCGGGTAGTTTTGTTTCTGCTATGGGTTCTTTAGGTTTATTATCTATTACCTCTTTAGCTTGTTTTAGAAGGTCTTTAGGTAAATTATTTAATCTAGCTCTGTAATAATATGTGGCTAAAGTGTTATAATCTTTTTCATCTATCGCCTTTTGTAATATTTCAGTTAGTTGTTTTTTAGAAATAGACGGTTTTGGATACAAACTTTCATATTCTTGTATAACATCTGATAATGTTATATGAGCAACTCTACCTTTTATAGATCCGTTTAAATCAATTCCATGATCAACGGAAAACTTTATAGCAGACTGAGTAGCAAATGATGCCGGGGTTTTTACTTGATAGATGTAATTGTCTTGAGTTTCCAATTCAGTAAAGGCGGTTTCATATATAGCATTTAATATATTTTCTTTCTGGATTAATGGTTTTCCATTTAATAAAACACCGGGTGTTGGTTTAATAAAAGACGTTGGTACAAATGTTTTACGTTCTATAACAGTGTTTTTAACAACGACGTTATTTAAAATTCTTTCGTCGTATGTTTCGTAGGATATATTCCAATAATAACCTGGATAATCAGTTAATAAACTTTTATCTTCCTTGGATATGTAACAAAAAGTATTTTCTCTTTCCCAAGACAATTTATTACCGGATATTTTAAATTCCGATTTCAACAATGTAATTTCAGTGTTGTCTTCTCTATAACACTTATAGCTATCTGTTTCTTTTACATACATGTATGGTCTTAACTTAATATCGTCAATAGTATATTCTTTATCTAATTCAATATTCATAACTGGGTACTTATGAAGTTTTGCAACTGACGAATGTACAGTAATAGTATCGTACTTTTCATCAACCCATATTTGTTTTCCTATTATATTTTTAACTCCTCCAGTACCTGGTAGTTTTCTTCCTAGAACATCTTCAGGAATTTCTATATTAGTTTTAGAATTCATTGGAACACCAACCGTTGGAGAATTAAATTTATTTTTTTCATCCTTAATTGCATTTAGTTTTAAATAATAATCATATAGTACCCGTTTTTCTATATAAGTTATTTCATCTATTTTATCTGATTCTAATTTATTCTTTATAATGTAATCTTCTATAGATTCCATAGATTTTTCGGTAGCCTTTTTCCATTCTTTATTTAAATCCTCGTCGTTAAAATCTACATCTAAAATAGCAAAATCATTAAGAGAATCATCAAATTTCTTAGATACACACACACCGTCTTTCCAACCACACTTAAATTTAGCCCCCGAAGGATCCAGGGAATAAGAATAAGGATCGTTACAAGATTCTTCTGTTTTAAAACGATCACAAGTGTCTAAATCATCTATAAGCCTTGTTTGTATTGATTTTTCAGATACTCCTTCTCTAAACATTTTAGGCTTTCCCCTAGAATCTAAATATTCAACTAGGATGTAATATTCCGATGACATATATTTACCAACTGGAAAAAGTTGGTCTTCATCTTCGAATATAGCGGGTCCTTCTATTGTTACAAAAGAATCGTCTACTAGTTGTTTTAATTCATTTGAATACACTGGTATACCGTTGTTATATTTAAAAGGTATACCATATTTTTTATCTAGGTCTTTAATAACACCATACACCTCGCCAGGTTCTTTAACTCCAAAACGGGGCCTGTAAGTGTATTTATATTTTTTTGTAGGCATTTTTAAATTTTCATAATAATCGCTTGCGCCCTGCCCTCTACCATTTCCTGGTATATGTTCAGGTACTAATATTTCATTGGGTAATTTATTCTCTAGTAAAGACTTTTTATCCATTATGTTAATATACAATTGAAATGAATCATCTTGTATTGGAACTGCAAAAATATTAGCAAGCTGTATTAAGTTCTCGCGGCTATAATTAATTACAGTATCTCCCCCTATACGCGTCTCATAATTAGGATAATTTCCTCCTGTTATATAAAATCCGTTTATTTCTATATAATCGGGTACAAAGTTAACTCCACCTCCTATATCTTCAGATTCTGGGGGTGAAGAAGATATCTTTGGGGAGATGTATGTATTTTGTTTTACAAATGTTTCTTCTTCTAACCTGTCTTTCAGTATTTTTTTTGTTCTATACTTTCTCACCTGATCTAAAATTTTATTAAGGCTTCTCTTTTTAATAAAATTTTGAACATTTTCATTGAGCTCATCCATTAGTATACTATGATATATATCAATTTCAAACCCCCTCAAATTATTAATGTAAGATAATACACCATCACTTATTTCAGAATTTGATATAAAATTAGCAAGCCTGATTTTATCTACATTAGAAAACTTCCCATTTGTTAATAAAAACTCTGTTATAACAGGGAACAACAAAAATGGATTGTCTGTTGAGATATTAAGTTTAGATAGATAATTACATAAACTGGAATATTCGTCTTTTATTAATTTTTTGTTTGAGTTGTATTCATTAGGACTTTTAGATGTTTTATATATAATAGTTTCCGTTATTCTAGAACATTTTTTTGGATTACTTAGTTCACATGTCTCAAAGATGTACTCGAGATCTTTTTGAGTATTTATTCTATCAGAAATACTAGCTGTTCTATAAATTCTCCTAGACGGTAATTTATTTCTTTGTTTAATAAGCCATCTTAGTCTTTTAACGTTATTAATAAAATCTAAAGAAGTGTATGTATCAAGTGTATTATTCCATTGTAAGTACTCCGAATATTCTTGAAATATTTGATCTACTTGTAATAAACTTAAAGATGTATTGTCTTTTTTAAACTTTTCTATGTCATCATTTTCATCCAGTTGTGATTTATATATGTCATAATTTGAAGTATCAGGACTCCAACTTAAAAGATGGTCTATTTTTTCTTGTTCTGTCTTCATTTCAAGATCATTCTCGGGAATTATTTTAGCTGTTTCCATTGTTAATAATTCCAAATTACTCATATTACCATTAATAAAAGAACGTAGAGCTTCTGGATAATTTTCAAATATAAATATTATTTTATTTACATTGTATTCATAATTTGAACTCGAGTAATTAAATATGTAATTCTCTAGATCGTCTAATTTTTGAGAATCGTGTTCTATGTATTCTAAAATAAATTGTATTAATTTAGCTTTTCCATTCTTTCTAAGTTCTAGGATCTCATCGGATTTATTAAAGATATCCGATATAGGAAGTTGACCAGTTTCTGTATAGATATCAGGGTCTTCTCCTGTATTTAAATAATGATTAATCTTTCTTATTTTATCAGCTAAAACTTCCTGAGATGCAACAGGGATCTTTTTTAAGTTTTCGTGAAGAATATCTTTAAAATCAGATAGATAATCATTAAAAGACTCATATCTTTTAACTAAATTAATTTTTTCTTTAAAGCCTGAATTTATTTCGGCTAAATAAACTCTTAATTCCCAAATGTCTACCACAATTGTATTATTGCCTTCTTTCTCAGAAATTTCGTTATAAAGTTCATCGTCTATGGGTTTAACAGTTATAAAATTAGATAAATCCCCGACATCATTTCTATCCACATTTTCTTTAAAAGCTAAATACTTTACTTTGCCATTTTGAAGATACGCTTGAGGTGAACCAGTTATCCTATGCTTGGCATCAGATGTCTTCCCATAACCTTTATCATATACAAATGGTCTAGTGTACTTATAATTTCTAAATAATTTATTTGCTTCTATTCTATAATATTTTGAATCTTCCTCTAGGATATTTCTTAATTCTTCGTAATCTTTGGGATGTTCTCTAAATTTGAGCATTTTTTGTTTATTTTCCCTAAGTCTTTCTATGTAAGACATATACTTAAATGTCCTATTAGGTATACAACTTAAAAGATCTTCTCTAGACATTCTTCTTAATCTATCTGTAATTTCTTTCCACATACCGGTTTGGAATTGAATCTCCTCGTTTTCAGTTAATAAATTAAACCTTTTTTCATTATTCAATAAACTAGATAAATTAGTTCCTTCCTTTTTTATCATATTGAATTTGTAACTAGGTTCATTAGCTTTTGCATCAGAGGTTTGTTCCCATACCCTGTCAACTATTACATAAGAAGGTGCTATCGACAATATCTTTTGTTTATATGTATCATACGCTTTTATATAATTATCAATACTCCTGTTGTAAGGTAATTCAAGATCGGTATTTAATTTATCAGAGTAGTCCTGTATATCTTCTCCTGTATAACCTTCTGGTAAAGTAGGAGGATATATATTATATTTACCTGCTATTTCTTTCATGTATTTTACTTCTTTGATGTGATACATTTCTAAATCATTCATTAACATAGCAATTCTTTCGGCTTCATTTTCTGGCCTAGCTATGTATTCTTTTTTATCAGAAGTAATTTGTTCAGAAACTCTTAATATATTGTATTCCAATCTTATAAACTCATCATACTTCTCATTGAATATTTCCTCTGTTATTTCTCCATTATTAAATTTCAACTTAATTTCTTCTATATTCTTTCTTACTTTATCTATAATTTCCTTATCTTCATCACTAACGATGTATTTTCTACTTCTTTTCATGTTCCAATAATTAGTTCTTAACATTTCTCTTCTATATTCTTCGGTTGTAACGTTTTTTTCAGCTAAAGAATTAGATAATTCGTCCATTTTAGATTTTAATTGATTATCCCAGTCTAATATATGATAAGTACCCAACTCATCTTCGTCAAGATCTTCTAATTCTTCTAATTCTTCTAAACTAGTTTCACTACTTGTTTCACCGCTTGTTTCACTACCATCACTATCAGAAGAAGATTCTTCATCAGATAAATTTGATTCTAAGTAATCCTCGTCATCGGACATGTCGATATACTACTATATGTTAAATATAATATTTTATAAATTAGACCAGTAAAATTAAATACGAAAATTATAATGTTATGATATTATTAGTGTAAAAAGATGCAAACAGTATACATTTTAAAAAACTGTTTAAAATCTTACAGAGCGTTGATGTTATTATATAAAAATCCCGATATATCTACAAATATAATCATAGTAGATGAATTTTACTATAAAGTATTAAAACTTGATCGTCGAGTAACACGGTTTCCTTTTATAATAAACACGGCCCCAACTAATACCGGTTTAATACCAAGTGTGGCTAAAGTGTTACCACTTGATCTTTTTATAGATTTATCACAGCCAGAAAATGTTTTTAATTTTCCTAAGAAAAAGAAAAACGCTAAAAAAACATATAGTTTACCGAAACGACTGGTACCCGATAGACAAAAAAGAATTAAAGATTTATATAGAACTAAGGTTCAACCAAAAGGAGTTCCTCTTATAAGAAAAACATCAGATGGGGGTGTAGATATAGTATTAAATTAATTTTTAATTTATATAATATAAATTATATGAGATCCATTTGGGATTTTAATGAAACTAAAAATTACACTAATGTAAATAATTATAAAGTTCTCATTTCTCCATTAGCCGAATCTGCGGCTGTATTATTAGAAATGTTAGACACACTTGTGAAGACATTACAATATAAAATAAAAGTTACCAAGGTAAACATGTATGATAAGTATCTCGATTTATTATCAAAAACACCTCATATTTTACAGGAGATGCAACTACATAAAGATCAGGGAAGTATTATATTTAATGGATTGAATAAACCTAAAAATGTACATCTAACAAGAGATATTCCTATCGGAGAAGATAAAAGACTTAGGGCTAAATATAGAAAAATATTTCTAACTCTTAAACATAAAAACGGAAGACTAAAAACTATAAATGAAATGAAAAATCTCTTAGCACATGAATTAACTCATACAGCGTTAAATCATGTTACATGGAAAGATGATAATCACCCAAAACTTTTCAAAGATTACAACAAAGTTATACTTTCTATGATTAATTCGATTCTTTCTTCTTCTTCCATTCAACGGCGGCCTGTTTAAATGCCTCGGAATGTTTGTATTTATCACCTAGTTCTTCTTTTTGCTGAGTTAGATATCTCTGAACAAATAAATTATATGGAGACGGCGTTTTTTTAGTATCATCATTTTTCTTTCGCCTAGATTTCTTACCAAATGAAGCTAATGCACTTTTTAGCTCATTAACTTCATTTTCTAGAGTTTTAATCCTTGCCTCGTTGTCGGTCATCTTTATTTAATTGAAATATTATTTAACTATTGCTTTAAATGTGTTATTTCTATGTTTATCACATAAAGGATAATTACCGTGGTAATTTTTATTGAAAAATTGTAACTTGCATTTTTTACAGATAAGTAAATCTTCGCATTTTTTTTCATTTTTGCGATTTATTTCTCTAAATGTAGAAATAATTGTATCCCATTGTTCTTCTGTTAGAGTAGCCATTTAAAGTTACATGCGTTTTATTTTTCCTAAGAAAAAAACATTTAATTATAATAAAACAAATGGCTGAAGAGAAAAAGAAAAACTTTTTTCAAATCTTTTTTGAAAAATGGAAATGGTATATCGTAGGAATTATATCTGCTATCTTAATTGCGGGTGGCGCATTCTTTATGTATAAAAAGAAAAAACTACCTCCATCAGCTTAATTAATAATTCCATATCCTTCTTTGAAAGTATCTTTATCACTATTCAAAAAAACGGGTGAATCTTTATAATTTTTATTATTGTATTTAAATTTTTGGTAATATGTCATTTGCCAGGGCCAAACAAGAATAGATTCAGTTGGGGACATTTGATATACAATCTTATCATTATACAATCTGTAATTAACTTTTACCATTAATTTTTCCCAATTTGGGATCGCCTTGGATTCTTTTTTTTCTAAAGGACCATACAAAACGGGTATACTATTGTATTTAACAGGACCAGGGTCTTCCCTTTTTGTATGTTTAATTTTACTCCAATTAAAATCTTTACATTCCTTTCTTTTATGACAAATACAGCAATATATTCCATCCTTATAATCAGAAAATTGAATATTCTCTCCTGAAGGAATCTGTTCGCATATAAAATTTGGAATGGATTCATTTTTTCTCCAAACACAGACGTGAACACCTAAAGAATCTGTATAGGGACCTTCTGAATTATCAGCAAATGAAGTGTATATTTTTTTAGGAGGACCTTCTCCTCTCTTTTTAATTTCTATATAATTAAGAGCCTCAATAGAACATTTTTTAGGATTATATATATTGTCCCACTCTTCTTTGTCTGTAAACTCCATTTTTCTATAGATGTCTATAGGAATTGTAACCGATGAATCGGGTTCAGATTCTGTCAAGCTAAAAGGAGTTAAATAAATCTCATTTTTTTCCTTTTTCATATATCTATCAAGTTTGGTGAGATTAATTAGAATATTATCAATTCGGTTCATAAATATTGAAGATTTCTAATATATTTTAATTTATTGAATAATATTTTAATATAGTTATTTTTTTGTAAAATATAATGTATATAGATTATAAATGAGTGCTGCAGCAATAATATTGATTATACCATTGGTCGCGATCGTTGGTGCATTAATTTACCTTCTTAATAAGATATTACACGGAGGAATACTTTCTGCATTTAGTTGGGATCCTACTACCAAGATTGTTATAACTGGGTCCTCAGCCGATGAAGACGCCCCAACTTATAAAATAAAACAATTAGATGATGAACCCGGTAATTTTATGTTTATAACTGAAGGTACTGCTGGTGTAACAAATACAGTTTCCAGTTCGCCTTCTACACCTTCTACACCTTCGGCTTCTGCTTCGGCTTCTGCTTCGGCTTCGGCTTCGGCTTCAGCCACGTCTTCAGCCACATCTTCAGCCACATCTTCAGCCACATCTTCAGCCACATCTTCAGCAACGGCTGTAACTAATGTGCAAGGCCGTTATAGACATAGATATGGGCGTAAGTATGAAGATTTACTACATATATTACCCATTAATACATCTATTTAAACTTGAAAATTATATTATAGAATTAAATTAAATTATTAAAATATATTATATACATTAAATATAATGAAT
>CEWG01003503.1_pt1 | contig 19366 bp, 9 predicted proteins | sample 361411 | NCBI WGS metagenome assembly CEWG01 (sample SAMEA2622173, study PRJEB7988) | marine metagenome | biome: marine biome (ENVO:00000447); feature: surface water layer (ENVO:00002042); material: "saline water (ENVO:00002010), including plankton (ENVO:xxxxxxxx)" | depth 5 m | reverse complement strand
AAGCAAGACTTCAATTGGCGAATTAATATCAGGAGTTTCATTTATAATGGGAACCCCGCCATAAGTTTGTAAAAGCCTGAAATAAAAAAGTGCTCTCAGAAATTTTGCCTCGCCAATAAGCCTAATTTTTAATTCGTAATCTAAATCTTCAAAAAGCTTAATCCTATTAATTGCTTGATTAGCACGTTGTATTCCTTTATAATGCCCTTCCCAAACTTCAGCAATTGAAATTGATGTTGCATCGTGTGCTAAAATATCAAAGAGATGTTTATCTGCACCTGTATCTCCTGGGTCACTGCCTTTATCAGCATCATCACTCGAAATGCTGGTTATGGCATTCCATGAAAAGGAGCTAACCTGCCATGATAATAAAATATTATATGTGCTATTTACTAATTCGACTGCTTGCTCAGATGTGATTCCATCAATTGTAATTTCATTAGCACTTATTTCTAAAAATTTATCAGTACAAGAAAAATGAATAACGAACAGGGTAAATAAGAAGTAAAATACTGATTTGTTAAAACTTTTTTTCATTTGGTTAGTAAATAATTTAAAATAAAAGGTTAACGCCCAAAAAATAAGAGCTTAGCGTTGGATATGCGTCCAACTCAATTCCAGCTAATCCTAGAGGACTTCCTGGTAATTCTGGAGTAAACCCTGAAAATTTCTTAAATATTAAAGGATTTTTTGCTGTTGCGTATGTTCTTATTTTTTTGAATATTTTTGATTTTTTACTTTCAATTGTATAGCCTAATGTGATGTTATTTATTCTCAAAAAATCACCAGATTCTAAAAAATAATTTGACGAAAGTGGTATGGAATTAGAAGCTCTTGGAGTATTTTTACTTGGTCTTAGTGTTGTCCATCTATTATTAAAAACATATTTTTCTATGTTCTCATTTCCAAAGCGTTGAGCTTTTTTCCCATTATATACTTTGTTATCAAAACTTCCGTATATATTTAGATTAAAATCAAAATTTTTAAATTCAACTTTAAAATTTGACGCTGCAGTTATTGATGGAATGAATGACCCATAAAAGCGTCTATCGTCTTCATTAATTTCCTGGTCCCCATTTAAATCTTTATAAACAAACTGACCTTTGTCATCAATTCCTGCCACCTCATAAAGAAAAAAGCTTCCTAATGGTTGTCCTAATGAAACCTTTTTGGTGTATTGCCCATTATTTATACCACCTCCAATTTGATTTGCAAAAAATTGGTTTGAAATTTTGGAAAGCTCATTTTTGTTATAAGCTATATTTGATTCAATACTATATAAAAAATTATCACTTAATTTATTGTTCCAATTAATGCTTAGTTCAATACCTTTATTAGAAATTTCACCAACGTGCGATAAAAAAGAATCAAAACCAAAAGTGTCAGGTAATTCCATAGGTAAGATTGCATTTTCATTAATTTTTTTATAAAGATCTATTTCACCATTTAGTCTGTAATTCAGTAGGCTAAATTCAATACCAAAATTGTATTCATATGTTTTTTCCCAACTTAAATCCTCTTGTACGGTAGCAGTGATTGTGCCCCCTTGTTGTATATCTTGTCCAGTTCCAAATGGATAAGGAAAACCTTGATTAAATCTAACTATGTTTAAACTGGGTATTTGGGAATTACCCAATTCTCCATAGCTAACTCTAAACTTAAGTTTATCAAAAGAACTATTTTCCATGAAGTCCTCCTCACTCATTAACCATCCTGTACTTAATGCAAAGAAATTTCCATGTCTATATTTTTTAGTAAAGAAATTAGCAGAATCCCTTCTGTAAGAAGCATTGAAAATATATTTATTGTCATAAACATAGTTTAATCTTGAAATGTAGGAATATAACTTTCTTTCTTCAGAAAACCCTCCGCCTGACTCTTCAGTTCCGTCATCATTATTTCCCAAATTAAGATTAAAATTTAAGTTCGAACTTTCAGGAACGTTGATTCTAGAGCCAAAAAGGCTTTCATATTTATTGGCTTCTGCAACGATTCCTAAAGTTATATCAAAATTGTGCTTTTCAATAAAAGTTTTATTGTACGTAAGATAATTATCAAAAAACCAGCGGAAGTCATTATTGTGAGATACACTCAAAACATTTTCAGGGATTTCAGGCGAGTCGGGGTCTGTAGGTTGAAAATTATTAACTGTATTCCCAGGCTCAAGGGATAAAAATGTTGCTAATCTATTATCAAAATTATAAAAGCGATTATAATTTGTTTCAATTGAAAATCGTGAAGTCATTACCAGGGGCTTAATAATTTTGTAGTCTAACTTAAATGATCCTTGTAGCTTTAAGAAACGTTGCCTTTCATTTTGAAGATCTAATTGTGCTACTGGGTTAGCTACATTGTTAAATGCAATAGAGGAGCCATATCTTCCATTTTTGTCTCTAACAGGAATAATAGGCGATTGTTTGTATGCACTTGTAAAAACCCCAAAAGATTTAGGTTTAGAATTTGCTAATTGTACACTAATGTTGTGTGAATAATCAATTTTGTTTGATACTTTAAAGTTTATGTTACTTCTAAAAGTAGCTCGTTCAAAATCATTGCCTATTAAAATACCCTCTTCATTATTTAAACTAAAACTTGTAAAAGATTTTATGTCATTTTGACCACCAGAAGCCGATATATTATAGTTAGTAATTATTCCTAACTGGGAGACTTCCTCTAACCAGTTAGTATTATATAATTGGTTGGTAGGAAAAAAATAGCTAAGACTATTATCATTATATGGATTAGAGTCGGATATTAGATTCCAAAATATTGCTTCATTACTAAATGTTACGAAAGAATTAGTATCTGCCATTAAAGTTTTTTTGCTGATATTTCTAAATCCAAAACTGCTATCAGCATTAATTGAAAATTTTCCTTCATGCCCTTTTTTTGTGGAGACAATCACGACTCCGTTAGCTCCTCTATTGCCATATATAGCTAATGAAGCGGCATCTTTTAAAATACTAATATTTTCAATATCTGAAGTATTGATATTATTGATGTTATTTGTTAAAATTCCATCTACAACGTATAGAGGTTCTCGACCGCCTTGAATCGTACCAAGACCACGAACTATAACTTGCGAGCCTGCACCAGGGGCGTCAGAGGCAATAATTTGAATTCCAGCTGCCTTACCTTGTAAAGCTTGGGTTGCATTTATAATTGGCTCAATTGTCAAATCATCTCCTCTAACAGAACTTACGGAGCTTGTTAATATCTCCTTTAATTGATTTCCATAACCAACTACAACAACTTCATTTAGCTCATCTATATTTTCAATCAAAGTAATTATTCCTAGATCCTTTACATAAGTCAAACTAAATTCTTGGTCCTTAAATCCAATATAAGTTATTACGATTGTATCGTTTATCTCTGCTTTTAAATTAAATTTCCCATTAAAATCAGTTTGGGTTCCAGTAGTTGAATTTTTTAAAAAAACGGAAGCACCAATAATAGGACTACTATTTTCATCAATTACTAAACCTGAGTATGAATCTTGAGCATCTAGTTGAAAAGAGATTGAAATAAAACATACTCCTAGAATTAGTTTATAAAAAATTGAAGGTTTGTAATGGACTTTCATTAAAAAAATATGATTTTTAATAATTCATAATTTTAATTTACATATAACTAGAGAAATTTTTTAATTTTCAACTATGAATCATAGTCTGCAAATAATTACGAGTTGATACAAATTTAATCGACTTTAATTTGAAAAAACAATTTTTATAATAAAAATGATGTATGGTTGTATAGGCAAATTATTTTTTTTTTAGTTAAACCAACATATATTTTTGGATTTAAATAAATAAAAAATGAAAAAACTGTTTGGTCTATCAATCTCCCTACTAATTGGCTTACTTAACTTTGTTCATTCACAAACCCTACCAATTGATTTTGAGACTACAACTTCATGGTCTGCTTTTGCCGGAGCTTCGTTTGCAACAGTATCAAATCCATTCGTTGATTCGGAAAACCTATCTAGTAAGGTTGGTAGAATGATCAAAGGAGCTGGTCAAAATTGGGCTGGTGCTTACCTGACCCTTGGATCTCCAATGGATTTTTTAAATAATGATACTTTTTCAATAAAAGTGCATTCATCTAAATTAAACACTAAACTATTACTGAAAGTTGAAAACTCTTCAAATAGTACTATTAATTTTGAGAAGGAAGTCACACTGACCAAATATAACGAATGGGAAACACTCGTATTTGACTTTTCTCAAATTCCAAATGAAAACTACGACCAAATTGTTCTTATTTTTGATTTGGGTATAACAGGAAATGGTAGTTCAAGTTTCACCTATTTCATAGATGATATCACATTATACAGTTTAAATGGGCCTCCAGAGCCATGTGATAGTAATTTAACGGGAAACATTCCTTCTGGATCAAATTATGTGCTTGTGTGGTCTGATGAGTTTACTGAGGATGGAGACCTATGTTATGAAAATTGGACATACGACTTAGGAAATGGGTATCAAGGATGGGGAAATTTTGAAGCTCAGTCTTATACCAATAATTCTGAAAATGTGAGAAAAGAAAATGGTAAACTTAAAATAACCGCACTAAAATCTGGAAATTCTTATACTTCGGCACGTGTCAAAACAAAGAACTTATTTGACTTCACCTATGGCCGAATAGAAATACGTGCAAAACTTCCATCAACTGCTGGGACTTGGCCCGCGGTGTGGTTATTGGGATCCAACATAAATGAGGTATCATGGCCACAATGTGGGGAAATCGATATTATTGAACAGTTTTCAAATAAGCAAGAAAATATTAGTACCGCTCACTGGTATTCTGATGGGAACGCTCAATATGGTCTTTCTGTTAATAATTCCACTTTGACTTCTAATTTCAATACCTTTCGATTGGACTGGACGCCAACATCACTTACAGCGTATCTTAATGATTCTCAATATTGGGTTATGTCTACAAACAATACAATGCCCTTTTTTGATAATTTCTTTCTAATTGCTAACCTAGCCCTAGGAGGTAATAAAGGGGCAGGTAACATTGATCCAAATTTTTCTGAAGACTCTTTGGAAATTGACTATATAAGAGTTTACCAAAATTCATCCGGATCTGTATTATCTTCAGAAACTACTAATGGGAATCAAAATATTATAAATTACTACAATTCAAATGGAGAATGGCACTTTAAGTCATCATCTACTGATATTAATGATATTTTCATTTATGATATTTTAGGAAAACTGATTGAAAAACAAAATGTAGGGGGGAAAATGGCTAAAATCAATTTAAAAAATCTTCAAAATGGATTGTATTTTATTCAACTAAGCGGAAATTTTGGCTTTCAAATCATTAAAATTTTAAATAAAAACTAGAAATTATTAATTTTTATTTATCAATTACCCAATTTAACTTCTAATTATATAATCTTTTATTTCATGCCTCCCACTAATAAATGTATCATTTTTGTATAGTTAATTAGTAGTGATTTATTGAATCCAATTTTATTAATTTGTAAACTAAATAATTTAAAACTAATCAAATATGAAATATTTGTATACTTTTTTTGCTTTATTCTTAACATTCGGATTAAGCGGACAATCAACCACAATAACTTTTAGTGAAGCCGGTCTTACAGCTAGTGCATGTGACGGAAACATTAAAGGGGACAGTGGAGTTACAGCTACCATAGGAGATGATGGTGCTGGAAATAAATATTTGAGTGCCAGTTCTGGAGCAGTTGGTTCAGGAAATGATTGGAAAAACGCTCAAATAAGATTAACCAACGAATTAGGTGATGGCTATACTTTTTCCAATCACCTTGTAGCTGGAGCTGGGAGTTCAATTTCCTTCAAAATTTGGACAGAAGATCTATCTGCTATTGCCAAAAATGCTAATGGCGACCCTTTTACCGGTATGATTAAATTTGAAAAAGGTCTTAATGGCGCTGGAAATATCGAATTCTCTTTTAATATTTCTGATACCGGAGGTTGGCAAGATATTACTGTTGATCTAGGAACTGATAAAGGTGGAGCTGCAGTTGCTGCAGGTTCTGAATACGGCTTAATTGTATTCTTCAATAACTATGGAACAGGTTCTATTCACAATGCTGGTCTTAGATATTATGATGATATTACTTATGAAAACGGATCTGCAATTGTTGCTGCTGACGCATCTTTAGTACCACCATCTCCTGCACCTAAACCTGCACATGGAACTTTAAACAGTGATCCAAATGCTGATGCAGCTGATGTGTTTAATATATTTTCTGATCATTATGCTAATTCAATACTTTGGTGTCCTGATAATGAGGCGCGTGCAGGATGGTCTGCAGGGGGATCTACAAAACCATATGATTTAAGTGGAGACGGTTCTGATGCTATTGTCATGCAAGAAAACCTCGAATATGTTGGTTCATACTGGAATGGCGGTGGTTCAAATAAGTTAGGTTCTATTGATCTAAGCAATTATGCCAACGTTAACATCGATGTTTATTTTCAAGAATTGACAGGAACTGATCACGAACTAGGAATTGCATTACTTACTCCTGACGAAAAATTAGTTTCATATCCAATTGCTGCAGGTGCTGCAGGATGGAGATCAATTACTTTAGATTTGAGTGAGTACGGTACTCGTTTAGATGAGGTTAATGGTATTAAGATTGAAGGAATGACTCCAGCAGGTGATGGTGCTGTAAGATGGACTCCTGATATATCTTGGGATAATTTATTTGCTTGGAATGCTCCATCATCAAATACAGTGGTATCATTCACAGTAAATGCAAATAATGCTGGAGCAGTATTTGATTCAGCTAACGGCGAGGTCTTTGCAATCAGTTATTCAACCGACGGAGGTAATAATTATACAATTAGTAATCCTCTAGCGGATACAAACTCCGATGGGATTTGGACTGGTAGTATCACTGTTGCTAAAGATGGTTCTACTGTTCAGTACAAAGTTGTTACTACTGATGTAACTTCTGGATATGCTACTGCAAATGATAGTTCTGCTGATGCATTAGATAATGATGCAGACTTTAGTTTTACAGCTTCAACCAACACAGTTGCACAAGATTTATTTATTTTAAAAAGAGATACAGGTGCATTTGCCTCAACAGTAGCTAATGCTAAAGTTGATGTAACAATTCAAGTTGATGGTTTCTATCCCGGTCAAACATATGGACAGTACGGAATAATTCCACCAGATGGAACAGCTGTTTATGCTCTCGGAGCAATTAATGATGCAGGTAATGGAACTGACGGTGACGGAATTCTACAAGGAAAGGTTGCAGTTCCTTTTTATTCAACTTTTTCATATGATTTACACTTTAACAACGACGCTTTAGAAGGTGCCTCATGGGATAATTTAGCTCATCCCACAAAAGATGCAACTACAAACGCAAGTTTTTCAGTTGCAGTTGTAGAGGATGATGTAATTGAATATTTGTCACCAATTTCTGCTGAAGATGCAAACGGAAATTTCATTACATATACAGCTTCACTTTCCATTAATGATATCAATGTTGAGTTAAAAGTCTATCCAAACCCTGCAGATCAGTTTATCGCTGTAAAATCCTCAGAGATTCTATCGAGGTTAAGAGTTATTGATATTACAGGAAAAGAAGTTATCAGAAAATCAATTCGATCTAATGATTATATTCTTGATTTGGGTAACCTTAACACAGGAATTTATTTCTTAGAGGCTTCTGCTGAAGGTACTTCCAAAACAATGAGATTTATTAAGAAATAACAATACTTATTTAAATCGATTAAAGGCCCGTTTTACGGGCCTTTTTTTTACAACAATTTAATATCACCTATACATATTTTATAAATTTTATTTTCTGAGTGTGTAGTAACAAGATTATGTTTAGTTTTGAAAACTCATTAATTAGATCATATAAATGAGAATTATCACAATTTTACTTTTAAGCTGTATAGGTGTAATTTCTCAAGAATTACCACCTATACAATCATTTTCATCTGATATTTATAAAGGGGGTAATCAGAATTGGAATATAACACAGGATGATAATCGAAATATGTATTTTGCTAACAATGATGGTCTGTTACGATTTGACGGCAATCATTGGCAACTTTTCCCCTCTCCAAATCAATCTATTTTAAGGTCTGTTCATTATGCCAATAACTTAATATACACGGGTTCTTACATGGACTTCGGCTATTGGAAATATTTACAAACAGGTGAATTAGTCTATACATCTATAGTAGAGGAACTTGAATTTGAAATGATTGAAGATGAACAGGTTTGGAACATTTTTGATTATAAACAGTTTGTCATTTTTCAAACACTGAATAGACTAATTATTTACAATTTTTTAAATAAGCAAACTCAGATTGTAAGTTCTGATGATAATATATTAAGGGCTTTTTTAATAAACAACGATATTTATTTTCAATCATCAAATAAGTCAATTTACATAGTAAGTGAAGGAAAGCAAAATAAATTAATTGACGGAAAAGACCTTCAAGACCTGACAGTTGTTAATATGTTTAACAGTGAAGATGGTATTTATTTTATCTCAGATAAAAAAGGTTTTTTTCAAATCAATAATAACAAAATAGTTCCCACTTTAAAAAATTCATTGCCACTGCTAATTAATACATTGATCTACAGTGCCATAAAAACAAAATCTGGCAATTATGTTTTAGGGTCAGTAATGGATGGAATTCTGATTTTTGACAAAATAGGTAATCTTATTTTTAATTACACCAGTAGACAAGGTTTAGCAAACAACACAGTATTATCAACATTTATAGATAATGAAGATAATTTATGGGCAGGCCTAGATAATGGAATAGGACACTTACAACTCAATTCACCAATTCGAATTTATAAGGATAGTAATGGGTCATTGGGCACAATCTACGCTTCCTCATTGTATAATGGGGTTTTGTATTTAGGAACGAATCAGGGTTTATACAAAAAAAAATACCCTTCCGACTCAGAATTTATGCCTGTTTCAGGACTTGAGGGACAGGTTTGGAACCTAAAACAGATAGATGGAAAACTGTTTTGCGGACATGACTCGGGGATGTTTATTATTGATAATGGTAAGGTCACAAAGCTTTTTGATAAAGTCGGCACTTGGGACTACAGATTATTTAATAAAAATTTAATTATAGCTGGCACATATGATGGGCTCCATATTTTAGAAAAATATGACAGTAATTGGAAATATAAAAGTAAAATCCTGGGATTTGACATATCCTCTAGATTTTTTGAGGTTTCAAAAGATAAAACCATTTTAGTAAGTCATGAATATAAGGGAGTATTTAGATTAAAGTTTAAACCCGATAATTACGACTTAGATAATATGGACTTATTGATTGATGGAAAAAGTCTTTATTCAAGCTTATCATCACTAGGCAATAGCATTTATTTCATGAGTAATGAAGGATTTTATTATTACGATGATGACAAGGATGAGTTTTTCAAGAATAATCAAATCATAGATCTTATGAGTGAGCTAGATTTTTTGAGTGGTAAAATTGTAAATACCAACGATAAAAATCTTTGGTTGTTTGGCACTAATTCGATTGTAAAACTTGAAAAAAATCAATTTTCAAATGAATTTATTTTAGAAAAATTTCCTGTAAGTCAATCTATACGTAGTGGGTTGATTGGTTTTGAAAACATAATTTCATTAGATAATTCATCTCATTTATTAGGTTCATCGCAAGGATACATAGTACTGAATCAAAGAATTACACAGAATACGCCAGAAATTAATCTATCAATTAATAGTATTGTTGCAACTAATAAGGAAAAAAACGCGATAAGGTTAGACTTGAATGTAAAGGGTGAATTATCTTACGATTTCAACTCACTCAAATTTTTGATTAGTTTACCAGATTATAATAATACAAATGAAATTGAATTTCAGCATAAACTTCTGGGTTATAACGACGAATGGAGTTTATGGAATAATGATACTGAAATTCTTTTTTCAAACTTAGACCCTGGTAATTATGAACTATTATTACGAGCTAAGATTGGAAATAAAATTACTCCTTCAAACCCCTACGTTTTTAAAATTACTAACCCATGGTATCTTTCTAACTTCGCATACCTTATCTACAGCTTATTTTTTGGTGTTTTGATTTTAATTATAAACTGGAGTTACACTAAGTACTATCATAGACAAAGAGATAAAATTATAATTGCAAATGCAAAAAAATTGGAGCTTATTGAGCTAAAAAACAAAGAAGAAATGATGGATCTTCGAAACTCTAACCTTAAAGAAAAAATTGAATCTAAAAATAAGGAACTTGCCGCAGCAACCATGGCAACAATTAAAAACAATAAATTTTTACAACAATTAATCAGTGATTTGAAAAGCTTGAAATCACTTGATGATATTAGATCTGTGATAGCAACAATAAAAAGAAATCTTAATAAGCGAGATGACTGGAAGTTTTTTGAAGAAGCTTTCAACAATGCTGACCAAAATTTTTTAAAAAATTTAAAAAAACACCATCCAACTCTTACAAACAATGATCTAAAATTATGCGCATATTTAAGACTTAATTTATCGACCAAAGAGATTGCTCCTCTTTTTGGAATTTCAGTGAGAAGTGTAGAAATAAAAAGGTATAGACTAAGAAAAAAAATGAATTTGAGTCAAGGAACAACTTTAACTGATCATATTGTTTCTATAGGATAATTATCTTTTAATTTTTTGTAAGTGTATATATAATGTTGAGGTAAAATTTAGGGAAATTAAAAAAACAGAACATATTTTTGATTTTTATATAATTTTTTCAAACATGATTAGCAGACTTCACATTTTTGTAGCAATAGTTTTTTCAATTATTGGCTACTCACAACAAATTACTGGTACCGTAATTGAAGCTGATTCTAAATCCCCTATCCCTGGTGCTACTATTTTTTTGAAAGAAAAATCGTTTGGAACAAACACTGATTTTGACGGAAAATTTGTTCTTGATAATGTTTCAGACGGTGACATAATTACTATTTCTTCAATTGGATTTGTTTCTAAGGAAGTTTTAATTGGATCCCAACTTAATTATACCATTGAGTTGAGTGAAGATGTTGCAAAACTTGATGAGGTTGTTGTGATGGGATATGGCACTCAACTAAAAAAAGAAGTAACTGGTGCAGTATCAATTGTTGGAAGTGAAACAATTGAAAAAGTTAAACCAACAAGGGTTGAGCAGGCCCTTCAGGGTCAAGTGGCAGGTGTAAACATTACATCTCAGTCAGGATCGCCAGGAGGAGGTTTGGATATCCGAATTCGAGGTATTTCTACAAATGGAGACAACCGTCCACTAATCTTAGTTGATGGAAACGTAATTGAAGAGCTTAGTGTATTAAACCCGTCTGATATTGCCAGTATCACAGTATTAAAGGATGCGTCTGCAGGAATTTATGGGACACGCGCATCAAATGGGGTTATCCTTATTACAACAAAAACTGGAAGAAGAGCTACACCACTAAAATTTGAATACAATAATTATTTTGGTTTCCAAGAGACCACTAGAACCCTTCCAGTACTCAACGCAACAGAATATAGCCTTTTGACCAATGAATCTTTTGCAGCAGGTGGAAAACAAATACCGTATCCAACAATTACGGATCTTGGTCAAGGAACCAATTGGCAAAAAGAGGTTTTTCAAAAAGCACCAATAACAAACCACGACATTAGTATTAGAGGCGGTGGAGACAAGTCAACTTACTCTATTGGATTTTCAGCTTTTGATCAGGATGGGATTGTGGGAGGAGATAAAGCCAGTTTTAAGCGGCTTACTGGAAGAATAAATTATAACGTTGAATTAATTGATGGTTTAGATTTGAAGGCTAATATAATTTATGCAAATACACAAAGAAAAACCTTGCCTGAGAATTCAATAGGTTCCTTACTATACAATGCAATTAATATGCCTCCCGCTCTTTCCCCTTATGATGATAATGGTGACTTTACAAGAGCTACTGACCTTGGAAATGAGGTCGTAAATCCACTTAAACAGAAAGATTTATCTTTAAACCTGACCACTGCCGATCGCTTTAGTGGTGTACTTGGTTTAAAATACGATATTTTACCTGAGCTAAATGTTGAAGCGAATTATCAAGGAAATTACACAGAAGTTTTTGGACAGTATTTTAGCCCAACTTCAGATTATGGAGCAGAAGGAGTTTTTGGGGACAAGGTTTTTGATAGAGAAGATCCAGGCTATTACCAGCCATTAGATATTTATCGTGATTACACTGTTGATATGCTTATTAATTTTGAACAGGAATTTGCAAACAAACACGATGTTAAAATTACTCTAGGCAACAGTATATTTAGAACCTTTGCCGATGGATTTGGTGTTTCTGCTGAAGGCTTACCCAACATTGAAAAAATTGAGGATGTCAAGTTAGGTTATGCTGAAAGAGTTACACCCAGATTCATAAATGTAAGCAATAGATACTCCGATAGTAGATTACTATCATATTTTTCTCGTTTACGATACTCTTTTGATGATAAATACTTTTTGACAGCTGTGTTAAGAAGGGACGCATCATCTAATTTTGGACCAGGGAATAGTGTTGGTTATTTCCCTTCTGCATCGCTTGGTTGGATCGTAACGGAGGAAAATTTTATGTCTATTACTAACTTTTTTGATTTTTTAAAGCTTAAAACATCTTATGGATTTCTCGGCAATGACAGAATAGGCTCTTTTCTATACACCTCTACCCTTTCAGGAGAAGGAGTTTATGTATTTGACAATGAACTTGTATATGGAGTTGCCCAAGGGACTCCTTCAAACCCGATAATTAAATGGGAGGAGCAAGAAGCACTTAATGTGGGAGTTGAAATGCGATTTTTCGATAATCACATTAATTTAGGAATCGATTACTTCAAAAGGAAAACGAATGATTTACTTCTTCGCGTAGAAACCAGTAGAGTAGTGGGTGTTAGTGCTCCTGGGTCTGGGTCTCCTATTGCAAATGCTGGATCTGTTGAAAACTCAGGAATTGAAATTGAGTTTGGATATCAAGATACATTTTTTGATGAACTAGACTTTGGATTAAATTTTAATTTTTCATCACTTGACAATATAGTTACTGAAGTTAATAATCAAATTGGCTATGAAATTGGAGGAGCTTTCGGAATTGGAGGTTTTGATGGTCCTTCAAGAATGGAAGTTGGCTATCCAATAGGATATTTTTATGGCCTTCAGACTGACGGAATCTTTCAGTCTGTTGAGGAAGTAGATGCACACGCATCACAGCGCAGTTTAGGCTCCGAAGCAGTTCCTGGAGATTTTAGGTATGTTGACCAAAACGGTGATGGGGAGGTCGATGAAGGTGACAGATTATATCTTGGCGATCCGATCCCTGACTATACCATGGGTTTAAACATATCGCTAGACTATAAAAATATAGATTTTTCAGCATATGCTTATGCTTCTGTTGGAAATGAGATTGTTAGAAACTATGAAAGAAATTTGGACTTAACGAACAAACCGGCCTATAAACTCAACAGATGGCGAGGGCCAGGTACTTCTAATACAGACCCAAGAATAACTACTGCTGCAAATTCAAATACGAGATTTTCAGATTTTTATGTGGAAGATGGCTCCTATCTTCGTTTTCAAAACATTCAAATTGGCTACACGTTTAGCGAAAAAAAATCAAAACTAGATGTTTTAAAACCTTGGATAAAAGCTTCGGCTGAATCTATTCGGTTTTACGCATCTATTGGCAACGCATTTACTTTAACCAAATATAAAGGATTTGACCCAACTACATCTACAGGAGCACCTGTAGGAGGAGGCTTTGACCAAGGGTTTTATCCAAATCCAAGAACTTATAGCCTAGGGTTTAATTTAAAATTTTAATCGATGAAAAACTTTACATATTTCATTCTAATTACTTTTTTTGTTTTTCCATTTGTAGTTGCCTGTTCTGACGATTTTGTTCGTGTTGATCCTAACAATGTAGACACCGAAAATTATTTTAACTCAGAGCAAGAATACGAAAATGCCTTAGTAGGAGCTTATGACCTATTACATTCAACATATTTAAATGTTTTATTGGGTGAAATTGCATCTGATAATACACTTGCAGGTGGTGAAAGTGCAACTGATGTTCCTGGAATTCAGCAAGTCGATGATATGATTCACACTGCAGTGAACACACAACTAAGAGATATTTGGGGCTGGATGTTTGCAGGAGTTAATAGGGCCAATTATATTTTAGAATTTCAAGATAAAACCAACTTTCAAAATAAACCTAATGTAATTGCACAAGCTAAATTTTTGAGAGCTTATTATTATTTTGAACTAGCTAAATGGTTTGGTCCTGTACCTTTGGTCGTTGATAAAAGAATAAATTTTGGAGATCAGTTTAATCTAGAAAGAACCCCTTTAAGTGAAGTATACACACAAATCGAGAACGATTTAATCAATGCCATTAAAGATTTGCCAGTTGAACAAACAATGATTGGTAAAGCAACAAAAGGGGCAGCGCAAGGACTTCTTGGGAAAGTTTATCTGTATAATGAAAAATTTGAAGAGTCTGCTGAAATATTAGATGAGCTAATCAACTCTAACAACTATGATTTGGTTCCGTTTTTTGCAGATTTATTTGAAAATGATACAAATTTTGAGTTTTCAACATCATCTGACGATGTAAATCTTGATGATGATTCAATATTCATTGAGGATCATATTCTTATAACGGGTAAAGAGGTGCTCTACACAAGTGATACACCAATAGAAGGGTTAAATTCAGGCTCTACTTATTACGCAATCGTAATTGATTATAATAGTATAAAATTAGCTAATTCAAAACTAGAGGCTGAGTCTAATATTTCAATTGATTTAACTGATTTTTCTGACGGAATACATTCATTATACGCTCAATACGAAAACTCAATAGAATCGGTTTTTGAAATACAATATACTGACCTTGAAGGAGGAAGCTTTAACTGTTTACAGTGTAATGAAGGAAATGTATCTGTTGGTTTTAACGGAATCAGAAAATATATAGGCACTCCTTTTGGCCCGAGGTTTGAATCGGGATATAGCTTTAATGTTCCAACTCAAGAATCATACGACGCTTTTAATGCTGCTGATTTACGTAGAGACATTTCGATTTTAAATATAGATAAATGGGTGGCTGAATGGTCAGAACTGGGAGTAATAATAACATATGGTGAAGGAAATGAGCATACTGGATTTTTCAATAGAAAATATATACCTAGAAGGCGTGACCTAAATATTCCAGATCCAAATCTCACAAATCCTAATAACTATCGATCGATAAGATTTGCAGATGTGTTATTAATGGCAGCAGAAGCTCATAACCGTAAAACTAATCCAAATGATACAAAAGCATTAGAGTATTTAAATAGAGTGCGTACCCGTGCTTTTGGGATTTCAGACTTCAACACTTCAGCTTCTGGTAACACTCTAACTCAATTGATATGGAATGAGCGCAGGCTTGAACTAATGGGTGAAGGTCATCGTTTCTTTGACTTAGTCCGTACAGGTCAGGCAAAAGATTATATTGACGGATTTGAATTGGGTAAGCACGAATTATTCCCAATCCCTAGTGTGGAGATTGAATTAACAGGAAATATATGGGAACAAAACCCTGGATACTAAACTTGATCTAATGAAAAAAATATTAATTATAGTCATAGCTTTTTCACTAACAGGCTGTGAAATATCTGAAGATGAAATTAGAGATACATCTTTTGCTGATACTATTATTGTTCCTTCTAGTATTGTTATTGACACTCAAATTTCAACTGATAATTCGGGACGTGTATTAATCACTCCATCTGCTGAAGGGACTTCATTGTTTTATGTTGACAAAGGGGATGAGTCACCAGTTGATGAAATTAGTATCGGTGGATCGGTTGAGAATTTTTACAATACAGGAGACTACACAATCTCAGTAACAGCAGAATCTGCAACTGGTGAGCAGTTAACTTTGACAAAAGAAATTTTTGTGCTTTCCACTTGCATCGTTGATGAAAGTGACAATGTAAATAGCGAGGCAGGCCCACTGTTAATTGATATTGAAAATAAATTTAATTCATTATTTACTAATCTTGGGGGTATTAGCTCATTACCTGAAACTAATCCAAAACACGACCTCAACAATACAACCTGTACAGTTGAGAAAGTATCAATGAATAGTGGGTGCTCGAGCTTTGCTGGTCTGTTGTTAACTTTTCCTAATGATTATCAAATAAACGAGACCTCTAATTTATTCTCAATGAGTGTTTTATCCTTAGAAATAAGTGTTGATGTTTCTGTATTTTTTATTGGTTCTCAAAACTATGAGTTACAACAAACAGTTAAAAATTTCAACCAATGGGAAACACTTAATTTCGATTTATCTCCTTATGATGGAGAAACATTAAAGAGGATTATTTTATATTTTAATAAAGGTGAGCCATGTGACGATAGTGTTTATTACTTCGATCAAATAGAATTAAAAAGCTAATTATGAAATACAAGAATTTACTTTTTTTACTTTTATACTTAACATTTTATTCCTGTCAAGAAGAGGATTATTTTTTTGGTTTAATAACAACTCCTGACAATATTATTGTAGACTTTCAGATCGTAGGTGCTTCTACCGATTCTCCATATGGAGATGGATCAGGTGAAGTAATCTTTACAACAAGTGCGGATAATAGCCTATCCTATAAATACATAATTAAAGGCGTTGAATATCTTGCTCCGTCAGGTCAAAAATCTCATTTGTTTTCAGATCCTGGTATTCAAACGTATACTGTTTCTGTTGTCGCAATAGGAGCTGCAGGCGTCCAATCAAGCACAACTATAAACATAGATGTTTATGTTGAATATATTCCACCACCAGATTTAATAACAATGCTGACAAGTGATAGCCAAAGAACTTGGAGAATGAAAAGCGAATCTCCTTTTCACTTTGGCTTAGGTCCATTTGAAGGAGAAGAACCATTTGCATGGTACAGCGCAGCTCCAAACGAGAAATCTTACACTGGAATGTATGATGATCGTTACATATTCAACATTGATGGAACCTTTACTCACCTAACTAATGAAACAGTTTTTGGATTTGAGGAGTACTTGAACGCAGATTTTGGCCCTTCAGATCAAGAAGCTAATGATCTAGGTGAAGTAGATCACTATCCATTAGAAGATTATTCAGAGCAATGGAGATTGTCGGGACCAGGTGGCATTGAGACATTGTCACTAACTGGAGGTGCTTTTATATCTTTTTATGTTGGGAATCATATCTATAAGATTGTTGAGAGAACACCCAACGAAATGACTTTGCAAGTAACAGAAGCTGATGAAGCTTATGAATGGTATTTCACAATGATCGCTGAAGACTAAGGTTTAGTCTCTATTTTTAGATAATGACCAAAAAGACCCTCTTTATCGCTTTTGTTGTTTCGCTCGGAGGCTTCTTATTCGGCTTTGATGCAGGAATCATCTCGGGTGTCATGTCATATGCTGGCCCACAGTTTAATCTTAATGATGTACAAACTGGTTGGGTTGTTAGTTCACCTTCATTTGCTGCCATGATAGCTATGTTGGTGGCAGGTCGTCTGAGTGATCGAATTGGACGAAAAAAAATCTTACTAGTAGTTGCTTTTTTATATGCACTTTCTGCAATTACCTCTGCCTATGCTATTTCTTATGAAACCTTATATGTCGCTCGTATGATTGGTGGATTGGCTTTTGGTGCAGCACTCATTTTAGCACCAACCTATATCGCCGAAATCTCAACGGCTGAAAATCGAGGGAAACTAGTTTCTATTCAGCAACTCAATATCGTATTGGGTTTTTTTGCTGCCTTCTTGAGTAACTATTATTTCAACCAATATTACGTTTCGGGAAGTGAAATTCTCTCCGATGAAACCGTTTGGAGATGGATGTTGGGTGTTGAGTTTTTCCCTGCGATCTTTTATTTTGGGCTTTTATTTTTTGTACCAAAAAGTCCACGTTGGCTCTATACTAAAAATCGAGTCGACCAAGCCAAGCATGTTCTGGAGCGCATTCATGGATCAGAGCAAGCAAAAGTCGAAATCCAATCTATAGAAAAAAATATCGAAGAGAGTGAGATTTCAAAAGCAGTTTCTATTCGTGAACTCTTTGCGCCTGCTTTACGATTCATCATGATTGTTGGAATCACTTTGGGAATCTTACAACAAGTTACGGGGATCAACGCAATTTATTTTTACGCTACATCCATATTTAAACAAACCGGTATCGGAACAGATGCTGCTTTTTCGTCAGGTGTTCTACTGAGCTTTACCACAGTGGTGTTTACACTCCTTGCCATCTATTTGATTGACCGTATCGGAAGAAGACCGCTGCTGCTGGTTGGGATGTCTGGTATTGCGGTAAGCTTATTGCTGTGTGCCTACAGTTTTAACCAAGCAACCTATGAACTTTCAGCTGCTGAAATCAATTCTTTTGAAAATATTGATACCTATAAGCTAGCAGAATTTAAAGATCTTACTTATGAAAGCGATGTTGCCTTTAAGAATGATATTAAAGCCGCCATCGGAAACCAAGTCTATGCGATCAACGAGGGAGCCATATTGGAAGCTGCAATTGACATGAATGCAGCCCTTATTCTCATTGGGATTCTCGGATTTATCGCCTGCTTTGCGTTTTCGTTAGGACCTGTGATGTGGGTAATGCTCTCCGAAATTTTCCCAAATCGATATCGAGGTTTAGCCATTGGGGTGATTGGTTTTATCAATTCTTTTTCCAGTTGGTTAATCCAACAAATCTTTCCTTGGGAAATTTCAAATTTAGGCAGCGCATTGACTTTCTTTATCTATGGGCTAATCGCTACAGTAGGGGTGTTATTGTTTGTCAAAATCCTTCCAGAAACGCGAGGAAAGTCTCTTGAAGAAATCGAAACGGAATTGATAAAATGACGAAAGAATAAAAAAATAATATCGTAAAGGATAGATGTACATTGGACAAAATTTAATGCAAACAAACCTACTTGAGCCTGAAGGCGAACTGATAAAAATTGAAGGAGACTGGTTTTTTAAAATTAGCAATGTTGACGGTATGCCACCATTTTTTATGAGCATTGTCAGTGACGCAAATCATTGGATGTTTATCGGCAGTAATGGTGGTCTTTCTGCAGGTAGAAAAGATTGCAATCAAGCACTGTTTCCCTACTACACAGTTGATAAAATTTTAGAAACCTCAGAAACCACAGGCAGTAAAACGATCCTGCGGGTTGACCAAGATGGAAAATCTCTTTTGTGGGAGCCCTTTTCCGTACGCACCGACTCGGTCTACAATACCGAAACAAACCTATACAAAAGTGAATATGGAAACACGGTTATTTTTGAGCAAATCAATCATGACATAGGACTTTCATTCAA
>CEWG01074532.1_pt1 | contig 19380 bp, 26 predicted proteins | sample 361411 | NCBI WGS metagenome assembly CEWG01 (sample SAMEA2622173, study PRJEB7988) | marine metagenome | biome: marine biome (ENVO:00000447); feature: surface water layer (ENVO:00002042); material: "saline water (ENVO:00002010), including plankton (ENVO:xxxxxxxx)" | depth 5 m | reverse complement strand
AAGGAACCATACAGAACAGAATGGATGATTTGGGATAAAGAATTAAAGTTTGCGGGTTCTATTGATATGACATATATAAATAAAGACGGAACAATAGATATTTATGATTGGAAACGAAGTGTAGGAATTAAAATGGATAATAAATGGCAAAGCGCATTAACAGAATGTATTAAACATTTACCAGATTGTAATTATTATCATTATTGTTTGCAATTAAATACGTATAAAGCTCTATTAGAAAAGAATTATGGTGTAAAAGTGAGAGATATGTATTTAGTATGTTTGCATCCAAATAATGAAAATAAAACATATCAAAGAATAAAAGTGATAGACTTACAAGAAGAGGTAATGAATTTGTTTGAATTACGTAAAAAAATGTTAAATAAAAGACTTAAAAATGAAATTACAGAATAATTTATATGACTGAACCATTTTGTGAAGAATATATAAATAATAAAGAAATTGCTTGTGGTGAGTGTATGAAAGGTAATTTTTTATTTCCTTTATTTTTTTTTATTAGTTTTGTACCTTTTACAATTTTATTTTCAAGTTGGATAGTAGCAAAATATGTATTTTTACCATATGTAGAAATGGCAAAAAATGAGAAAGAGATAGAATGGCCAGAAGAGGAAGAGATAGTTAAATATGAGGATAAATATCCAATTAAAGAAAAGAATGTAAAGAATGAAGATTTAGATACAGATAATTGTTGTGTATGCGAATCAACACCAGATGGATTAGTATTTATGAAATATAATGAAAAAAATGAGATATTTGATTGGTGGGGAGATAATAAATCAGTATCTTACAAATATCTGGAAACAGTAGCAAGAAAATATGTAAATTCATTTAAATGTAGTAATTTTTATATTGATAGAGAGGAAGATTTAAAACAACAGATAGAAAAGGAGAAAGCAGAAGAAGAAAGAAAAAAGATGGAAAATGAGGATAAAAAAGAAGAAGAAGTTGATAGTGATGATGATTTATTTGTAAAATTAAAACCAAATGAGAAAATAAAACCAAAAAAGAAAGGACAAAAAGTAGCAATTAATGGTAATAAATATAAATATTGTGGTAAAATAAAGGATTTTAAACTTTTAAAAAAGATAGAGAATAAGAAAAAGAAAAAAAAATTAGATTTTTCAAGTTGGAAATCAATGTTAAGTAATTAAATAAATTATAATTAAATAAATAATAATTTATTTTTTAGATTTAGTTTTGTTATGAGTGCTTTTTTTATGGTGCTTTTTTTTGGTTTTTCTATGACCACCTTTTTTTGGAGCAGCAGCGACAGGTTTTGCATCAACAGGAGGAGCGGAAGGTTTAACAGCAGCGACAGGTTTTGCATCAACAGGAATAGCCTGAGCAGCAACAGGAGTTGAAGTATCATTATCTGTAGGATTAACAGGAACAGCCTCAGCAACGACAGGAGTATCACTAACAGCTTTTGCGGCTTCAACAGGTAAAGCAGCAGCAGTGGCAGCAGGATCGCCAGGATTAACAGGAACGGCAGGAACAGCAGGAACTGTTGGCACGGTAGGAACAGCAGGAACAGTAGGTTTATCTATAGTTTTATTATCCTTTTTTGATTCTACCTTAGGCGCAGAAGTTTTTTTCGTTTTGTTATAATCTTTATCAGGGACATCACCGAAAGGTTGTTGAAGAAAATTTTCAATAAAATCTGAGACATCTTTTACTTGTTTAGATCTATCTCTTAAAAATTTTGCATATTTTTTAATATTTTGTTTATTTTTATCAGTAGTTTTATCGATAGTTTCAAATAAAGCTTCCATAGAATTAGAGGCTAATCCAATACCTGATGCGGCAGCAGCGGCGGCAGCTAATCCTGCTCTTCCAATAGAAAAAGCATTTCCTACTGGTCCTGCACCAGCAGCACCATGAAATCCAGCATTTAATGAACTTCTTATCATTTTTTCTATTTTATCTCCAATTTTTTCTATTTTACCATCTAATTGTTCGCTACTTTCATCTAAAGCATCGGCTCCAATTTGTAAAGCAGGTTTGATAAATTCTTCTTTAATGGCTTCTAAAAGTTTATCTCTTGCAACTTTAACTCCTTCTTCTTCCATAATCATATTCATAGCACCAAATAATCCAGTATATTGTTCGGTTAATTCTTGAAAATATTTTTGAAATTCAGTATCAGTAACGGGTTTATTCTCATCCATTTGAGGTAACATTTGTTTTTGAACTTTTTGTAACAAAGCTTGAGGTATTTTTAATAACAATTTACTATAAGCCATTAAGACATTTCTTATTCCTTCCTCAGACATTTTTCTTGCTATTTCTTGAAAATCTTCTTGTTTAAAAAAACCATATTTCTGTAATTTATCAACTAATTTAATACCATATGGATCAATTTCTAATGCATTTTTCAAATCTAAAGGTGCCATTTTTTCATCTTTAGTTTCATCTTTAGAGTCACCATCTGGGGGATCAACAGTAATAGTTTGAATATTTTCTCCTGGTGGCATTTTAACATCAAAAGTATTATCACCTTGTTTAATGGTTAATGCATCACCTTCTTTTAATCCTTCTGGAATATTTACATCTATATATCTATCTTTTCGCCATGGCATTTGTGGGAAACTTATATCAGGTATATTCATTATTAATATAAGATTATACTTTATTTTTCTTTATCCAATTTAAAAATCCTATGCTTTTTTCAATATTAAAAGAACTACCTAAATCTTCTTTTGCTATTTGCAATGCAACTTTTTGAAGTTCATTTAATGAATTCATATATTTGTTAATAATTTCTTGACTATAAGGCATTTTTAAATAATATGTATTTGTATATTTTAATATCAATTTTTAGATATAAAACAAATAAAATTTTTTTCATTCATTAATTTTGACATTTCATATTCTATTTTAAATCCTGCTTCAATAAGTTGAGAAAATAATACATCTATTTCGTTTTCTTTTAATAATTCATTATTACTTTTATTAACAAAAACTTTTAAACAAGAATGATTATCACAACAAGAAGAAAAAGTATGAAAGGGTGATAATTTTTCTTTTGAAATAATTTTTGTTATTAAATTTAAACTATTATCATCTGGAGGATTACTTATAGAAAATATATTTTTATAACATTTAGTAAATTTATCCAGGTGAACGATTTTTATAATTTTATGAATAGGCATTATATAAAATTGAAATATTTTTATCTCATTAATTTTTTGATAAATGAATATGGATATGAGTGCAAAAACAAAAATATATCGTCATAAATTTTCTCCAAAGTTTTTGGAATACTTAAAGGATTTTTCAAGGATTCATAGATATGACACAGCAGCTGCATTTAAAGATAATTGGGAAATTTGGTGTGATGAGAATAAAGATATAATTGAAGAAGAAAGAAAAAAATTAAAAGAACAAGGATATGATGGAAAAGTTTTAGTAAAAATGTATAAGAGTGCAAGATATTATTTTAAAACTAAATCTAATAGAAAAACTGAGCCAGTAAAAAGAAGAAATTATATAGGATTAGATAGTGAATTTAGAGACTTAATGGATAATCATATTGAAAATGTGTGTGCGAGAAGGGAAATGAAACCAGCTGATGGGTTTGTAGATTTTATGGATCAGGTAATATATGTTGATAAAATTAATACAGAAACAATTCGACTGAAAAGTTATAATTTTAAACAAGAAGAGATATTTGCAAAAATGAAAAAAACATATAAAAATAGATATTTTATTTATCAAAAATCTAATTAATTAAATGTTAAATAATTAATATAAAATATTTTTTTATATTAATATGAAAGGAGGTAAATTAATAGCAGAAGGAGGATATGGATGTATATTTCATCCTGGTATAAATTGTGATGGAAAAGAAATGAAAACAAAAAAATACGCAAGTAAAATTCAGAGAATGAGTTCAAGTGCAAAAAATGAGATACAAATAGGAAATATATTGAAAAATATAAATGGATATGAAAATCACTTTGCACCTATTATTAAACATTGTCAGTTAGATATAGCAAAAATAAAAAATAATAAATCAAAAACAAATTGTTCAATAATAAAAAAATCAAAATCAAAAGATTTTATTTTAATGAAATTACGGTTTATTAATGGAATTGATTTTATAGATTATTTAATTAATCAAAAAAACAGTATTCAAATAGTGGATAATATAATAAACAGTTATAATCATTTGGTAAGATCTTGTCAAATGTTAGTAAATAAATCGGTATTACATTATGATATTAAAGGTACAAATATTTTGTTTGATATCGATAAACAACATCCTTTACTAATAGATTTTGGATTATCTATTGACATGTCAAAAAAATATACACAAAAATTTTTAAAAAATATGTTTTATGTTTATGCTCCCCAATATTATATATGGCCATTAGAAATACATTATTTATCATATTTAATTAATAAAACAAAAGAACCATCTAATGATGAATTAAAAGAAATAGCAAATTTATTTGTAAAACAAAATACAGCATTACAAAAAAATTTTTCCAAAGATTTTTTAGAAAAATATAACGATTTATGTTTAAAACAACTGGTAAAATACAATGAAATTAAATTCGATGAAAGAATAAATAAAATTATGAAATATTGGAAAACATTTGATAATTATTCTATTTCAATTATGTATTTAAAATTTTTAAAAGTAATAAATGTTGATGGTTTTAAAAATAATAAATTTATTATTTTTTTCAGTGAATTATTATTGCAAAATATACATCCTAATCCAGACAAACGTTTAAGTTTAATTAATACTATTCATACTTTTAATGCATTTTTATATGAAAAAAATTTAAAAAATATTACTACTTTTGCAGAATTAACAGATGGAATAGTAAAAAATAGACAAGAAATAAACGAAAACTTGTATTTACAAAAAAAGAAAGGAATTTTAGATACAAAAACTATGAAAATATTGCAAAGAAAACAATCTAAAAAAAAATAATTATTTCTTTTTCTTTTTAATTTTTTTATTTTTTTTATTTAAATTTTTTTTTCTACTTTTTTTTGTTTTTGTTTTTTTTATTTTCTTTTTTCCACCTCCTTTTTTCTTTTTATATGTTTTATTGGCTCTTCTTAATATTTGTGTTAAAGAAATTCCAGCATTATCATACATTGTTTTTCTAACGTGAGATAGCCATGAGGAGTTTGTCATATATTTTATATTTAGATAATAAAATTGAATCATAAAAAATTTTACTTACATCATAGTAAGAAAAAATGACACTTAAATTTACAAGATACTTGTATAATCAAGATGAAGTTAAATTAACTTTAATAGAAAATTTGCTAAATCAAAAAAATTTAAAAGAATGTTATTTTTGGATTTATGAATATTTTCAGAGCAATTCTGTAGAGGATACTTATAACTTAATATATAAAATATACTATGATTTCTATGGTTTAAAAAATCCAAAATTTGAAAAAAAGATAAATAAATACTACAAACTATTTACAAAAGATAATGATATAAAATATATTTTAGTTATAATTAAAAATTTGTTTAAATTTGAAAAAGATTCTACTATATTCTTATTAAGAACATATTATAGTCGCAACTTACTTTCCCTTTTAAAATCTAAAAATGTTATATTAGATAATTTTAAATTCTCTAATCAAAATCAACAAAAGTTGGTTAATTCAATTAGTCAAAAAAACAAAGAAGGTATAGCATATTATTTAAAAAAATTAATAAATGATAATAATTTAATCGAATTATTATCAAAAATTTTAAAAAATAAAATTATAATTAATGATAATTATAATAAATATTCTCAATTACTATTTATTATTATTAGTAGTTTTAAAATTCAATCAAAAAAAAAAGTATTTTATTTAAAAATACAAAATAAAGAAATAGAAAATGTATTATTAAGTAATTACAAATCATATAATGAAAATACTATTATGATAAAAGATGAAAATTATATTACCGAATGGTTGAAGAAAGCACCAATAGGTTTTGATAAAATATTTCCTAATCCAAAAAAACAAATAGAATTTGTAATGAAACAAAAATATAAAGACATAGAAGAAGCTTTGGGTAATTTATGGAAAGATAAAGATAAAGTTAAAGGGAAGGAATATGATGCATTAATATTTTTCGGTTCTATATTAGATGATATCCTTTTAAAAATCGAAACACCGTATAAAATATTTCAAAATAAAAGATTATATTCTATATCAGATAATATAGGTTGCTTTAATTTACAGAGGAATGAATATAATTTAAATGATATATTTTGGTATCATTGGGAATACTTCGCTTATAAAAGTCCTATTTGGAAAAAAAGATTTGATAAATATAATATCAATGTTAATGATGAAAAACAGACCATTGAATTTAAAAATGAAGATGAATTAGAAGAATTTTATGAAAATTATGGTTTTGACCCTGATGAACAAAAGTTAGATGTTCAAGAAAAAAGTATAAAAAAGATTAAAAATAAAAAATTAAGTGATTGGTTAAATTCAATATTTAAAAAAAAAATCAAAAAAAATATAAGAATTAAAGTAAATTATTAATAATATAAAATTGAAATATTATTTATAATATATATTTTTTTATATATTGATTATGGTTAAAAACAAAAAAGGAGGAAGTGGTCACAAAAAAATGGCAAGAAAAAATGTTGCCCCCAAAGGGGGTTATCATAATAGAAAATTAAGAAAACCGGTAGAGGAAGGAGAAATATTTGCACGTGTAACTGCTATTCATGGTGGTGGCCATGCAGGTATATTATGTGCAGATGGTAAAGAAAGAACCTTAGTTATTCGTGGTAAATTTAGAGGAAGGAATAAAAGAGATAATACTATTCGAGTAAATAGTATTATATTAGCAGCATTAAGAAGTGTCACTATGGGAGAAGTTGTAGCTGCAAAAAAAAAGGAAAAAGCTGATTTAATTTATGTTTATAATGAGAATCAAATGGATGAATTAAAAGAAATACCAGAAGTTTATAAAATATTAGACGATACTAAAAAATCACAAATTAAAGAAGATAATGATTGTGGTTTTGAATTTAGTAATAAAATTATAGATAATAATGATGATGATAAAAATTCAAATATTAAAATAGAAAGTAAAAAGGAAAGTTTATTTAAAGATGATGATGTAGATATTGATTGGGATGATATTTAATATTCATCATCATCAAATGATTGAAATATATCTATTTCTTCTTCACTTGAGTCCGAATCATAATATTCATTAGTATTTATACTTGCTAATATTGCATTTTGTAGATTTCTATTCATTAAATATTGATTTTCTCCTTCAAAAATTCTATTAACATTTGATGTTTCATTTAAAATATTTCTTCTTTGAGGTCTGTGTATATATTGCGTTGGATTATAAATAAAATTTAAATTTTCTAACATTTGACTAACTCTATTATTTGATGTATCTCTATTACCAACTTCATTAGATATTATAATATTTTCGTTATTTTTTACTTCTTTATAATGTAATTCGTATCTACAAACAGGACATTTATGAGACTCTTCACACAACCATGTTTTTATAGATTTTTTATGAAAAATATGATTACATGGCAATTGTATAATTTTATCTCCATTTTTGAATTCATCCATTGATATTACACATTCTTTGGTTTCAAATTTACTATCATCATAAATTATTTCTTTTAATTGGCTTAATCCATTTTTAGATATAACTTTTTTATAAGCTTTTTTTTCCATTAAAGAATTGTTTAATATATCCTGTAAACTGTTTATTCTATTTTGAAATGGCAAGTTTAATAAATTTTCATTTGTAGTTTGATTATTTAAATATTCTACCAGTAAATTTACAAATCTATTTTGTAAATTATTTGATGAATCTTGTATTAAATTATGTAAATATTGGTTTGACATATCGGTTTCCATTATTAATTTAAAACAATATTATATATTTAACTTTTTTATTTATAATATTTTAAATTATAAATAAATTAAATTTCAATATATGATAGATAATCAGAGATATTTTCATCCATAGCTCTATATCTATCAATATTTAATAGATTATCTAATAAAGAAAAAGGGGTTGTTTTTCGTAGTTCATTTAATCCCTTTGTTACAAATACATTTAATAAGCTTGAACTATATCCACTAAGAAATGTAATATTTTTAGTAAAGGTTGTAGCAGGAAATCCTTTAGTTTTTCTAAGATTCCAAAATAAAATATGAGGGGGGTCATAAGGCTTTTTATATTTTGTTTTCATCCCAGCATCATAAAATTTTTGAATAATTTTATCATATGCTGTATCAAAAATACCTACATTATGATATTCACAATCAAATTGCATATCACTAAATACAGCCAATACTAAATTTTTTACTTCCTTAGGATCGATGTTGTTTTCAACAAGAGATTCACACATTTTATCACAAGCTAAATGAAAATCTGTATTACATCCCCAAGCAGAGCGTCGTACTTTTTTTGCTTTTTCTACAAAATCCTTACAATCTTCTGTATTAATCCATTGTGGATAAGCATCAAAAGTTAATAATCTATGTCTGAAATCAGGATGGCAAATTTCACTAATACGTAAAGATAATCCTATAGCATTATTAAGTGGAATACAATTATCACATTCCATAGAACCAGATGTATCACACATTGGGATGATACACATATTTTCTAATCCTTTATTATTTTCTCCATTACTTTTCCATTGTAAATTAATTGTTTCTCTGATGGTATTATCATCATCATTTGATTCATTGTATGAATAAGCATCTTTTGCTAATTCTCCTACATTTAATCTTTTACCATGAACTTTTGCTGTTTTATCACCTGATAATGCTTTCGTTATATGTTGTTTATAATTTTCAGCACATTGACATCTATCTTCAAGATGCCATTTTACAGAAGCAGTTTTAGTTTTATTTAAAAATGCATTTTTTTGTTTTCTAAGAGTAATCGAAGTTACTTTATTAAAATCTATATTTTTCCAATCTTTACCTGCCATTTTAACCTGAGTAGTATCACTTCCTCCATTACTTCCTGATAATTTTACAATTAATTTTTTTAGATGAATTTTTTGTTTTAGTTGTGCTTTTTTCATTTGCTCATGGTCTCTCCAACCATTTTCTGGTGCTATTACAAAATCTGGAAACATTATATTTGCTAATTTTTTAAAAATCCAATTAAATCTTTTGGATGATTTTTCTCTGGGAATCCATTTTCCGCATAAACTTACTGGTTTATTTTCATTAAATAATTTTTCATCTCTTTTTAACCACTTCATTGCAATATTTGTTAAAATTTTTTCAACTAAAGGATGAGCTTGTTTTTCAATAGTATTTTCATTTAAATATGCTAAAAAATATTTAATATCTTTAAAAGACCCATACTGGTGTCCATTAAGACAACTATGAGAATAATCAACACAATGAAGAAAAGCATTATAGGCTAAATCAGGATAATAACGATGCCAGATTTCTATTTGAAACCAAGTATTATCCATATCACCTTTTCCTGCTACCATATCTCTTGTTTGAGAAATTAATTTGTAAAGAATTGATAATTCTTTTTCATTATCTTCCCAATTAAGATTATCTAAAAGAAAAATTAATTTTTTTTGTAAATCGCTAGTATCTTCAGTTCGAACTAACTGAAAGAAGAATTGAGTTATCAACTCTTTTGGTTTTAAACTCCAATCATATTCAATATGTCCCTTCTCCCCAATGCGTTTCGGTTTTAAATTTTCATCAAATGCTGAAACGATACTACTCATAATATTATTAATATTAAAACACTCTTTTAAATATGTTTTGTTTATCTTTTATTTTCTTCTCCTTGTCTTACGTTTCTGTTTCTTTTTTATATATATTTTTTTTGTTGTTGATTTTTTTTCTTTTGAATTGTCATAATAAATAATATATAAACTATTTAAATTTTTAAAAAAATGAATAGTATCGTCCCATTTCATTTCAGATAAACTTGATTTAATAGATAAAAAATTATAGTTTTCATTATTTTTTAAATAAGATGAAAGTTCATTTGTTTTCAAATCAATATTATATTGTAATATTGATATCAACTTATGATCTCTTGAATTATATATTTTATTTTTTTTTAATAAAAAAACTAATTTTGTTTTATCTAATATTTTATTATCTAAAATAGCATTATCTTTTTTAATATGATAAATTTCATTTTCACGATTAATATAAATGTATATTAATTTAATAATTTCATTTTCTTCAGTATAAAATGTACTATATAATTTTTCTTCATTTTCAATTTCTTTTATCCACTCATCATCTAACTCTTCTTCATCATTAAAAATATCAAATACGTTATTATTTTCTATTTCATATTCAGTCATATTAATATGAAATAGCAAAAAAAGTTAATTATTTTTACACAATTATAATATCATAATTAATTATCATCTTCTTGACTAATTTCATCTTCTTCTTCTTCACTATCAGTTTCATATTGCATATTTAAAATCATTTGTTTTTCAGCATCTGTCATTTTTGATTTTTCAAATCCCATATTTTCCTTTTTATTTTCTTGTTTTTCCTTTTTTTTAATCACAATATTTTTTTGATTTTTTTTTTGTAAGGCAACTTCAAATGGATTAAATGAATTATTGGTAGCTCCTAATATCATTGGGCGACCTTTTTCATCTTTTTGAATATTATGAAATTTTTTACTGGGACCAGATCGTCTATTATTTCTAAAGTTTCTTCGCCCTCTTCCTTGTCCTCTACCACCCCATCCACCTCCTCTTCCTCTTCCTCTTGAAGTAAAACTATTAAATTTTTTATCTGGGCTTTTACTTCTTTGCCATCGAGAATTTATATGCCTATTATTATCATTTTTTAATCTGTTATTTTGAAATCTGTTTTTTCTAAAAGTATTATCACTTTCGGGTTTTAAACACTTAAATCTATCACTCATATTGATTATATAATAACAATAATATTTATTTTAATAATTTCAATTTTACAATATACTTAAAGAGTTTCCTATATCTTTATTTGTCTCTTAACAGCAAAATAATTTTATTTTTCTTCTTTTTTTAAAAAAGTTGTCTATAATATATTACTTTACAAGAGACAGTATTAAAATTGATTATTATATATTGATAATAATAATCAATAAATTATAATGTCTATAACAATTTGTATTCCAAAAATGAATAGAAATACAAAAAAATCTTCTATAAAACAAATATTTGATTTACATAATTTTGGAACAATAGAAAATATAGATTTGATTTTATTAGGAAAAAATAAAAGAGCATTTATTCATTATTCTTCTTGGAATAATAATGAAAAAAGTATTAAGGTAAAAAATATATTAGAAAATGGCAATGATTTTAAGATAATGTATAATATGCCATGGTTTTGGAAATGTGTAAAAGCAATAAATTAAACTGGTAAAATTTCTATAGCCTCACAATATTCTATTTCACTATCACTGTCTGGTAATGGTGGAACTTCAGGTAAAAATATTTCAATATTTAAATACTTTTTTTCATATATAGGAGTTCTTGCAGGTAATCTTGGAGATATAAAAGATAAATAACTATCTGTAGGAGGTTTTTCTTTTAAAGAATGCCATACATTTGCATGATTACACATCAAACATAAACCATTACAATGTAAAATAAATTTATTACATTTACAATTTTTAAATTCACAATGATGTCTTTTTCTCATATACTATTAATACAGTGCTTTTTTTTTAGTTCTTTTTTAATAACCATAAAAACTCTTCTACTTTTTTATTTTCTTTTTTTCGTTTCTTAGCAGCTATACCTATTAATTTATTATATACACAATGTTCAACTGGTATCTTTCTTAATTCTCCATATTTTTCAAGAATTTTATCTAATTCATTTAATGGAATTATTCCTTTATTATTATAGGAAACCAATATATATTTGGCTTTTGTGTTTTTTATTAAATCATCAAATGATTCTTTTGCCTTTACAAAACTACAATAAGAACTTTTTATCCAATTTTTTGGTTGTCCTCTATATGTATCAGGAATTTCAATATCAGTATTCCAATTATTGATTATATCAAGTAAGAAATAATATATATTGTATGGATGTTTGTTATATGGTGGATCATAATACATTAAATCTACTTGAGGTAAAGTTTTAACCCATTCATTAGTATCCATTTGACTTATTTTAACATTTGCCTTATGTTGTGTTAAAATAGGAAGTTCAGGTAAAATCTCTCCTGTTATTCGATGTAAATCTACTTTATTTTTACCTCCATACATTCCTTTTGTTTTTTCTTCATTTTTATAGTACGCTGAGAATTGACCATTAGTATTGTTATGAATAGAACATTTTACTAATAAAGGTGCTAAAAAGTAACATTGATATTTTTTTTCTACTTTATTTTTAATATAATACATCATTTTATCAATAGTGCAAGCATTTTTATATGTAAAATATGCTCTTTCTCCTTCTTTTATATTATTATCATTATTTGGTGACCAATGTTTTGATATAAATTTTTTTGGTATTTTAGATTTGGAGAGAAATGTTTGTAACTTTTTCTTATGCAAAATTAAATTTTCATAATCATCTGTAGTTAAATCTGTTGTTGAAGTTAAATAACATTCGTTCAAAGTTTTAGAATATCCAGCCATATCATTTACATATAATGTTTTTAATTCTTCGAGTGGAACTACATCATTCATAACTCTATTTTTAAATAATCTACTAACTATTCCACTTCCTGAAAATCCTTCTGCAATATCAATATTTTTCTCTCCAATTTCTGTTTTCACTAATGTTATTATTTCATCTATTTTATTTAAAAATTTACGTTTATTACCCATATATGTTAATATTTGTTTTGTAAAATACTCATCTTCCATATATAAAAAAAATAAATAATTATATTTAAGTCTTTTCAATTTCCGATTTTTTCCAAAACTTCATCTCGTGTAAAAGCTTCCAAAGATATTATACCTTTATGTTTATCATATTGCAAATCATCATACATTATCTTTTCATCTCGTGATAAAATTATAGGTAAATTATTAGGTAAAATAATCATATTATTATTGTAATATTCTTTTTTATCATTAGAAATTTCTTCATTATTTTGATTTTGGAGAGAAATTTTATAAATGAAAATACCTTTTCTTCTTTTTGGTATTTTTGTATTATGTTTTTTTAAAACATGTTTATGTAAATTTGCTCTTGAAGCAAAGCCTCTTGTGCATTTAAAACAAGGACACTGAAATGGTTTTTCATTTTCAGGAGTATGTTTTGACCAAATATGAGCTTGTAATGATGACTTTGGACCAGTAGTTTCATAATTACAATGAGGACATTTATGTATATTGAATTTTTCTACCTTGTTTCTTCTATAGTAATTAGTATTGTGATTACTGGTTTTTTCGTAGGTGATGGTCATAATTATGATAAAATTATATCATAATTATTGAACTTCAATTTTATAATATGTCCGTTACTTTCTTTGATAAAAAAAATTTAATATTTAAAATTATATTTATTCCTCATCATCACTTTCATACCATTCTTCCTCATCAGATGTTTCGTCGTCAGTATTCCAATCATAGTTAATATCTTCATCTTTGATAAGTTGTTTCCCAGGAGTAATCAAATCAGAAGCTATAAAATTAATATCATCTGAATAGATACTCTTAGAAAATGCTGTGTTAGTGATAATATTAGACAACTCCGAAGGAAGCATTGTAGAAATTTCTTTTACTACCATAGAATTTTTTAAATCATTTTCGTATCTTTCATCCTGACTTTTATCCAAACTATCTTTGTACTCTTCTCTTCCATAATAATATCCAGTATATCCATCATCATAATTTCTGTCATATGTATCGCAACCTACAAATCCAGAACCACCAAGGAAAGATAATTCACTGAATCTTTCTGGTTTTTTAGTTACACGACCACTTTTTGTTACGTTAGTAGACATATTGTTAAGTATTGTTTATAAGTAATAAAATGATAGGAATTTTTATTTCAATTTTCTAAAATATTATCTTGTCCTTTTCTTTGTTATATAAATTTTATATAACAAAAAAAATTTAGTTGCCCACTGTGGGGATCGAACCCACGGCCACAAGCTTAAAAGGCTTGCGCTCTACCGACTGAGCTAAGTAGGCATTTCCGTGCTCCCGTTCGCGACTCCAGGTTTCGATCCTGGGACCTTTGCGTTATGAGCGCAATACGCTTCCACTGCGCCAAGTCGCGATAACCGTGCTCCCTAATTCCCAATCCGGGTATCGATCCCGGTTCTCCCCGGTGAAAGCGGGGTATCCTAACCATTTAGACTAATTGGGATGGTTCCGTGCTCCCAAACCTACGATATTAATTTCAATCATCTACTACCTCATAATCGCCTGTTATCAATAAAGTAGATTTCCGTGCTCCCTATAATGTAAATCTTGTATTTGGTTACCTTTTATCATCACCTACATCTTTTACTGTTGCGTAGTATATATCGCCGCGCCCAGCCTGGCTGCAGTGGGATTTGAACCCACGAAGCATCTGCAACAGAACTTGAATCTGCCCCCTTTGACCGGACTCGGGAATGCAGCCTGTGTTTTTTTTCGACTGTGTTTTCTCACAGGTTTTTATATTTTTTTAGCGCAGTTCCTCTGGCACTTCTGCTCCCATAGCCTCTGCCATATTGAACTGGCGCTCCAGCTGTGGAACCGCTGCCTTTCCAGGATTTCCGGCGTCTGCGCGAGCCAGAATCGGGTCATTTCCTGCTCGCATCTCCTCATCTGGCTGCTCGTCGAGAGCGTACTCGGCGTTCTTGGAAATCATATCGGCAATCTCAATCTTCATCTTCCTCTCACGAGGCTTAGGTGCTTCAGCAGGACGCTCCGCTCCACTGATTCCGCACAGCCAGTACCAAGGTTCGTCATACACGAGCTTGATTCTCTTTCCATCTTGAAGAGCTGTCAGAGTCTCACGAGCTGTCTCGTCCCTCATGTTCCACTTGCCCGCGGCGAAATGGACAAACGCTCGCTTGTAAGCTCCTCCTGCGACTGGGATGACATCTACCCGCTCGACAAAGCCAAGGTTGGCTTCAATCATGTGCTGCTTGATGCGCCGCCAACCGATGTTGTTGAACACCCGCGGGATGCACAGACTGATACCCTGCTTGGGGTCAGAGTTCTTGAGAAAGTTAGCATGCTGCTTAGTGGAGTACATAGATGGAACTGCAGACATAGTTTTTTGTTTGATTTGAATTAGTTCAAGCGTTTTGTGTTTGAGTTGTGTAACATATTCTTGTCGGGAAATTTTTGCTTCAATTTTCTATTTTCTATCCTTCACCCTCCAGTGTTATTATCTTGTCTTGGCTTTATATACCTTTGCTTAATAATTTAATAAGTTATCAAGCAAAGACATATTACTTGTAAGGTATAATTCTACCAGCATCATCCTTAGCATAGACTGTAGCACATGCGCATTTACGTTCATTATCTACAGTTGTATCTTTAGAGTTTGCAAACTCTCTTGTATGATGTAAATCATTATAAGGAGTTCCCGGTGTTTCACTAAAAACCACTCGCTGACGTCTATTATTGAGATATACTGAACCACCCAACATCACTGATGTTCCTGTCTTATTTGGTTGTACTTGCACTCTTTGAGCATCTAATAATCTTTTCATTCCTGGTCTAACCATTATATAAATACTAAATATTTAAAAATAACTTTTTATATATAATTATTTCATAGAATGTCCATCATATTTAAAACAAATACATGTAAAATTATCAAAAAAGCTGATTCAAAATACAAACTAAATTTTGATAATGGAGAGAAATTTAATCACTTCTTTTCTTTTATAAAAAAAAAATTAAATATTTCCAATAATTCTCTTATTTTTAATGCTATTAAGGTTGAATCTTTAAAAGATATTTTAAATAGAAAAGAGACATTATCCTATAGACATTTAAAAGAATTATTTAATAATATAGCAAAACAATTCGAAAGTTTAGAAAAGGACAACTTTTGCCATTTATTTATCAATATTAATGATATTATTAGAGTTGAATTAGATTCACAAACCCAAATAGGAGGTACAGGTAATGATATCATTTTCTTGTATCTAAATACACAAGAATTTTTATCTATTAAAGATAAAAAAACAAAAATTTTAAAACCATTTGACAAGAAAGATATATTTATCTCTCCAGAATTAAAAAATGTAAACTCTTTTCCTATTGAAATTCATATGAATTCACAATTATATTCATTGTCTGTAATGATATGTTATTGTGGAGAATGGCATAATAATAAAAAAAAATATGAAAATATAGAACAAAACATAGATTTTTTTAAGGAATATTTATCGAATATAAGCAATACTAAACTGTACTGGGCTTTATTAAGATGTTTAGAACATAATCCTGAGCAAAGAATATATTTATATATTTAATTTCTAAATAATACATATAGAATATGTCTATGAGAGTTATGAAAGTAAAACATAATGCAAGAACAAAATTAAATAAAATGAATTCAACTAAATTATTTGCTCTTGCTTTCACTGATAATCAAGGTGGAAAAGGAAGAACATTTAGAACATCAAAAGGTTGCAGACCAAATGGAGGATGTGATTCTGTAAGTAATGATATTAATAATGCTTGTGACGAAAAAGGAGATGTACCAAGAGTTCCAAGTCATCAACAAAGTTATGGTCTTTATTTAAAAAGAGCAACTATGGGTATTGGTTATGGAGGTGGAGGAGTTGTGCAACCACAAGGTGGATTGGCAAGAAGAGTTGTTACTACTACGGGAACAAGCACTTTTAAAAAACCACAAGCTGGAAGTAGTAGTTCTATGAGCTTTTCTATGAATGATTATATTACTAATAAAAGAAGTGAAGTAGTTGCATGTGACATTAGTTCTCAATTATTATTGGATACAGATTGTTACAATACTACAAATCAATCTGGTAATTGTTTCAAAGGAACTAAACATTCAACCAAAGATTTATTATTTTTAACACAAGAGCAGCAATTAGATAGAGTTAAATCACTGAGAACTACATGCAGTAATGGCTCAAAAGTCGCTGAAAAACCAATGATGAATAGTGGTGGTTGTGTCGTGATTGAATAAACAATTAAAATAATTAATATAAAAACAGTATATTAATTATTCTTATAATGGCAACTTATAGTATTAATTTGAAACTTTTAGAAAATAACAAAAATTTATATGATAATTCTATTGCAAAAGGTAATAGCAAAAAAGATTCAGGATTTGATTTATATGTTCCACAATCAGTTACTATAGAAGCAGGTGAAATTAAATTAATTAATATGGGAGTTAAATGTGCAGTTACTAAAAATACAGAACCTTCACCATATTATTTATATGCTCGTTCAAGTGTTAGTAAGCGTGGTATTATCTTAGTAAATTCTGTTGGTATTATTGATTCTGGATACAGAGGACCATTAATGGCTGCCTTTTATAATACAAAAAAAGAATCTGTTACAATCGAATCTGGTGATAGAATTGTACAGATTTGTATGCCTGATTTAAGTTACGATTTTAATGTTGAACTTGTTGAATCTTTAGATCATACTGAAAGAGGTGAAGGAGGATTAGGTTCAACAGGAAAGTAAATATTCAAAATTATCATTTATATAATCATTACAAGAATCATTAAATTTTAACCAATCATCTGATAAATTATTAAATTTTCTTTTACATTTACCACATACACTTACTTTAAATTCATATAAAGTTTCGCGTTTATTAAAGGTTTTAAATAATATTGTTTTTGATGTTAATTCATTACAATTAAAACAAGACTGTATCCAACCTTCTTCTGGTAAATGAGAATCATTATATATATAAATTCGTTTAATAGTAGGCATATTATATAACTTAAAATTTATTAATTTAAATATTAATAAATTTATAAAATAATATTTGGAATTTATATATGCCAAGAAAAAACAAGTCACGTAAAAAAAAAGGAGGAAAAGGATTTTTTGATTTTTTAAAAGCAGGCGAATCCAAATCATATACTAAAAAAAGATGTAAGGAATATGAAAATGAAATTACAAAACTTGAAAAAAGAATTGACGAATTAAAATTAAAACAAGAAGAATATAAATGTTTAGGAGGAGATATGATGACCGATAACCCTATGGAACAACCTGAAGCCGAATATGAACCTGAACCTGAACCTGAACCCGAAATCGCTCAACCTAATCAAGTTGATGTAGATATGGATGATGAAGATGATATGGAAGAGGAAGATGATAAGCCAATGAAACCATTATATCCTCTTGAAGGAGACAACGCCGTTGAAGGAGTATTAGATGAAGTTAATGCACCAGAAGATAGAAAAGACGATAATAAGGATTCTATTGCTAAAACAATAACAAAAGGTCTTACTGGAGGGAGAAGACGTAGAAGAAAATCTCGTCGTAAGTCAAAAAGAAAATCTAAAAAAAGAAGAAAATCAAGAAAAAAGAAATCACGTAAAAGACGTAGAAGAAAATCTCGTCGTTAAAGTTCTCTTTTTTTAGTGCTTTTTTAATAGTATATATTGCGAAGCTAATATACTACCAATACTTCCCCATGTTGCTACATTAGCCCAATTTATTATTCTATTATGATTATTAAAACCATAATATAAACCACCAAATAAAACTGCACTTCCTGCACCTGTTCCTACTGTTACTGCTAATTTAACTAAATCTGGCAAATATTTATCTCCATATACAAATGTCGCTATTTTTTCCATATATAAATATGTATAGATTTATACTATTAAGTTTTTTAATAATATAAATTAAATAAGAACTTGCGTTCTTTTTTTAGATCTCCCGCCAACCTGATTTGAACAAGTGACCAATCGATCTACAGTCGATCGCTCTACCAACTGAGCTATAGCGGGATATACGGTTTGGGTTTAATATTTTTTTATGGAAAAATATAGTAAAAACCTATCCTGATTTTAAATATTTGCTGTGTCCAAACCTATTATCCCTGTCGTCTTCATCTTCATCTTCTTCATCGTCTTCGCTATTTATTGAGGTAGTATTCACCCGTCCTATCTTAAAGTGTAGGATGTAAGCCAGAGCTACTCTCAATCTCTCATACCCATATATGTATTATCTACATTTAGTCTTATTCGTCAATAAAACTAAATAAGATCTACTCAAACAAGCGTCCCTGCGAGGACCTACATAATAATACATTTAATTAGTCAATACGCTTCCCCTACTTTATTTACTGCTTTTCACAGCAGTTCTCACTTTACGCTTTCGCGTTGCTTCTACACCCATCCCCTCTATTATTATTTTTTATTACTGATATCCATTTTTCGGCTTTTTTTGAAAGAAAAAAA